>Ga0307513_10002508_pt1 | contig 25401 bp, 13 predicted proteins | sample 15_EM_MG_FD_202174 | JGI IMG/M metagenome (GOLD analysis project Ga0307513, IMG submission 202174) | Populus trichocarpa ectomycorrhiza microbial communities from riparian zone in the Pacific Northwest, United States - 15_EM | ecosystem: Host-associated > Plants > Roots > Unclassified | place...
GCCGTCGCGCCGTACCTGCATGGTGTGCGCGGCGGCGTCGACCAGGGAGACCTGGCTGCGGCCGACGGTGAAGGTGAACGTCTTGTGCTGGATCCCGTACACCCCCGGCGACCCCTCGACGTCCCGCAGTCCCAGCTCGACGGTGACCTTGGTGCCCGGGGCCCAGTACTCCTCCGGGCGGAAGTCGAGGCGGTCGGCGCCGAACCAGTGCGGGCGGATCTCGACGGCGGGTTCCGCGGTGACACGGACGGCGCGTTCGACGGCCGCGCGGTTCTTCAACTCCCGGTTGAACTCCAGCGACACGATCATTCCGGTACCGACGGTGGCACGGTTCTCGGGGGTGACGTATCCGATGAACCGCTCATCGGGCACGTACGTGGTGAAGGTCGTGTGCCGGGCCGAACGGCGTCCGTGGGCATCGAGCGCCACGACGTCGACCGTGTACCTGGCGGCCAGCGCGAGCCGCGCGTCGTCGGGCCGCCAGGACAGCCCGTCGTCGGAGATCCGTCCGGCCACCTCCGACTCCTGCGCGTCCTGGGCCTTGACGACCTCCACCGATTCCAGGCGCCCACTGGGCACCCGTACGAGAAGGGGGTTGTCGGGGCGCACGGCACGGCTGCCGTCGTCCGGGGAGACGCGGATCACGTCCTCCGGCGCCCGGGGTTTCCCGAACATCGAGTCCGTCCCGCCCACCCCCTCCGAAGTGCAGCCGGCGGCTCCGGCCAGCAGTCCTGCCCATGTCAGTACGGCGGCCAGCCCGGCCCTCGCGCGCCGAGCGCGCCCAGTTACGTGCCTCACGCAGGACCCAACGACGCGGCCCGCCCTGGGGAAACGTGAGTGCGAGCCATGCTCTGGGCAGAACAGGGGGGAGAACGACGCACCAGGGCGCCGCGGCCGGGACGCCGCGGCCCCTGTTTCCGCTTCGTTCCACTCGTTCCACGAGCCGCAGGAGGCGGAGAGGTGTCCAGCGCAGCCGAGGAGAAGGCGGTGGCGCAGCAGCGCGCCGTCGAGGAGAGGCACCCCGCCGCCGTATTGCCCGACACCGTGCTGAACGGCGCACCACGCGCCGCGCTGCCCGCCGTACCCGTGTGGCCGGGAACCCCGATGCCACTGGGCGCACGTTTCCGCACGGGCCCGGACGGGGTGTCGGGCACCAACTTCGCGCTGTGGGCGGGCGGGGCGGAGGCGGTGGAGCTGTGTCTGTTCGGAGAGGTGGAGGAGGGGGAAGAAGGGCACGGGGGCGGCGAGGTGGAGACCCGTGTCCCCCTCACCGAACTGACGCACGAGATCTGGCACGGCTTCGTGCCCGGGGTCATGCCGGGCCAGCGCTACGGCTACCGCGTACACGGCCGCTGGGACCCCTGGACCGGCGCCCGCTGGAACCCGGCGAAGCTGCTCCTGGACCCGTACGCGCGTGCGGTGGACGGCGACTTCGACCTGCCGCCCGAGGTGTACGGGCATGTCCGCGACTGGCCCCAGCAGCAGGTCACAGACACCGTGCGCGACGACCGCGACTCGGCGCCGTACGTCCCGAAGGGCGTCGTCGTCCACGACGACACCACCGACGACGAGTGGGAGGACGACCGCCGCCCGAAAACGCCGTGGGCGGACTCGGTGATCTACGAGGTCCACGTCAAGGGGTTCACGAAGCTGCACCCGGACATCCCGGAGGAGCTGCGGGGCACGTACGCGGGCCTGGCGCACCCCGCAGCGATAGAACACCTCACCAAGCTGGGCGTGACGGCGGTGGAGCTGCTCCCGGTGCACCAGTTCGCGCACGAGGACCACCTGCTGCGCCGGGGCACGAAGAACTACTGGGGCTACAACTCGATCGGCTACTTCGCTCCGCACGCGGGGTACGCGGCGACGGGTACGGCGGGCCAGCAGGTCGGCGAGTTCAAGCGCATGGTGCGCGCGCTGCACGCGGCGGGCATCGAGGTCATCCTCGACGTGGTCTACAACCACACGGCGGAGGCGGACGAGAGGGGCCCGACCCTCTCCCTGCGGGGCATCGACAACAGGGGCTACTACCGCCTGCAGAGCGACGCGCGCCGCTACACGGACTACACGGGCTGCGGAAACACGCTGCACGTGGTCCAGCCGCACGTCCTGCGCCTGATCACGGACTCGTTGCGCTACTGGGTGACGGAGATGGGGGTGGACGGCTTCCGCTTCGACCTGGCGGCGGCCCTGGCCCGCTCGATGCACGACGTCGACATGCTGTCCCCGTTCCTGGCGGTGATCGCGCAGGACCCGGTGCTGCGAAGGGTGAAGCTGATCGCGGAACCATGGGACGTCGGCTCGGGCGGCTACCAGGTAGGCGCGTTCCCCCCGCTCTGGACGGAGTGGAACGACCGCTATCGCAACGCGGTACGGGACTTCTGGCGGGGCGCGCTGCCGGACGTACGGGACCTGGGATACAGGCTGTCGGGCTCAAGCGACCTGTACGCATGGGGCGGTCGACGCCCGTACGCCTCGGTCAACTTCGTCACGGCGCACGACGGTTTCACGCTACGGGACCTGGTGTCGTACGAGCGCAAGCACAACGAGGCCAACGGGGAAGGGAATCGGGACGGCACGGACGACAACCGCGCCTGGAACTGCGGCGCGGAGGGAGAGACGGACGACGAGCGCGTACAGGCGCTGCGCCGCCGCCAGCTGCGCAACCTGCTGACAACTCTGCTGCTGTCGACGGGCGTTCCGATGCTGGTCGCGGGCGACGAACTGGGCCGTACGCAAGGGGGCAACAACAACGCGTACTGCCAGGACAACGAGATCAGCTGGGTGGACTGGAGCCTGCTGGAGGACCCGGGCTGGCGGGCGCTCACCGAACTCACCGCCCGCCTGATCGAGTTGCGCCACCGCCACCCCGTACTCCGCCGCCGGGCGTTCTTCTCCGGCCGGGCCCATTCGGCGGACGGGCTACGGGACCTGGCCTGGTTCACCGCCGGGGGCACGGAGATGACGGAACGGGACTGGTACGCGCCGGCGGCAACCCTGGGCATGTATCTGTCGGGCCGAGACATCCCGGGCCGCGACGCCCGGGGCGCCCCGATCATCGACGACAGCTTCCTGGCGATCCTGCACGCGGGCGACCGCCCGACCAACTTCGCGCTGCCGGGGGCGCCTTGGGCGGGACGGTACGAGGTGGTGGTGGATACGTCGCGGGAGGAGCAGGGGGAGGCGCCGGGGGTGGAGTACCGGGCGGGTGAGGAGATCGGGGTGGCGGGGCGGGCTGTGGTGTTGTTGCGGGTGGTGGGGTGAGGGGGGAATCGGCGGGGGGGGGTGGGTGCGGGTCCGGTGCGTTTTCGGGTGCGGGTGCGTTGTGGCTGGTCGCGCAGTTCCCCGCGCCCCTGAGTGGGTGGGGCTGGCGCCCGTTGACAGCGCGGAAGTGTGCGTCCCCTCTCGTCACCGGTGTCGGCCTGCCGCGGTGTGCTGGAGCAGCGCCGGGACGAACACGTCCCACAGTGGCTTCGGGAGGTCGTGGCCGGCGCCTTTCAGGATCAGCAGGGTCGCGCCGGGGACCGCGTCGCGCAGTGCGTGTCCGTGCGGGAGGGGGAAGACCGGGTCGTGGTCGCCGTGGACCACCAGGGTCGGCGCCTGGAGGGAGGCGAAGTCGCGGGAGGATCCGTCGAAGGACATCGCGTAGTGGTTGACGAGGGTGGCCGCGATGTCGCGTGTGCGGGCCACGTCCCGCTCGACCAGCGCGCGTGTGGCCCGCTCGTCGAAGTAGGGCGAGCCGCCCGAGTACGCCTTCGCCGACGCGACGACGTAGTCCACCACCGCGCCGGCATCTGCGGGGTCCGGGTCGGCGGGGATGCCTCCGGTCAGTTCGTCGGACGGTGGCGGGAGGCCTTCCTCGCCCGTGGACGTGGAGACGAACGTCAGTGATGCCACCCGGTCGGGGTGGTCCACCCCGATGAGGAGCCCGATTCCGCCGGACATGGACCGGCAGACGATGTGGGCGCTGTCGACGTCCAGGGCGTCCAGGATGCCGAGCGCGTCCCCGGCCAGGTCGGTGTACGTGTAGCCCGGCCGCCCGGGCGGGTAGCTGGTGGAGCGGCCGGTGTCACGGTTGTCGTAGCGGATCACGAAGCGGTCGCCGTGCGCGATCCGTTCGCACAGCTCGGTCTCCCACCACAGCATCGAGGCGGTCGCGCCGTCGATGAGCAGGATCGCCGGGTTCGCGGGGTCTCCGAAGGTCTCGACACACAGCTCGACGTCGTTGATCCCGACGAGCTTCTCGTGATCGGTCATGAATCCACGCTAGACCCGGAAGGCCAGCCGTCGTTCCAGGCCCGCCCGGCGGTCCGGCCACTCCTCCGCCGTGATCGAGAACATCGCGGAGTCGCGGAGCCTGCCCTCCTCGCCCGGTACCCATGAGGGGGACCAGCTCCGCAGTACGCCCTCGAAGTGCGCGCCCGTCTTCTCGATCGCGGCGCGTGAACGGGCGTTGCGGGCGTCCGTCTTGAGGTCGACGCGGGCCACGTGCCAGCTCTCGAACGCGTGCCGGAACAACAGGTACTTGGCCTCGGTGTTCAGCCCGGTGCCCTGCGCCGAGGCCGCGAGCCAGGTGTAGCCGACCTCGATCGCGCACAGCCTGTCGCCGTCCGGCCAGAGCCGCGGTTCCCAGTAGGCGGTGGCTCCCACCGCGCGCCCCGACGCCCGGTCCACCTGCGCGTACGGAGCCAGCGACCCCGCGGCGGCCCGGGCGTGCTGGGCGTCGATGAAGTCGCCGACCTCTGCCGCCGGAGGCACCCAGGTGAACCCGTACGAGCTGCGGTTCTCCTCCGCCGCGGCGGCCAGGTCCGCCGCATGCCGGTGGTCCAGTGGCTCCAGGCGTACGAGCGAGCCTTCAAGAACCGGTCCGTCCAGCGTGAAACCCATCGATCTCCCATCAAGGTCCAGGTCCGGGTCCAGGTCCGGGCCGACGCCGACCCGGTTCCGCAGCGTTCCAGAGTCGTTGGGTCCTGTCGCCCGAATTCCGCGCGGGTTCCGGTCCGTGGACACCTTCTTGACGCCTCTGTCGTCCCCCTGGCACCGTCCATGACCATGAGGAACTCCGCCGGTCCCCGCCGCGCGCACATCGCGCTCGTGGAACGGCGTCATGTCGACCTGTGCCGGCAGTCCAGCGCCATCTGTCGCTGAGCCCACGGTCTCCCCGCTCCTCTTCTCCCTCCCTTAGGTGTCCCCTTCGCGGGCCCCCTCTGCCCTAAGGAACCCCCGCATGCCCGAAATATCCCGTCGTACGTTCGGTGGTCTCGTCGGTGGCGGTGCCGTCACCGCCGTTGCCGCCGCCGGTACGACCCCCGCCGCTGCCGCCCCCGCCGAGCGCCCGTTCCAGGCCCGTACCGCCGGACAGCACGGCAGACGCCGCCCCAACCTCCTCGTCATCCTCGGCGACGACCTCGGCTGGGCCGACCTCTCCTCCTACGGCGCCCCGCACATCAAGACGCCCCACCTGGACCGGCTCGCCCGGCAGGGGGTGCGGTTCACCGACTCCTACTCCGGGTCCGCGACCTGCTCGCCGACCCGGTTCAGCCTCTACACCGGGCGCTATCCGGGGCGTACGCCGGGCGGGCTCGCCGAGCCGATCGCCAACAGGACGCAGGGGCTCGACCCCGAACACCCCACCCTGGCCTCCCTGTTGAAGAAGGCCGGCTACTCCACCGCGCTCATCGGCAAGTGGCACTGCGGCTGGCTGCCCGACTACAGCCCCACCAAGTCCGGGTGGGACGAGTTCTTCGGCAATCACGGGGGTGTGCTGGAGTACTTCTCCAAGCTCGGCCAGCTCGGCGACTACGACCTGTACGAAGGCGACGCGACCTACCAGGACCTGCGCTACTACACCGAGGTACTGACCGAGCGGGCCGTCGAGTACGTCGGCCGGGACCACGGCGACCAGCCCTGGCTGCTCAACCTCAACTTCACCACTCCGCACTGGCCCTGGCTCGCCGAGGGCGACGAGGAGACCGGCGCCGAGATCGCCGCGAAGATCCGGGCCGCCAGGAGCCAGGCCGAGATCAGCAACGCCCTCAACCACTACGACGGCGGCTCCGTCGAGAAGTACACGCAGATGGTGCAGAGCCTGGACGCGGCCGTCGGTGAGGTGCTCGCCGCCCTGCGCCGCTCGGGGCAGGAGGAGAACACGCTGGTGTACTTCGCCAGCGACAACGGCGGTGAGCGCTGGTCGTACCTGTGGCCGCTGAGCGGTGAGAAGTTCGTGCTCCAGGAGGGCGGCATCCGGGTACCGACCATCGTGCGCTGGCCCGCCGGGCTCGACGGACGCCAGGTCAGCCACGTACCGAACTTCTCCCCCGACTGGACGGCGACCTTCCTGGAGCTGGCCGGCGCCCGGCCCGACCCGGCCTACCCGCTGGACGGCCACAGCCTCGCCGGGTATCTGCTGCGGGACGAGGAGCTGCCCGAGCGGGACCTGTTCTGGCGGGTGCGGGCCAATCGGGCGCTCCGGCGCGGGGATTGGAAGTACTACCAGGACGCCACGAAGACCGACCACCTCTACAACCTGGCCGCCGACTCCCGCGAACAGGCCGATCTCGCCCCGGACCGGCCCGAGTTGCTCGCCGAGCTGAAGGGTGCGTGGGAGGAGATCGCCGGGGAGCTTCTTCCTTATCCCGCCTCGTCAGGGTGAAGCGGTCACGAGCTGCTCGTGGCAGATCGTGGACATGCCGACGGCTGAGCCTCCTCGCTCCCGGGTGACGGCAACCGCCGCACGCCCTGACGTGCCCAGTCGTACGCCGGGTAGACCACAGCATCGCGGTCCTGTTCCGCTTCTGCATGCTGCCGGCTGCCCCGTCGCGGGCCTTCACGTGGTCCACACGCACTGATCGACAACGCGACAGAGCTGGGGCACGGGGAGACACCCCTGCGGACCTGCAACGTCTACGACCTGGGCGGAAGAGAACCTCGGCTTCGCCGACACCAGACAGACCGGCCGCGAGACCTTGGGGCGAGGGAGGCGGGGCAAGAGGTTCCGCGGCATCGTCGCGGGCATCCCCACCGCGAAATTCCGGGAACGGCTGCGCGGCATGGCCCACCACCAGAGGATGGTTGTGCGGAGAGCTACCGGCCAGACCGGACCCGTCCCAAGGCCACGCGGGACCACGAGCCCACCCAGGACAGCGGGCACGCCCTCCAGAGGCGGCAAGACCCGAGTGTTCCAAGGTGACCAGCTCGTGCTGTTCCACGGCCCTCAAGACCGTTCGGAGGGCCACCGGGCTACCCGCCCGGATTATGGCGAGTTGGTCCAGAGGCCATCAACGCCAGGAATGGTCAAAACTCGGTAGGCACTGTCAGTGGTGGTCCGTAGGCTCGCCCTTGATGTCGACGACACGTGCAAACGCCAAGGAACCCGAAACCGCAAACACCCGCGGCCGTTCCGCCGTACGCACTCTGCTGCGCCTGTGGCCGTATGTGCAGCCGGTGCGTGTACGGCTGTTCAGTGCCGCGTTCGTCGCCGTCCTCGCGTCGTGCATGGGGCTGGTGATCCCGCTCGTCCTGAAGTGGATGGTGGACGGGCCGATCGCCGACCGGGACTCCCGGGGTGTGTGGTTCGGGGCGCTGTGGCTGCTGCTGCTCGGGCTCGGTGAGGCGCTGCTGTTCGGGCTGCGGCGGTGGCTGGTGGCCCGGCCGCTGGCCGGGGTCGAGGCGGCGATGCGGGCGGATCTGTACCAGCGGCTCCAGCGGCTGCCGGTCGCCTTCCACGACCGCTGGCCGTCCGGACAGCTGCTGTCCCGGGCGACCTCCGACCTGATGCTGCTGCGCATGTTCCTCGCCTTCCCTCTCACATTCCTGCTGGTCAACGCGGTGACGATCCTGGTCGGCGTGATCATCATGCTGGTCCAGGACTGGTCGCTCGGGCTGGTGATCCTGGGGCCCGCCCTCCCCGTACTGGTCGTGTGCATCGTCTTCGAACGGCGCTACCACCTCGTGGCCCGGCGCGCCCAGGACCAGGTGGGCGACCTGACGACGGTCGTCGAGGAGAGCGTGCTCGGCATCCGCGTCATCAAGGGGTTCGGCCGGCACCGGAGCCAGGCGCGGGCGTTCCGCGAACTGGCGCGGACACTGCGCGGGACCGAACTCCACAAGGCCCGGCTGCTGTCGTCGATCTGGGCGGTGATCGTCACACTGCCGGAGCTGGCGATCGGAGCGGCACTGGTGCTGGGGACCGTGCAGGTCGCCGACGGCGACCTGTCGGCCGGCACCCTGGTCGCCTTCCTGTCGACGGCCCTCGCCCTCCGCTGGCCCGTGGACTCCATCGGCTTCCTCCTCGCAATGAGCCAGGACGCGGCCACAGCCACGGAGCGGTACTTCGAGGTGATGGACGAGGAGCCGGAGGGGGCGGGGGAGGACGTTCCCGGCACAGGTGCCCCGGCCTCGGCTTCCGGTGCGGCCAACGGTCGCTACGGCGCCCCCGAAGGGGCGCGGGGAACTGCGCGACCAGCCCCCACCGGGCCCGCAGCCGACAAACTACGCACCGGCGGAGCCCTGCCGCCACGTCCGGACGTGTCCGACACGGCCGACGCCGACCGCGGCCTCCGGTTCCACGACGTCACCTTCCGGTATCCCGACGCCCCCACCGACTCCCCTCCCGTCCTCGACCGCGTCGACCTCCACATCCGCCCCGGCGAGTCCATGGCCCTCGTAGGTACGACCGGCAGCGGCAAGACGACACTGACGGCGCTCGTCCCCCGGCTGCACGAGGTGACCTCGGGGCGTATCACCCTCGACGGGCACGACATCTCCGCCCTGCCCAGAGAAGCTCTGCGCGCCCTCGTCGCCGTCGCCTTCGAGGAACCCACCCTCTTCTCGGCGAGCGTCGGCGAGAACGTCCTCATGGGGGCCGGGGACGAGGCGGGCGAGACCGAGCTGCGGCACGCGCTCTCCGTCGCGCAGGCCGATTTCGTGCACTCCCTTCCGCAGGGCACCGACACCCAGGTCGGCGAGCAGGGCCTCAGCCTGTCCGGCGGCCAGCGGCAGCGGCTGGCGCTGGCCCGGGCGGTCGTGGGCAAGCCCAGATTCCTCGTCCTCGACGACCCCCTGTCCGCGCTGGACGTGCACACGGAGGCCGCCGTCGAGTCCGCGTTGCGCCGGGTCCTCGCCGACACGACGGCCCTGATCGTGGCGCACCGCCCGTCCACGGTGCTGCTCGCCGACCGGGTCGCCCTGCTCTCGGGCGGCCGGGTCGCCGCCGTGGGCACCCACCACGAACTCCTGCGGACGAGCGCCGAGTACGCCTGGCTGATGGCCGGCACGGACGAGGAGACCGACCGGGGCGACACCGCACACGGCGCCGGCGGCAGCGACAGGACCGAAGGCACCGCCAGCACCGACAGTTTCGAGGAGGCCGCCCGATGACGGCGCCCACGACGACCGCGCCGACCCCCGACGACGAACAGCCCCCCGAGAACCCCGGGACCTCCGGGACCTCCAAGGCTCCCGGGACCTCCAAGGCCTCCGAACCGGGCACCGAGGCAGCCCCCGCCTCCGATCCCCCCGCTCCCCGACTCCCCGCCCCCGCCGACCCCTTCGACCAGGACGACCTCCCCACCCCCAAGGGCGCCACCGCCGGCCTGCTGCGCTCCCTCCTCGCCCCGATGAAGGGCCGGGTCGCCCTCACCGCCGTGCTCCTGCTGCTCCAGCAGGCGGCCGTCCAGGCGGGCCCGCTGCTCGTCGCGTACGCCATCGACAGTGCCGTACCGGCCTTCCGCGACCACGACAACGGGCCGCTGATCGCCGTCGGGGTCGGCTATCTGCTGTGCGCGGTGGCCTCGGGCGGGCTCCAGTACTGGTTCATCGGGTCCGCCGCCCGGGTCAGCCAGGACGCGCTGCTCGATCTGCGCGGGCGCATCTTCCGGCACGCGCAGGCGCTCAGCCTCGACTTCCATGAGCGCTACACCTCGGGCCGGCTGATCTCCCGCTCCACCGCGGACGTCGAGTCGCTGCGCGAGCTGCTGAACGACGGGCTCCAGGAACTCGTCACCGTCGCCCTGTCGTTCGCCTACATCTCGGCTGTCCTGCTCTGGCTGGACCTCGGCCTCGGCGGGCTCGCCGTCGCGTCCTTCGTCCCCCTCAGTCTCCTCATCCGCTCCTACCGACGCCGGGCCGCCCGCGTCTACGGGCTGCGGTCCACCGCCATCGCCACCGTCATCGTCAAGTTCGTCGAGACGATGAACGGCATCCGGCCGGTGCGCGCGTTCCGCCGCGAGGCCGTCAACGACGCGGAGTTCGCGGTCCTCAACAAGCGGCACGAGCGCAGGAACGGCGACGCGCTGCTGGAGATGGCCCGCTACGTCGTCAGCTCCCGGGTCGTCGCCAACACCGCTGTCGCGGCGATGGTGCTGTGGGGCGCCCACCGGGTCGCGGACGACTCCCTCGAACTGGGCGTCCTGGCCGCCGCCGTGCTGTACCTGCGCCGGCTGTACGACCCCATCGACCGGCTCGGCATGTTCCTCAACTCCTACCAGTCGGCCACCGCCTCCCTGGAGAAGATCTCCGGGCTGCTCGCCCAGACCCCCTCCGTCCCGGAGCCGTCGACGCCACGGCAGCTTCCGGTACGGGAGTCCGCGCACCCGGGTCGCGAGGTCGTCTTCGACGACGTCCGGTTCGCGTACCGCACCGGCGGCGAGGTGCTGCCCCGCTTCGACCTCACCCTCCCGGCCGGGCAGACCGTCGCGGTCGTCGGCTCGACCGGCGCGGGCAAGTCCACCCTGGCCAAGCTGCTCGCCCGCTTCTACGACCCCACCGAGGGGCGGATCCTCCTCGACGACGTCGATCTGCGGGATCTCGCCAACGCGGAGCTGCGGCGCGGGGTCGTGATGGTGACGCAGGAGGCCTTCCTGTTCTCCGGGAGCGTCGCCGACAACATCGCCATAGGCCGCCCGGACGCCGAGCGCGAGGAGATCGAGCAGGCCGCGAAGGCCATCGGCGCCCATGACTTCATCAGCGCGCTGCCCGAGGGCTACGACACGGACGTACGCAAGCGCGGTGGCCGTATCTCTGCCGGGCAGCGCCAACTGGTCGCGTTCGCGCGGGCGTTGCTCGCCGATCCGGCGGTGCTGATCCTCGACGAGGCGACCAGCTCGCTGGACATCCCGGGTGAACGGGCCGTGCAGCGCGCGATGTCGACGGTGCTGAACGGACGTACGGCCGTGGTCATCGCGCACCGGCTGTCGACCGTGGAGATCGCGGACCGGGTGCTGGTGACGGAGCACGGGCGGGTCGTCGAGGACGGGCCCCCGGCCGAACTCATCGCCGGTACGGGCCGGTTCGCGGATCTGCACCGGGCCTGGCGGGACAGCCTGGCATGAGTTCGTGAGCCGCGAGTAACGAGTATTCGCCGACCACAAGCAGCAGGACACCAGACACAGGACGGGACCGGGGGACGGCAGAGCGATGATCGACGCGTACGAGGACCCCGGCACACCCGACTCCCGGGGCCCCGCCCGCTATCTGCTCTGGCTGGTGCGGCAGCAGTGGCGGCGGTGTGCGCTCGGGGCGCTGCTGGGCAGCAGCTGGACGACGCTGATGGCGTTGACGCCGTATCTGCTGTCCCGGGCCGTCGACGACGGTCTCGAACCGGGCGACCAGGCCGTGCTGGCGGGCTGGACGGGCGCGATTCTCGCCGTCGGGACGTTCAGCGCGTGGCTGAGCATCATGCGGCACCGCACGATGACCCGCATCCGGATGGACGCCAACTTCCGTACGGTCAAGGTGGTGGTCGGGCAGGCCGTGCGACTGGGGGCCGCGCTGCCCCGGCAGGTCGGGGCCGGGGAGGTCGTCACGATCGGCGTCGGTGACGTGTCGACGATCGCCCAGTCGCTGACCTTCGTCGGGCCCGGCATCGGCGCGATCATCTCCTACGGCGTGGTCGCCGGACTGCTGCTGTCGGTGTCACCGACGCTCGCCGCCGTGATCCTGCTCGGCGTGCCCGTCGTCGCCGTGCTCGTCGGACCGTTGCTGGGGCGGCTGCAGGGAGTTGAGGCGTCGTACCGGGACCGGCAGGGCGTCCTGACCGCCCGGATCGGCGACCTCTCGGGCGGTCTGCGTGTCCTCAACGGGCTGGGCGGCAAAGGGCTGTTCGCGGACGCCTTCCGGCGTGACTCGCGCCGCCTCCAGGAACAGGGGTACCGGGTCGGGGCGGTGAGCAGCTGGATCCAGGCGCTCGGGGTCGGCCTGCCGACTCTGTTCCTGGCCCTGGTGACCTGGCTCGCGGCCCGGCTGGCCGCCCAAGGGGACATCTCCGTGGGCGAGTTGGTGTCGGTGTACGGCTATGTCGCCGTGCTGGTCGTGCCGGTGGCCTTCTTCATCGAGTGCGGTTTCCAGATCAGCCGCGCGCTGGTGGCCGCGAGGCGGGTCGTACGGTTCCTGGTGCTTGAGCCCGACAACGACAGCGGCAGCCTCGACGCGCCCGCGTCACCGGCCGCGCTGCACGACCCCGAGTCGGGCGTGACCGTCGTACCGGGGCGGCTGACCGCGCTCGCCGGTGCCCGGCCCACCGATGCCGTCGCCGTCGTCGACCGGCTCGGCCGCTTCGCGCCGTCGGCGGCGACCTGGGGCGGCGTACGGCTCGACGAGATCGACCTGGCCCAGGTGCGCACCCGCATCCTGGTCGCCGACAACGAGGCCGACCTGTTCGCCGGGACGCTGCGCGAACTGGTCTCCGGACGCCGGGAGTTGAGCGAGGCGGCCATCGCGCGGGCGGTGCACGCGGCCGTCGCCGACGACATCGTCCTCGGGCTGCCGGACGGGCTGGACTCGGCGATCGACGCCCAGGGCCGCAACCTCTCCGGCGGGCAGCGCCAGCGCGTACGCCTGGTGCGGGCGCTGCTCGCCGATCCCGAGGTGCTGCTGGCCGTCGAGCCGACCTCGGCGCTGGACGCGCACACGGAGGCCGCGGTGGCGGACCGGCTGCGCGGCGACCGCATGGACCGTACGACCGTGGTCGCCGCCACCTCACCCCTGCTGCTGGACCGCGCGGACACCGTGTACTACCTGGTCGACGGCAAGACAGCAGCCGTGGGCACCCACCAGCGGCTCCTCGCGGAGGAACCGGGATACCGGGCCCTGGTGGCCCGCGACGCGGACGAGATCGACGAAGCAGACCAAGCAGAGCAACAGGACCTGGCGGGCGAAGCGGGCCTGGAGAACATCGAGGAGTCCGTACGGTGAGCGCCCAACTGCCCGTCGCCGACGCGGCCGACGTCCGTCGGGCCGCCGTCCGGCTCATCCGTGCCGACGCCCCCGCCTTCACCGCGCTCCTGCTGCTCAACTCCCTCGCCGCCGGTGCCGGGCTCGTCGCGCCCTGGCTGGTCGGGCGGATCATCGACGAGGTGCGGGCGGGGGCCGGGGTCTCCGTCGTGGACCGGCTCGGGCTGGTCATCGTGGTGTGTGCGGTGGCGCAGTTGCTGCTGGCGCGGTGGGCCCGATACGTGGGCTACCGGTTCGGGGAGCGGACGCTCGCGCGGGTGCGGGAGGAGTTCGTCGACCGGGCGCTCGCCCTGCCCGCCTCCGTCGTCGAGCGGGCCGGGACCGGGGATCTGACCGCCCGGGGGACGGCCGACGTCAGCCAGGTCGGCACGACCCTGCGCGATGCCGGGCCCGAACTGCTCATCGCCTCGGTGGAGTGTCTGTTCATCGCCGGTGCCGTGTTCGCGCTCGATCCGCTGCTCGGGCTGGCCGCGCTGCTCGCCCAGAGCGGTATCTGGTTCGCGCTGCGCTGGTATCTGCGCCGGGCGCGCACCGCGTATCTCGCCGAGGGCTCCGCCAACTCCGAGGTCGCGGAGATCCTCGCGGCGACCGCGTCGGGCGCGCGCACGGTCGAGGCGTTCGGGCTCGCGGAGCGGCGGGTGGCGGTGAGCCGGGAGGCGCTGGACGAGTCGCGCCGCACACGGCTGCACACGCTGTATCTGCGGTCGATGTTCTTTCCGCCGGTGGAGGTGTCGTACGTCCTTCCCGTGACCGTCGTGCTGGTGCTGGGCGGCGCGTTGCACGCGCAGGGGGCGGTCAGTCTGGGCGCGGTCGTGGCGGCTGCCCTGTATCTGCGGCAGTTGGAGGCGCCGCTCGACCAGGTGCTGACCTGGATGGAGCAACTGCAAAGCAGCAGCGCCTCGTTCGCGCGGGTGGAAGGGCTCGGGCGGGCGCCGAAGGGCGGGTCCGAGGCATCCCCCGTACCCGTCGGCGACCGGATCGACGTGGTCGGTGTGCGGTATGCGTACGACCGGGGTGGCGAGGTGCTGCGCGGGGTCGATCTGACCGTGCGGCCGGGGGAACGGCTCGCTGTGGTGGGCCCTTCGGGTGCGGGCAAGACGACGCTGTGCCGGCTGCTCGCGGGGATCGACGAGCCGCGTTCGGGCACGGTGACCGTGGGCGGCGTACCGATCGCCTCGCTGGGGCCCGAGGAGCTGCGGCGGCAGGTCGTGCTCGTCACCCAGGAGCACCATGTCTTCCTCGGCACGGTCCGGGACAATCTCCTGATCGCCGAACCGGCCGCCACGGACGCCGAGTTGTGGGCGGCGCTGGCCGCGGTCGGTGCCGCCGACTGGGTGCGCGAGCTGCCGGCCGGGCTGGACACGGAGCTGGGCCCCGACGGGGAGTCGACCGACGGTTCGCGGGCCCAGCAACTCGCCCTGGCCCGCGTGGTGTTGGCCGACCCGCACACGCTGATCCTGGACGAGGCGACGGCGTTGCTCGATCCGACGACCGCGCGTCATACGGAGCGCGCGCTGGCCGCCGTACTCGAAGGGCGGACCGTGATCGCGATCGCGCACCGGCTGCACACCGCGCACGACGCGGACCGGGTGGCCGTGATGGAGGAGGGGCTGCTCACCGAACTCGGCACGCACGAGGGGCTGGTGGCGGCGGACGGGGCGTACGCGGCGCTGTGGCGGTCGTGGCACGGGGAGCAGCAGCCTGAGCCCCTGAAGGGCGAACGCCCCTGAAAGGTGAACGCCCCAGATGGGTGAGCGCCCTTGAAGGGTGAATAGTCCGTATAGCGAACATGACTATCCGGGCAACGGACTGTTTCCAGCCAACTTCTTGACGCGGTCCTGACAGCATATGCGCTTGCCTGGCACTCTTCCCACGGCACCTTCACAGCAGATCCACAGCCACACCGCTGTGTTCTTCGCCGCGCATCCGCACGCACCTGTTCTGCCCCGGACGGAATGACCGCCGTCCGGTCCCCCCTGGCCGCTCGACCCGCGGCCACGCAGAAGGAGTCAGTGTTGAGACGCCAGTCCCACAGACGCACCCCCCACACAACCTCCCACACCAGCACCACCTCGTTCTCCCGCTCCGCCCAGCGACGGGTAGCCACCGGCGCCCTCGTCGCCGTAACCGCCCTACTGGCAGCGGCCGTTCAGTCCGGTGCCGCCACCGCAGCCCCGGAGAAGGCACCGTCGGCCGCGGGCAAGGTCATACCGGGCGCCGAGTCCGTCAAGCTGTCCCCCGCCCAGCGCGCCGCGCTGCTCGCCGAGGCCGACGCCACCAAGGCGGAGACGGCCGAGGAACTCGGGCTGGGCGCCAAGGAGAAGCTCGTCGTCCGTGACGTCCTCAAGGACGGCGACGGCACCGTGCACACGCGGTACGAGCGCACGTACGACGGACTCCCCGTCCTGGGCGGTGACCTGGTGGTCGACACCGCCAAGTCCGGTGCCACGGAAGGCGTCGTGAAGGCGACCCGGGCCACCATCAAGGTCGCGTCGCTGACGCCGAAGATCGCCGCCGCGAAGGCCGAGACCCAGGCGCTGGGCGCGGCGAAGGCGGAGGAGGCCAAGAGCCCCGATGTCAACAAGGCCCCGCGCAAGGTGATCTGGGCGGCGAGCGGCACCCCCGTCCTCGCCTACGAGACGGTCGTCGGCGGCTTCCAGCACGACGGCACCCCGCAGGAGCTGCACGTCATCACGGACGCCACGAGCGGCGCCAAGCTGTTCGAGTGGGAGGCGGTCGAGACCGGCACCGGCAACACGGTGTACAGCGGCACGGTCACTCTCGGCACCACGCAGTCCGGATCGACGTACAACCTGACCGACGGCACGCGCGGCAGCCACCGGACGTACAACCTGAACCGCGGCACCTCCGGCACCGGCACCCTCTTCTCGGGCCCCGACGACATCTGGGGCAACGGCCTGCCGTCCAACCTGGAGTCGGCCGGCGCCGACGCCGCGTACGGCGCCGCGCTCACCTGGGACTACTACAAGAACGTGCACGGGCGTTCCGGCATCCGGGGCGACGGCGTCGGCGCGTACTCGCGCGTCCACTACGGCAACAACTACGTCAACGCCTTCTGGCAGGACAGCTGCTTCTGCATGACGTACGGCGACGGCTCGGGCAACGCCAACCCGCTGACGTCGATCGACGTGGCCGCGCACGAGATGACGCACGGTCTCACCGCCAACACGGCCGGCCTCAACTACAGCGGTGAGTCGGGCGGGTTGAACGAGGCGACCTCCGACATCTTCGGCTCGACGGTCGAGTTCTACGCCAACAACTCCTCCGACGTCGGTGACTACCTCATCGGCGAGGAGATCAACATCAACGGCGACGGCACGCCGCTGCGTTACATGGACAGGCCGAGCAAGGACGGTTCGTCCAGGGACAGTTGGTACTCGGGCATCGGGTCGATCGACGTGCACTACTCGTCGGGTCCCGCGAACCATTTCTTCTACCTCCTCTCCGAGGGCAGCGGCACCAAGACCATCAACGGTGTCACCTACGACTCGGCGACCTCGGACGGGCTCGCGGTGACCGGCATCGGCCGGGACAAGGCGGAGAAGATCTGGTTCCGCGCGCTCACCACGAAGTTCACCTCGACCACCAACTACGCGGCGGCCCGCACCGGGACGCTCGCGGCGACGGGTGAGCTGTACGGCACGACGAGCGCCGAGTACACGGCCGTGCAGAACGCGTGGGCCGGTATCAACGTCGGCACCCGTCCGGGCGGTGGCGGTGGCACCGGGACCTCCTTCGAGTCCACGACCGCCGTATCGATTCCGGACAACGGTGCCGCGGTGACCTCGTCGCTGGCGGTCACCGGGATCACCGGCAACGCGCCGACCAACCTGATCGTCACGCCGGACATCACGCACACCTGGCGCGGCGACCTCGTCGTCGATCTGGTGGCGCCGGACGGGTCGGTCTACACCCTGAAGCCGTTCAGTTCCTCGGACTCGGCGGACGACGTGAACGAGCCGTACACGGTCAACGCCTCCTCCGAGGTCGCCAACGGGACCTGGGTGTTGAGGGTCCAGGACCGCGCGGCCCAGGACACCGGCAGGATCAACGGCTGGAAGATCACCTTCCCGACGGCCTGAACACACCGCCCGTAAGGGCCCGTTCGGACACCGTTCAGGACCCGTGAACGACAGGGCGCCGCCCCGGTGGATCAACTCACCGGGGCGGCGCTTCCTTTGCAGCTCCTGTACTGCGGTTTTGTTGCCACCAGGCCTGGCCTTTAGCACCGCTTTACCAAGATCGCGCCGCGTTACACGCACGAAACGTTCACTCGGCAGTTGCCTTTCGGCCAACATCACTTGGGGGTCATGACATGTACGCGCCCCCAATGTCACTCTTCCACCGCACGCCGCAGCAGCACTCCAACTTCACGACCAGCGCCGGACGATCACCCCAAGGCCGTCCGGATCCCCCACAGAGGAGTTCGCGTGACCCCCATCTACGCGCGTCACAAGCGCACCACGCTCGCCATCGCCACCGCGATCGCGGCCGGTGCCCTGATCACCACCGGCCTGACCACCGGCGCCTCCGCGGAGACCGAGCCGGCCGGCGCCAGGGCCAAGGCCGCCGCCGTACCGATCACCCTCTCCCCCGCCACGCGCACCGCGCTCATCAAGGAGGCCGCCGCCGAAGCCCCGGCGACCGCCGACGAGATAGGCCTCGGCGCGCAGGAGAAGCTGGTCGTCCGTGACGTCATCAAGGACGCCGACGGCACCCTGCACACCCGCTACGAGCGCACCTACGCGGGCCTGCCGGTCCTCGGCGGCGACCTCGTCGTGCACGAGGACGCGGCCGGTGAGACCCAGAGCGTGACCAAGGCCCAGAAGGCCGCCATCAAGGTCACCGACCTCACCCCCGAGGTCACCACGGCCGCCGTCGAGAAGCAGGCCGTCACCCTCGCCAAGAAGGCCGGCTCCACCAAGTCGGAGGCCTCCGAGGCCCCCCGCAAGGTGATCTGGGCCGCCTCGGGCACCCCGACCCTCGCCTACGAGACCGTCGTCGGCGGCCTCCAGGAGGACGGCACCCCGAACGAGCTGCACGTCATCACGGACGCGGCCACCGGCAAGAAGCTGTACGAGTACCAGGGCATCGAGACCGGCACCGGCAAGAGCCTGTACTCGGGCACGGTCTCCCTGGGCACGACGCTGTCGGGCTCGACGTACCAGCTGACCGACAGCACTCGCGGCGGCCACAAGACGTACAACAAGGCGCGCTCCATAACCGACACCGCCGGCACCCTCTTCACCGACGCCGACGACACGTGGGGCACCGGCGCGGCCTCCAGCTCGACCAGCGACCAGACCGCGGCCGTCGACGCCGCGTACGGCGCGCAGGAGACGTGGGACTTCTACAAGAACACCTTCGGCCGCTCCGGCATCAAGAACGACGGCGTCGCCGCCTACTCCCGCGTCCACTACGGCAACGCGTACGTCAACGCGTTCTGGGACGACGACTGCTTCTGCATGACGTACGGCGACGGCGACGGCAACGTCAACCCGCTGACCTCGCTGGACGTGGCCGGCCACGAGATGACCCACGGCGTCACCTCCAACACGGCGGGCCTGAACTACTCGGGTGAGTCCGGCGGTCTGAACGAGGCGACGTCCGACATCTTCGGAACGGCGACCGAGTTCTACGCGGCGAACTCCAACGACGTCGGTGACTATCTCATCGGCGAGGAGATCGACATCAACGGCGACGGCACGCCGCTGCGTTACATGGACCAGCCGAGCAAGGACGGCGGCTCGGCCAACTACTGGTCCTCGACGCTGAAGAACCTGAACGTGCACTACTCGTCCGGCCCGGCGAACCACTTCTTCTTCCTCCTCTCGGAGGGCAGCGGTTCGAAGACGATCAACGGAGTCAGCTACAACTCCCCGACGTACAACAGCTCCACGCTCACGGGCATCGGCCGCGCCAAGGCCGTCCAGATCTGGTACAAGGCGCTGACCACCTACATGACGTCGACGACCAACTACAAGGGCGCCCGCACGGCGACCCTGTCGGCGGCCTCGGCCCTGTACGGCTCCAGCAGCACGGAGTACGCGGCGGTGAACGCGGCCTGGGCGGCGGTCAACGTCACGGCGTGACAACCACCGGCGAACGAACGGTAGTCGGCCGGTTCAGCAGGTGATCGGCGGGGCGGTATCCGGAACGAAGGCATTTCCGGGTACCGCCTCCGTCGTACGCGCATCCGCGTCCCGCACCCCCGCCGCACGGCCACCGGCACCCCCCGCCCTACCCTTGGGCCCATGTCCTTCACGTACGCGGAGGTCGGCGCGACCCGCGAGCGCGGCTTCCGTTGTCCGCCCGGCTTCCACCACCTGCATGTACGCACCCGCATAGGCGAGGGCACGGAGGTCTTCCGGCGCGCCTCCGAGGCCGTCCTCACCTGGGAGATGCACCGCGCGATGGGCGTGGGCATCGACGCGAGCGCCGAACGGGCGGCCCCGGACGTCGACGTCACGGTCACCCTCGCCGGTCTCATCAAGGCGCCCTGCCGTGTCGTCTGGACGGTGGAGGAACACCGGCGCGCGGGCTGGGCGTACGGCACGCTGGCCGGTCACCCGGAGTGCGGCGAGGAGTCGTTCGTCGTGGACCGCACGGGCGACGGCACGGTCTGGCTGACGGTCAGCGCGTTCAGCCGCGGCGCGAAGTGGTACGCCAAGGCGGCCGGGCCCGCGACACGGGGCCTGCAGCATGCTTATGCACGGCGGTGCGGGGTCGTCCTGCGGCGGCTGTGCGGGGAGTACGGCGAGGACTGAGCGCCGAGTACGCCGAGGTCGGAAGGGCCTGCGCGAATTCCTGGCCGGGAAACCGGTCCAACTCCCCCTTTCGTACAGGTGTGCTGCGCTAATCTCGCGGTCACACGTGCCACGCGAGAGACCAGGGCCCTCATGCCACCCCAGCACCGCAGCCGCACCGTAGCGATGGCCTATGCGGCGGCCGGTATGGAACCGCCTCCGGTGGTCCCGCTGCGCAGGAGCGACCCCCGGCAGGCGGGCCCGTACCTGTTGGAGTCGTTGCTCGGCAGCGGCGGCATGGGCCGGGTCTATCTGGGCCGGGACACCACCGGCGGGACGGGCCTCGCGGCCGTGAAGGTGATCCGGCCCGAGTACGCGGAGGACCCGCAGTTCCGCAAGCGGTTCGAGCGGGAGGTCGGCGCCCTTGACCGCATCCAGGGGGCGCACATCGTGCGGCTGCTGGGCAGCGGCTGCGACGAGGACCTGGTCTGGGTCGCCACCGAGTACGTACCGGGGCCCACGCTCGCCGAGGTCGTCGCCGCGCGCGGGCCGATCGGCCCCGAGGCGGCCTGGCGGCTGCTGGCCGACGTCGGGCGGGCGATCGAGGCCATCTGGCAGGCGGGGCTCGTCCATCGCGACCTCAAGCCGTCCAACGTGATCCTGGGTGCGGACGGCGCCCGCGTCATCGACTTCGGCGTCGTCCAGGCCCCCGACGGCACCGCGATCACCGTCACGGGCCAGAACGTCGGAACGCCCGCCTACATGTCCCCGGAACAGGCCAGGGGCCGCGAGGTCACCGCCGCCTCCGACGTCTTCTCACTGGCCTCGACCCTGACGTACGCCGTCACGGGGCAGGCGCCGTTCGGTGAGGGGACGGGCGTCGACGTCCTGTTCGGGGTGGCCTTCGAGCCGCCCCGGGACGAGGTGCTCGACGTGGTGGGGACCGTCGACGCGGAACTGGCCGCGTTCATCCGCACCTGCCTGGACAAGGACCCCGAGCGGCGCCCCCTGCCGGAGACGGTGTTCAGGACGGCCATCGGCCACCAGCTGTCACCGTCGTCACCGGCACCGGTACCGGCCGCACCCCCTCGGAAGAAGCGCCCGAAGCCCCTCCGGCAGGCGGCACCCCCGCCCGCCGTCACCCCGGCCCCCGCCCCGCCCGGCGAACACGGAAACCCCAAGAACAGCAGGACCAGCAGGAAGGGCGGGACGGGCGGGAAGGGCGGGACCAGGAAGCTGACGCTGGTCGCCGTCGCGACGGCAGCCGCCCTGGCCGCCGGGGGCATCACCGCGGCGCTGCTGAGCCAGGGCGGCGACCGGACAACGGCCGCCACCGGCACCGGTACCGACATCGGCGCGTCGGCCGCCCCGGACCTGATACCTGCCCCGGCCACGACGACGGACCCGACCGCCACACCCACCACCCCGCCCGGCACAGCCGCGCCCACCCCGTCGGGAACGCGGGACCAGGCACCGCAGCAGGAGCCGACCCAGGCGTCCGGCCAGAACCCCTCGACGCCGGACATCCGGTCCGCCGCCTGCGCAGCGGAACTCGCGCCGGGCGCCGCCGGCGACTGCGTCAAGGCTCTGCAACTCCTCCTCGGCGGCCACGGCCTGTACGTCACGGTCGACGGCCGGTTCGGCCAGGAGACCCTCGCCGCGGTGCGGGCCTTCCAGACCGAGGCCCGAACCTCCGTGGACGGCAGGGTCGGCGCCCAGACCAAGGAACTCCTGTACGGCACGCCGCGCGGCGCGGCCCGCACCGGCGCGCTGACGGTGACCGAGAGCACCGACGGCGGCTCGAACGCCCGCTGCCTCGACGCCCGCGACGGCACCGTCGGGGTGTGGACCTGCCAGGGCACGTCCACCCAGAGCTGGGCCCTGTACCGCGTCCCCGGCCAGGACTCCCGGTACATCGTCGTCAACCAGGGCAGCCACCGCTGCCTGGACGCCGACGCGAGCACCAGCGGTACGAACGGCCAGCAGGTCGGCACCAGGGTCTGCACCGGCCTGGAAGCCCAGTACTGGCGCCTCGGCGACGCCGGCCAGTTCGGCGGCCAGACCTTCGTCAGCATCCCGAACGGCTACTGCCTGGACGCGGAGGCCGCCACCACGGGCCAGGAGGGCCGGACGGTACAGGGCTGGAGCTGCGCGGCCAACGGCAACCAGGCGTGGAGCTGGTCCTGACACACCGCCAGGACCAGCCGGCCGGGTCATCCAGGTCGTCCAGGGGTCACCGCATGAGCACCCCGGCCCCCTCCCCCACCTCCTCCGAAGGCACCGCCACCAGCCCCATCTCCGCGCTCGACGCCAGCAGCCGATGCGCCGGCAGGATCCGCACGGTGTAGCCGTAGGGCCCGGTCCGGTGCAGGGACAGCGGCCCCTCGTACAGCCAGCACCCTTCCAGGTCGGGGCCGCCGACCGGCTTCAGTGGGACCGTCGTCGCGTCGGTGATGCTGTCCTCCGAGTCGACGCGCCCCGAGACCGCCTGCACCTCGACATCGTCCGGGGCGAGTTCACCGAGCCCCACCCGCACCCGGAGGGACAGCGTGCTCCCCAGCTCGGCCGTCAGGGAGGGGGCCGAGGTCTCGACGTGGTCGACCGTCACCGTGTGCCAGGCGTGCCGGACCCGGGACTTCCAGGCCGCCAACTCCCTTGCCGTGTCCGGGGTCATGGTGCGGTGGGCGCGGGCGGCGGGGGCGTAGAGGCGCTCCACGTACTCGCGGACCATGCGGCCGGCCAGCACCTTCGGGCCCAGGTGGGTGAGGGTCTCGCGGACCATCTCGATCCAGCGGTCGGGCAGGCCCGTCTGGCCGTGCTCGTAGAAGCGCGGGGTCACGCGCTGTTCCAGGAGGTCGTACAGGGCCGAGGCCTCCACGTCGTCCCGGTGGTCGGGGTCCGTGCCCGTGCCGTCCGCCGTGGGGATCGCCCAGCCGAAGTCGGGCCGGAACCATTCGTCCCACCAGCCGTCCAGGACCGAGAGGTTGAGACAGCCGTTCAGTGCTGCCTTCATCCCGCTCGTCCCGCACGCCTCCAGCGGACGCAGGGGGTTGTTCAGCCAGATGTCGCAGCCCGGGTAGAGCTTCTGCGCCATCGCCATGCCGTAGTCCGGGAGGAAGACGATCCGGTGGCGGACCCGCGGGTCGTCGGCGAACCGCACCAGCTCCTGGATCAGCCGCTTGCCACCGTCGTCCGCCGGGTGCGCCTTGCCCGCGACGACGATCTGGATGGGGCGTTCGGGATGGAGGAGCAGATCGAGCAGGCGGTCCCGGTCGCGCAGCATCAGGGTCAGGCGTTTGTACGAGGGGACCCGGCGCGCGAATCCGATCGTCAGGACGTCCGGGTCGAGCACCCCGTCGATCCAGCCCAACTCCGCCGTACCGGCGCCGCGTTGACGCCAGGAGGCCCGCAGCCGTTCCCGTACCTCCACCACCAACTGCTCGCGCAGGGACCGTCGTAGCTCCCAGATGTCCTGGTCCGGGATGTCCGCGACCGCGTCCCACCGGTCCGAGCCGCCGACCGTCAGCGCGTCCTCGGTGCGCTCCGCGCCGATCTGCTTGGCCCCCAGCCTGAACACCTCCGGCGCGACCCAAGTCGGCGCGTGCACACCGTTGGTGACCGAGGTGATCGGGACCTCGGCGGGGTCGAAGCCGGGCCACAGTCCCGCGAACATCTCGCGGCTGACCTGCCCGTGCAGGACAGACACGCCGTTGGCCTGGCGGCCCAACCGCAGCCCCATCACCGCCATGTTGAAGAGGTTCGGCTCGCCGCCCGGATACGTCTCCATGCCCAGACTCAGCACGCGTTCCACGTCGATGCGCGGGAGTTCGGCGTCGGGGCCGAAGTGGTGGGCGACCAGTTCGCGGTCGAAGCGGTCGATGCCGGCCGGGACGGGCGTGTGCGTCGTGAAGACCGTGCCCGCGCGTACCGCCTCCAGTCCCGCGTCGAAGTCCAGCCCCTCGTCGCAGAGTTCGGCGATCCGCTCCAGGCCGAGGAAGCCCGCGTGGCCCTCGTTGGTGTGGAACACCTCGGGGGCGGGGTGCCCGGTGAGCCGGCAGTACGTCCGGACCGCGCGCACTCCTCCTATGCCGAGCAGCATCTCCTGGAGGAGGCGATGCTCGCTGCCACCCCCGTACAGCCGGTCCGTGACGCCCCGTTCGCCGAGGTCGTTCTCCTCCACGTCCGAGTCGAGGAGCAGCAGCGGCACCCTGCCGACCTGCGCCAGCCAGACCCGGGCCCGCAGCGACCGGCCGCCGGGCAGGGCGAGGGAGACCTGGGCCGGGGAGCCGTCGGATTCCTTGAGGAGGGCGACGGGGAGTTCGTTGGGGTCGAGGACCGGATAGGTCTCCTGCTGCCAGCCGTCCCGGGAGAGGGACTGCCTGAAGTAGCCGTGCCGGTACATGAGTCCGACGCCGATCAGGGGTACGCCGAGGTCACTGGCCGACTTCAGATGGTCCCCGGCGAGGATGCCGAGGCCGCCGGAGTACTGCGGGAGAGCGGCAGTGATGCCGAACTCGGGGGAGAAGTAGGCGACGGCGGCCGGGAGTTCGGCCCCCTCTCGCTGCGTCTGCGTCTGGTACCAGCGGGTGCCGGTGACGTAGTCGTGGAGGTCGTCGGCGACCGCGGTGAGGCGGCGCAGGAAGTGACGGTCCTCGGCGAGTTCGGTGAGCCGCTCGGGCGAGAGGCTGCCGAGGAGCCGTACGGGATCGCAGTCCGCGTCGGTCCAGCGTTCGGGGTCGACGGACTGGAAGAGTTCGCGGGTCTCCGCGTGCCAGGACCAGCGCAGATTGCGGGCCAGGTCGCTGAGCGGCCGGAGGGGTTCGGGGAGAACGGGACGGACGGTGAACCGACGGATCGCCTTCACATGCCACCTCGGTGGTCGCGCGTCATGTCAAGCCTTACAGGGACGCACGGCCGTGTGCGTCCGTCATCAACCCCATGACGGTATCGGGGCGGAGGCGTACGAACCACGGGGCGTGGTGCGCGTCCGTAACGCCACTACCGGATACCCGTACGGACGATATGGCCGGTTCCACCCCCGTAGGCCACCTTGTAACACTTCTCCCCGCACGAGAGGCTGCCCAGAAGGCTGCCCGGCGTTGGCGGCCGAGGAGGGGGAACTCCAACCATGAAACGGACGCGCACAAGACGTCTGCGCTGGGCGGCGGGCCTGACCGCCGTGACCACAGCCTTGGTGCTTTCGGCCATCGCACCGGCCCAGGCCGCTCCGCAGGGGCAGATAGTCGGCGCCGGTGAACCCGGCTCCGTCGACGGAAGTTACCTGGTCACACTCAAGGGAGGGACGGCGGCCCCGTCGGCGGACGGCAAGAGACTCGCCGCGAAGTATGGGGCGAGAATAAGCCACACCTACAACACCGTCCTGAACGGCTACGCCATCCAGGCC
>Ga0307513_10002509_pt1 | contig 25400 bp, 36 predicted proteins | sample 15_EM_MG_FD_202174 | JGI IMG/M metagenome (GOLD analysis project Ga0307513, IMG submission 202174) | Populus trichocarpa ectomycorrhiza microbial communities from riparian zone in the Pacific Northwest, United States - 15_EM | ecosystem: Host-associated > Plants > Roots > Unclassified | place...
GAAGAGTGGGGCTTTGCTACCACCCCATTGATCGCCATGGGCTGCATTATGATGCGCAAGTGCCATCGTGAGTTTTGTCATTCAATTTTGTTACCTCTGATGCTATTTTCTTATCTTTAGTGAACACTTGCCCCGTTGGAATTGCTACGCAAGACCCTCAACTCCGCGCCAAGTTTGCTGGACAGCCTGAGCAGGTCATCAACTTCTTCTACTACCTTGCCGAAGAGCTTCGAGGATACATGGCCAAGCTCGGTTTCCGTACCATCAACGAGATGGTTGGCCGTGCCGATGTACTGAAGGTCAACGAGAAGCTCCGTACACCCAAGACAGCTCACCTCAACCTCTCCGCCATCTTGAAGCCAGCCTGGCAAATGCGACCTGGCGCTGCGACCTACCGTGTCCGTCAGCAAGACCATAAGCTCTATATCCGACTCGACAACAAATTCATTGACGAATCTGAGCCATCTCTCACCAAGGGTCTCCCCGTCCATATTGAATGTGATGTGACCAACACTGACCGTGCATTGGGAACTTCCCTGTCTTACAAAATTTCTAAACTCTACGGCGAAGAAGGTCTACCCAAAGATACCATCCACATTCGCATGAAAGGCTCTGCAGGACAATCATGCGGTGCCTTCTTGGCGCCTGGTATCACCATTGAACTCGAGGGTGACGCTAACGATTATGTTGGCAAGGGACTTTCTGGCGGACGCCTCATCGTCTACCCTCCGAAGGAATCCACCTTCAAGGCAGAAGAAAACATCATTATCGGAAATGTTTGTCTGTATGGTGCTACCTCTGGAGAGGCCTTCATTCGTGGAATTGCCGCTGAGCGTTTCGCTGTTCGAAATTCAGGTGCCAATGCGGTTGTAGAGGGAACTGGTGACCACGGGTGCGAATATATGACTGGAGGACGTGTTGTTGTTCTCGGGGTCACCGGACGCAATTTCGCCGCCGGGATGAGTGGCGGTATCGCCTACGTTCTGGATACCGCTCACACCTTCGCTTCCAAGGTCAATATGGAAATGGTTGAACTCGGCAAGGTCAATGATCCTCGAGAAATTGCTGCTCTGCGCAGTCTCATTGAAGATCACCGTCATTACACTGGGTCTGAAGTTGCCGATCGCGTTCTTCACGATTTCCACCACCTCCTACCTCTGTTTGTCCGTGTTATGCCACTCGATTACAAGAGAGTGTTGGAAGAAGACGCTGCCAGAGAGAAAGATGAGAAGGTCCGACAGAACGTTATTGACCTAATTCCCTCTCGAACCGCCAGCCAAGTTGACCTTGCCTCCGAAGGCCTGCAAGATATTCTCCTTCCCAAGGCCCTCAGCACCCCTGCACTGCCTGTGGTAAAGCTTCGTCACGAACCTTCGCTTGTTGATGTTGAGGACTCGCTTGTCGATGATTCGACCACTAAACAACGGCTTAACAAGCTCGACAAGACTCGAGGCTTCATGAAATACAAGCGCTTGGGCGAGGCATACCGCCCGCCTCGTAAACGCGTCAAGGATTGGAAGGAAATCTCAACCCGTCTGACCGAAAGCGAGCTCAAGTACCAATCTGCACGCTGCATGGACTGCGGCGTACCTTTCTGTCAATCAGACACAGGTTGCCCTATTTCCAACATTATTCCAAAGTGGAACGATCTTGTCTTCAAAGGCCAATGGCAAGACGCTCTTAACCGCCTCCTAATGACCAACAATTTCCCTGAATTCACTGGTCGTGTCTGCCCTGCTCCTTGCGAAGGTGCTTGTGTTTTGGGAATCAACGAACAACCTGTTGGAATTAAGAGTATCGAATGCGCGATCATCGATAAGGTCATTTACTGTTTGGAAGTCATCGGGTAAATTTGATTTAATATTTTGATTATTCTCAGGGCTTTGAGATGGGCTGGATGGCTCCCAACCCACCCTCTTTTCGTACTGGCAAACACATTGCCATCATTGGATCTGGCCCCGCAGGCCTGGCTTGTGCTGATCAGCTCAACAAAGCAGGCCACTTCGTCACGGTGTACGATCGCAACGACCGCATGGGAGGGTTGTTAATGTATGGCATTCCAAAGTGAGTCAAATGCGTCGTATGACACAAAGTTTGTCGTGCTGACAATGTCTACAGCATGAAACTCGACAAGTCAATTGTCCAGCGCCGGATTGATCTCATGGCTGCAGAGGGCATTGTAGGTCCCTCGTACATTACTTGATTTCTCGCTGTCAACTCATTGCTGTCAACTAAGACTTTTGTTGCCAATGCTCATGTTGGCGTGGACATCGACGCGGAGCAACTACAGCAAGAAAGCGATGCAGTGGTCATATGCACTGGAGCGACATGGCCTCGCGACCTAAAGATTCCCAACAGAGGAACAGACGGCATCCATTTTGCGATGGACTTCCTTCAGGTGTGTCATAATCCATGTCGCTTCCACCTCTCTTTTACTGACCTTGGCATTGTGTTAGTTGAACACGAAGGCTCTCCTAGACTCCGAACTTCAAGATGGTGGCTACATCAACGCTAAAGGAAAGGATGTCATCGTCATCGGAGGAGGAGATACTGGGAATGATTGCATCGGTACTTCGATGCGTCATGGCGCCAAATCCGTCGTCAATTTCGAGTTGTTGCCTAGACCCCCCGCTGCGCGTGGGCGGGATAACCCTTGGCCTCAGTGGCCCAGGTACGTATAAATTATTACAGAAAACATTCAACCATACTGAATATTTCCTTCAGGATTTTCCGTACCGACTATGGACATACAGAGGTGGCAGCACATTTCGGCAATGGTAAGTCTTCATCGGATATCTATACTACAGACAAATATGGAGATTTTGTTACCAGACCCCAGAGAATACTGTATCTCGACCAAGGACTTTGTTGTTGACGGCGAGGGTAAATTGAAGGGACTGAACACCGGTACGTCGGCCACAGGCTCCAGCATTCTTTGTACTTACATACCCTATAGTTCGTGTCGAATGGACCAAGGACAGCGGGGGTCGTTGGAAGATGGAGGAGGTTCCCGACTCTCAGAAATTCTTCCCTGCCCAATTGGTCTTCTTAGCCCTCGGTTTCTTGGGACCTCAGAGTGAAATCCTCCAAGCTTTGGGCGTCAAACAGGACGCTCGATCCAATGTTCAGACACCCCCCAAAGTAAGTTTATTGTGGCGGATCCGTCGTTGCTTGACATATTTTTATTTTATACAGAAATACACAACAAGCGTTGAGGGTGTCTTCGCTGCTGGTGACTGTCGACGTGGTCAGTCGTTGATTGTCTGGGGAATTAAGTATGTACCTTCTATTAAACAAATCTAATTTATTGGAACTCAATCAATCCAACAGCGAGGGCCGTGGTGCTGCTGCTGAAGTCGACAGATGGCTTAGCGATGGTTCTTCTCGACTGCCATCTGCTGGTGGAATTAAGACTCGCGTAAGCCTCGTTTCATGTTTCCGAGATAGTCCTATCCTAATTTTGGATATCTTAAGACCTTCGGACCTCCACCAAGCAAGGTTACTGAGGTTGGTGCATAAACATATTTGCCGAAAGTTGAGGAATTTTATTCACGTCTTTGGTCAACCCATGTATATTTATCTGCAATTTCATTGGATTTATACGTTTCTAAATGGTGGAGGGAACTGTTCTGTCAAACTTGGATGTTGTCTTCCTGTCTGCCTACTATTCTCCTCAAATATTACTTGGAGAAAAAAAACCCCGTTTTTTGCTTTTCCCAGAGGCAACGGAAGGTAGCTCTACTTCCGTCGGCCTTGAGCACACAAAAACGATTCCATGCTGTAACCCCATCTCCAGATTCCAGCACTCGTTAAAACATGCATCAAAGGGGATTATTATCTAAGGATAATGGACGTGCTAGATTTGAATGCACTGTATAAGGTATGTTGTATTTAGGACCGTTGAGGGAGGAAAGAAAATATACTTTTTTGCTCCTGTACGTCACGGCTCTTACCCCGGATGGCCCAAATGCCCCAGTTGGTTTTCACCATGACCCTTGGATCGAAATCCGCTACCTCCCACTTCTCACTTCCGAAAGCATTGGGACCTGGTGTGATGACCCATTCAAATTCGCCAGCAACCTCTGGCGCCATTGAAAGGGATCGAACATCTCTCTCAACATCTGTTGGTGAAAATCCGGTTATAAAAATGGGACACTTGCTGGCGAGAAGCATAGGAAGCACAGGACCCCACTCTGTAGGAGATGCAATTTGCAACATAGGTTCCCCATTCTCGGCAAAAGAATCTGGAGATGGGAATCCAAAACCGGGTGAAAAGAAGAAAAACATATCACTGTAGGGGTCGAGGGTGTGTTGGAATTGGGCATGTACCTCGGCATAGTTGGCTTGCATTCCGGTGATTGTGAGTTGTGGAGTATATGGTACTGTGTATGATGGAACGCCATAACGCTCAAGCGACGAGCGAGTGTGTCTCAAGCGCTCAATTGCTTTGGGAGTCGGTGGTTGATACACGTTTGGGAGGTATGTGGATCTACCCTCCTTTGTTTCGTGCGACCCCGAGGAATCCGATGTTTTTTGGCTTGTCGAAGTCTTCTCTGATGGACTTGCTGCTCCGGGGGGTCTTGGAAGGGAAACTTGGGGTCCGATAAAGAATAAGTGAAAGTGGGTCGATGGGAAAAGCATGCAAAGTTGCTCCCAGACATGTGGAGGAAGGGAGGACTCCGCTCGGGCGCCAAGGATAAATATTCGGACTTGTGGTTTACCCACTGTCGCTTCTTCAGTTTCTGGGGCTCCGGGAGGCACATGAAGCGTGCTTCGCAATGCTAGTAGAACGTTCAGAGAACAGTAACTGAAATAGAAGAAATGTTATTTACCTGCGAGAGAACGGCTGCCTTCGGGAGTCAGACGCTGATTGCTTAGAGTCAACCCGCTATGTTGGTGTATTGTACCTCCAATCGTAATAGGGAAAGTCAATAATTTGCTTGCATGCCTCCTAGAGCGTTCGGTATCCATCGATGCAAACCCACGAGTATACCAAAAGACATCCCAGTTGGCGAGGGACACGGCCTCCTCATAGCCTTGGGGACCTGGAATCGAAATGGTTGAATAAAACAACGGCATCTGCAGAGTTGAAGCGTACTCACCAGGCAGTTCAAATTCAAGCATTCGTCTCCCACTCCGGAGGTCGTGTTCATCCTCGTTAGCTTCACGCAGCCGGGCACAATATTTCTGATGTTCTACATCTTCTTTCCAGTGCTCGTCGGTACAGTGCGTCGGCCAACCACATTCTGGGCATTCGAATTTAACGGCCTTTGGCTGTGCTTTTGTGTGGGCATGGGTATGAGCATGTGTTGAGGCACAGACCGGACATGGTGCAAGCCGGTGGATAGCTTCTCCTCGTGTGCGAAGGGCAGGAAACGGAGATTTTGAGAACGGGTGGAAAAGATTGTCTTCGGCCAAAATAGGGACGTGATCCTTGGGGTCTTCGGGACGGTTGGACCGCTTCAGAAAAGAGAATATGGACCTTGAAAGAGGGTGTCTGCAGTGGAGTGCCGGCAACAAACGAGCGGCGTACATGGCGGCCAACCGAAAAAGCTTTGTCCAAATTGAACAGATCCGTTGTTGTCATTTGTTTTCCAACTTCTCTCCACAAGCAGTCATGTCCAGGCAGGCTTCGATATCCCGAACCACCAATGAAACACAGATCGACGTCTCCATAAACCTTGACTGCGCCCCGGGTTCGAACACCACGCAGACAATTGATGTCTCAACGGGCATTGGCTTCCTAGATCATGTGGGTTATTTAAATGACTGGTTAACTTTATCTAATCTCTTGACTAGATGTACACTGCTCTTGCGAAACATAGCGGCATGTCTTTGACATTGAAATGCAAAGGCGATCTTTGGATTGATGACCACCATACAGCAGATAAGTTTCTATGTATCTAGGGAGATACGCAAATATTGACATATTCCACTACAGGACACCGCCATTGCTCTAGGGACTGTCTTCAAGCAAGCACTGGGTGAGGTTCGGGGAATCAGGCGTTATGGCACTGGGTTTGCCCCTCTCGATGAGGTGTGTCCGGATCCACATTCCAGCATACCCGCCCTAAACTCGGCTTAGGCATTATCCAGAGCCGTCATTGATATCTGCTCTCGGCCGTACTGCGTAACAGAGCTCGGACTCCGGAGAGAAAAGATTGGAGATTTATCGACGGAGATGATACCTCACATTTTCTACTCCTTCGCCATTGCTTCGGGTTGCACATTACATGTGGATGTATTGAGGGGTGAAAATGACCATCACAAGTGTGTCGAATATCTCTCCCAAGTCAAACCGAAACTAAAGAAGTCACAGGGCAGAATCGGCATTCAAGGCCTTGGCTCTTGCTATCCGACAGGCAATAGAGAGAACCGGCGGAGATGACATTCCCAGTACAAAAGGAGTGCTATAATGTTACAGCCTGCGTAATAATACTAACCAACCACTGCTCCAAAATCTAAGACCAAAATATACACCGTTCTTCGGTTGGAGGATTCAGCTATCAAAAGACCATTTTCAGATTTGCAATTAGAGTCCACTTTTTTTCGACTTACTTTCGCTTTCTTAGAACACTTGAAAGCCTTGGCGAATTCAGGCATGTTGCGGACAGTCCCATCTACTCGGTATCGGCTTGGGGAATGGGGATCTGTGCGAATGCGTTGAACCTGGAAAATATGAGAAGTCGGCATATTTGAGCTTCATTTGACAGCACTCACGGCGGCAGCTGGCTTCATCGCCCTGGCCCATATCCTTGCAAATGAAATAAAAAACAACTGGTCCCTGAATTTGAACAGTACGTTAGATTTAACGTTCTCTTGTCCTGATGACGTGTTGACCTTGTGAAGTTTAAGCCAGGAAGAAGATATTCAGTACCACTCTGCTTAGAGATGTGATACTGCGCCTTCCAGGCACGATATGCCTGAATAAGACCGGTGTCGCCGATGTTCTCCCCTGAGGTCCTGCAAAGGCCGTCAGATGAAATACGTGGAGATTAATGCGTAGAAATTACGCACAAATTACCCTGCGGACTCCATTAATATACCAACTTTTGCATGCATGATGTAACACTTACGTTAACATGAACCTTCCCACCTTTCCCATCGTCAACGGTATACTCTATCGCGATGTGGATTTTAGGAGCAATGGGTTTGAAATTTATGGACAGCTTACCCGAATATTGTGCTACAATACAATCTTGTTTGATTTGGAAACCTTCACTTGTAGAATTTGTCCACCATCGGACAAGTTTTCCTTCTTGGTTGTAGAGGCGACCAGCGGAGTCAAAGGCATGCTTGTCGATGGGGATTTAGAAAATGCGACTTCAGCAACAAAAAATACTCACCGTCAATTCATGTGCAGCCACATGTCCAAACGAACCGTAGGAAAGGTAATTAGGCCTAATAAGTTTGTTAGTATTTGTCGAACACGCATTTGATTATATTCGTACCATTCTTGGGAAAAGAAGGGGGGCCGAAGGATGCCCGCAGGAAATACGATCTATTATCAAGGGAGTCAAGAAATCATGATACGACAATGGGCACGAACAACAACAAACCTCGTTCGAGGGTGGGTTGAAATAAGCATTAACCATCGAGGGATACATCTCCCACTCATCGAGATCTCTAGAGCGACCAAGTTTTGACCATTTCTTAAACATGTCACTTGTCCTAAGGAAAATAAAGAAATAATCAGTTCTATATCACAATGACAAAGGGACAAGATTACGCAGAGCTCAGAATGTTGCCAAAGAAGTCCCTCTTATTTGATTTGACAAGGCGGTAGTACCGTGCAATGGAACGGGGATCGCGTGTGTCAGGTGATAGAGGGAACCCTACTTTAATGCGGATTGCATCGGCCTGCAGAACAGTCGGCTAAGATGGCGGATAATGAATGATATCGCGCACCTTCTCAGCAGCGGCATTTGCAGATTTCTCATCCATCCAGTCAAGACGCTTAAGAGACTCTTTGAAACTTTGCACAATGTCTGCCACGAAGGTAAAATATTGAAATGATGGCAAAAAAACATTACAGGCTGACCTGTGATGACTTTCGTCCCCTTTTCTCTTGAGTTTCCTGTGAATGTTTCGTTGACGAAAAATCGACCAGCCGCGAACCCAAGAGCATTTTCCACTTGACCAATACAGTATTCCGACCTATCGCCTACCGCACCCTTTTTGATTCCAGTCAAGCTCTCCATGAGAGAACGCTGAGCTTGCCAAGCTTCCGTCGTCAAACCTAGGTAAGGCGACAAAACCAGGGCAGCACGGGTGACGAGATATGCCTCTATAACATTAGAAGGTGTTTCCTCAAGAAGTTTCGACATATATATCGCATACGGAGGATGAGTTATGATCACTCGGTCTGGGTAAGATCGTGGCGTGAAGGTCGAGAAATATGTCGGGAAATGTATTTGCGTCAGAGTCCTTGTGAGGTTAGAAAGTGGAGCAGGGTTGTAAGTGGCAAAAGGATCCTGCTCCATGATGTCCCTGCGCACCAAAATCGTCACTTCGGGACATAGTAGAGACGATGCTATGGACGTACAAATCGAGACTTGCTCGTGCTAACTTGCGTTCAAATTTGACGACCTCCCTCGCAAGTTTTTGGATTTCTAAGGTTCGGTTATGAGGCTTGCCACCTCCATCATCTTCGTCGTCATCGCCACCCCAAGGTGGCCATGGCCATGGCGGCCATACATTCGCGTCCTCATTTTTAATCAATACGACATCGGTTGGTCGTCTAGCCTTCTCGATCTCTGCTTCCTCTGAAAGAGTTAGAAGCAATCGTTCGACGACTTGGACATAGAGCTCGCGAATGGGTTTCTCTTCAAAATATTCCTAAGGTACCCTCAGTATTGTTTCGATGATTGGAAGACAGAATTGAATACCTTAGATGGAAGACCTAGTTTTGGTTGGTTGAACCATAGGACCATATGGTTCGGATCCACTCCAACGTCTCCCTCAACAATGAACGAAAACAACGCATCGATACCTATCAAAGCGTCAAACCGAATTCGAAAACCAAAAATAAAAAATTATCCACCTCGAGAGTGAAGAAATGCGACAGCGGCCGTTAGCCCCTTTGTCTTGGCCTCGGGATTGCTTGTTTGACTAGCGGTGTCGGTGCTATTTTCATTGAATAACTTTCTGACGGTGCTGACAAAACGCAACAAAGGAGTCACTCCAACCTTGTCGAGGGTGTCCTCGTCCAAGCAAGATGAGTAGAAGCCCCGTATTTTAGAGAGTATCTGCTCATCCACAGGTGAGATGGACGCAGTAGATTCCAGTATGTTCTTGATAATCTGCTTGTTTTCTTCAGCGAGGGACTCGAAATTTCCGAAACTGCTTTTGTCAGCGGGCAAAGGATGAGAGCTTAACCAACCACCATCTAAATAAAAAGGTCAGGAATGGACCACAATTGATATGCTGACCTACTAGTGAAGTCGTAGAAGTTTTCGCATGGGTCTTGCGAGGGATCAAGAGACGACAAGATGGACGCTGATAGTATGACACAATGAGGCTCAAGACATGCTTTCTAGAGAAGAGAGTAAGCAAAAGCATGAATGAAACAGGAAATTATGCATACCTCTTCTGGGACCGTTGTCGGCACAGGAATAGGTGGTGGAAAAATAGTTGTAGTGGAAGTGCTGGTAGAGGTAGTAATCGAAACAGAAGTGAGTGGCAGAGTTGCTGTTGCTGTGACCGTAACAGTTTCAGTGGGTATGTCCTTTCCTCCACCACGCTCCAAGCCCAAGCGGTGCTGAGCTCCTGCAAATAGTCCAATGAACACCTAGGACGACGCCAAACGCGTGAGTTACTTGTCTTTTACGCGTGTTTCCGACGCACTGAGCTTGTGAGAAGGAGAACAAGTCCAAGGATAAGCAGAATCTTTGTCAACGGTGTGAGAGGTTCTTGAGCAACTGAGTTAAGGTGCTCCCCAATGGAATACCTGCGGTTTGGATTGGTTTCCAGATGTTCACCAGGATCGCTTAACAGGGGTGCATGTTCTGAACAAGCATGAGCAATGTTTAAGAAATTATAAGTTCACACCAACCTTCATCAGTAGGTGGCCTCGCCATCCTATGTGGACTGGAATCCGAGAACTGGATTGAATATATCGCCGCTGCCTCGCGTGAAAGGTGTGGGTTGAGCGAGGTTGGTGCTAAATAATGATGCGGAGCCTTCCCGAAATGAACCACACACACGCGGCCCGAATTTCATCGAAAAAACAAATCATTTGCTATTATTAGCGATTGGTACTAAATATTTACATCTTTAAATCCCACAACACCACGGTCCCAGCAGCAACTTCTATCCTCCTATGCCGACTTCAAACTTTCCATGACAATCTTTCTGGAGAACAAGGTGCCCGAAACCCCGATGGAAACCATAAGAATAACCCAGAAGTGTGACGCAAAAACGCCTCTATTCGCAGAAAAAGCAAAGGCAGAGCTTGAGAAAGGGCAGGAAGGTAGTTAATATACAGATACTTACGAACGCTTATTTATATTACATACCTCGCAAATGATGGGCTGAATGCGCGGGCGAAGCATATACAAAATTGTATCAAGCCAGTGGTAGATCCCAAGGACGATGTGTTTGGCGTAACCTTTTTTACAAGAAGCATATTAACTCTGGTGAAGATAATTTTCAGGGATATGTTGACCAAAACCACAGATACTCACGAATATGCAAGGAACGCAACCCTTGTCATACACAATATTACTGCAATACAAATCCACAGAGTAAGAATTGTAAATGGGTCGAGCTGGGTCGTACCCGGTACAATTCCGCGTCTTGCAATGATGTTCAGGACAGGTAAAGACAGAAATGTGAACGGCCAGATTTTCATGCAAAAGTGGTACATCCTTGCATGGTTGACACGGCGCAGGATAGCAGGCATGAAGAAAACCTGAAGAAGTGCTGCTATAATCCCGGAAGCCGACAATGCAAATCCAATTTCAGAAGTCTACATGGTTGTTGGTCACGAAATTTGCAATTCGATAAAGACATACGCCGACATACCGAAAATGCAAGACCACCAGCACTCACAGGGGAAAAGCAAAACAACACGAAAAGTACATCAAATGCGGTCGAGATAAAGCTCAAGGCGCAACCCGAGGCGCATAAAGCGCGTATTATTGGGATGTTGAACAATTGTCTTAGGGTAAAATCTTTCGAAGTGGAAGTATTGGAGTTGTTGGGAGGTTTGTTAAGCGTTTGATCGGTACCCACATACAAAGTCTGAGGGAAATGTGAGCCATTGAATTAAATTTATGAATCATGCACACACTTCTTTCAAGAAGAAACAAGCAATGATAAAGGCGATGGCCGTAATGCTTGATACGAGAAAGCAAGGCAGGATATACGGGTATGTCTTGAAAAGTTCGTAATTCAAGTATTTTGGATGGCGCATAGCCGGTTTTGCGAGGAGGCCACCAATTAGAGGCCTATCAACGAGAGGATATTAGCATTAGATCCATGCACTTGAAAAAGTAATACCCAATGATAGCACCAATTGGCCACCACACCCCAAAGAAAGAGAAGGCGAACGCTTGATTTGTTTCATCCGTGATCTCGCACAGAATGGCTGGGATAACAATGACGTTCCCTGAAAACAAGCCGACTTCGCGAAAAAGGGAGTTGTGATTCAATCGCTTTCAGATAAACAACCTGTATTCACCAAGCGCCCGAAAAACTATAGCCGTTTTGAAGCTTGTGGATGTCCCAAATAGGAGGGTTGTAACTGAAAGACCCGCCACACCAGCCAAAACCACTGGTCGGCGACCCACACGGTCTAACCGGTCGGGCTTGAATACCTCACCGCAACAAAAAGAAGAAAGAGAGGCGCACCAGAAAAAAAACCCCATGGATAAATTGCGAGTAACTGAGTAAGAGCAAAAGAACTTTCCTGAAAAGCGGGATGAGAATCGAGAATAAGGCCATGAGGGTGAAGAAATTCTCCACCCACTACAAGCCCACTATAGAATCCAATTTGGGAAAGATCGCTTGTCACATGAAGGTCGGTTATGAACTCGTTAATGTAAGGGAAGATCTGGGTAAAGTTCATGGGATCCAAAGTACGGAGGAAACATAGCACGCCCAACTGAACTTTGGGCAAGGGCATTTGTTTGCTGGACCTGGTGATCATTTCATGGTGAAGCTCCAGCCCGCTCTGACGCTCATCTTCCAACAAGGGCCTTGATTCCTGTGACGCCATGACCGACAGATGAGATACAAATTCACAAAATTGACTGGATGTTGTCAGGAAGGTTGTATTACATACATACAACCTTCTGGGAAAGTTTACGTTACATAGATCCTCTAGGCTCTGATCAACATTTCAACATATCTGCGGAGATATTTCTAGATCCACGTGTGACGTACTGGGGAATTCAACTGACATGGTATGTATTCCAGTTTTTAACTTGAAGGTAATCTCGGGGATGGCGACAATACACCGCGTCCTTCTTCTCTCATGTTCATGACCTTCCAGAATTTACATCCTTTACCGTCGTTCTGCGCTCCAGCGTAGCATGTCCACCAATAACGATCTGTCTCGTCCATACTCCTGTTTTTCATGTCCGGCCTCAGTATGGTAGGCACCCCACACAAACATCGTGGAATACTTGGGGGTCGAAAATCTGGTCTATAAAAGCGGAAAGTGATGTTTATGCGACAGTTTGAAGGTTCAATTTCAGAGTCTGCACCGCCTGGAGGGAAGGAGGGCCTGAAGAGATCGATTGCGGCTTGAGGAGGAATGGAGTGCTTAAATCTCTCCTGACACGAAGCGTGCATAATAATCAACTAAAATTGGGAGTGAGGTTTAGAGGATTAGGACCAAAACATAAAGTGAAAAGTATTAGGATGCGTGAGGGATCGTTGCTTACTGAATTATGCGGCAAGGGAATGTTGAATGTTTGTGCTTTTCGGGTCCCAATCTGATCGGTCGGAATGACCTCACGAAGGCTGAAAGTCCTTCTTGTTCCTATGAATTGAATGTGATCGTAAACAGAGAAAAAAGATGCTACATATATGGGTGGGCTCACCCAGACTCAGCGATGCAATGGTGGGGTAAGGGCCGAGATAAGTAAGGTGGTCAGAATGAAAGCCTACACTTTCTTTGCCCCCTTGATAACAATTTGATGCGGCGACGTTCGCCCGCCACAATGGATCCTTACCCTTCCCTGCCCACTCGAGACTGAAAGTCGTTTTCCGTTTCCTCATTTGTTCGTCCACAATATTTTCGATGATCTTACAGGCTTCCTCCATTTCCGGTGGGAACGTCGTAGGGGGTTCCGTCATTCGTCCATTATACCTATGATGAAAAGAGAAGGACTAAGTCGAGCTTGATAAATAATGATGCCATGCTTTTTACCAATATTGGGCAGCTTCCTGCCACGATTCATCGTCGTCTAATCCATCCGTTTTTCGAGCGAAAAATGATGTTAAATGAGGACTCTCGACTACCCTATCAAATAACCACCACTTGTTCCGTTTCCAGGTTTTTGAAGCTTCGATCATTGCGTAGAATAACCCGCAAGAAAGCTCAGGTGGGAGAATGGAAAGGTGCAAAGTACATGGCGTATGTTGTGCTACCAGCTCTGGGGTACCAAGCAACATGGGAAGCAGGCGCGATTGTGTATTCTCTTTCTTCGGTGATGGAGGTTGGCGCAAAACAGACATAAGGTCCACGGTGGGCTTTGAATTGTCAAGGTTTGAATCGTGTTGGGGAAACTTTGGTGACCTTGAGGGGCCAGCCACAGGATCAAGTTTCCGCTTTCTAGATGGAGGTTTTAGCCAAGTATCAAGGTCAACGGGTTTCCTTTTATTTGACAATTCATTCCCACTGAGCTCTCGTGTCGATGTTGTGGATGCGCTCGATATTAAGGTTCGTGCGGCGGTTTCCGCATCGCCGTTAGCTAAAACGAGGGCATCGATGACGACATCCTGGGCGAATGACTGGGACCCGTTTGGAAGAAGGCTGATTACAAGCGCGATGAGGGTGTCTGTGTCAGAGTTATCATCCATATGCATGTTCAAGGTGTTGTCATGGCTAATATAAAGAATGCGGCCCGCCATGGCAGATATGGGTTGTGGCTGTGCTGTGGTAGATAACATTCTGATTTTCAACATCATTTCTAGGAGACAAATATGTTAAACCTATTGCAAAAATGAACATGGATTGAAAATCAGCAAAAAGAGTCCTTAAGAACCTGAGACGAGGCTCGCAACGCCATGTTATCTGGCATTCGGGCTTTGCCGAACAGATAACATAGTAAGCCTCCGGCTCGTCCAATAACCACAAATCATCGAATGACGAATACGTGCAATACGAGGTCCCACGGGAAAGCCGCAAAAATCGAATACCTATCCGAACGAAGGGGTACTCGTTCTGGGAAGCTAGTAGGCATCATGTCTGGACTACTTGTCCTTATTGGCGTTTTTTGGCTTTTGGTTGAATTTCCCGAGGCTTTCCAGTACCAGACGGACTCTCAGGGACGTCTTTCTTCGTGGCCCCCTCGTCTTACCTCGCATTGTGCATCAACACCCCCAATTCGTCACAGCGAGTATCTCGCCCGACAAACTTCTCTTGCGAAGACACTTCACTCTCTGGGGGCTAAGGCATACATAGCTGAACCGGGGGGGAACACTCAGTTCTTTGCCAATTTCTCTAAAGCCCAGTGGACTCTCTCCGAACGACCTTTGTTACTGGTTATCTCGCCTTTAACGAAGGAATTTGAAGATGGAAAAACACAGGTGTTACCGGAGGCAAGTTTGAAGTAATTTTTAAAGTCCCTCTTAGCAACAAACCTGATTCCCCCTCCGACATAGGTCACAATTTTGACCCCAAAGGTGCAGTAGTCTCTCAACACATGCGAGAACATTTGAACAGAGCTGACTTTGCCCTCGAAGTTCGAGGCAACTCGTGCGAGGATGCTCCCCATTCCGAGTCCGGAGAGGTCGATCAAATACGTCGAATGGTCAGAAGAAGCAGACCCATATGCCATTGTACTTTCGGCCCTCTCCCTTTTGGCCCCCCCACCCCCTGGCGAACAGTTCAAAGTTTTCGTCGACAATAACATCCGTAAGTTCATTGTCGACGGTCTACAACGCGCCTCGGGGACAGACAATACTCTCAGCACGAATTGCCCTTCCTACTTCACCGATGCTACCTATTCTGCACCTTTAACGCTTCAGGTATTCTCAGCCCCACTCGAAATTACCCAAATGCGTGAACGCAAATCGGAAGATGAACTTCGGATTCTCAAATGTGTGAACGAAGTGAGCATCCTTTTCTGAACCACCTTTCTTCATGATGTATTCCGTCCCCATCTACTTTTTTTGTCGTCTCAGTGCCCAGCCCCGTATGGGACTTCACACTTTGACACGCACGCCGTCGCGCCCACTCCTTGAGGTGAGGCGTTTTGCGGCACCTCTCTTGGTCGCGGGGACCGCCGCTATGTCTACAGGTGATATCTATTCGAGCGTTTGGTTCGTCAAACCAAAATTGCGCCCTCCCTCTCTGGGCTATGTTTCTTCTTTATTGTTCCAGCAATGGTCTCAGCGGCCGGTCGTTTGGATATTCAAGCGAGTGTGCCCGCGGCCAGATCCTTTTTTTTTTTTTTTTCACTCCTCCGCGTTGCATACCAACGGTACTCCTTCCCATATTTCCCATATTTGGTTTCACTCTTGATCTCTTTTGGCATACAATTTCCATTCTGACATCTCCCTTGTTCTATCCCTCGTGGCTCCCCCGATTCTCTCACTGTCAGGCAACGTTGCTCGCTATTCGGGACGTACATAAGAAGCTGTACCCTGGGATTCGTGAATCCCAAGCCCGGACCATGATGGCGTCTGCACTTGGCGCCGCAGGGCTCAAGGACGGCGGATGCCTCACCTTATTTGGAGGTGCGTGATTGTATTGTTTTTGTATCCTCTCTTATGTAGACAACCATTTACTATCCCTATGATTTGGACCCGTATTTGATGTCGGATCCTGGTCCAAACTTTTATTCCCTTTTACCTTTTGGTTCTTTCTCCTTGAACCTCTGCTCGGAGATCTCCTTTTTCCTCTTCCAGATCTCTTCCTGATGAACCAATGGTACTTATTCGAGGTTGTTCATCTCTCACCAGGGCTCTGACCATTTTTATCAGATTGCTGGGGTGGGCTCGAAGCTATGTTATTACTTATGGGCGAGCTGAGTTTCGCGGGCCGTCGAGCCTTGATTGCATTGGCAGCCCTCGCTTTCTATATTTCTACCTCGACCCCGGCGTCGTGTTTCCAGTCCGTCCTCTTGGCCAATGCCCTTTCTGAATCATTCACATTCATCTGTTTTTGTTATCTTTTTCATCGCAAGCTTTGGTCTAACCTGCTTCATGACCACCTGCTTCATGACCACGTGTTCCCTTCTTTCTTCCCTCCATATTCCACCAGACAAGCGGCCCATATTTTCTTGCATTTCCTCAACCGCCGACCTTCTCTAACCCCACTGCTCCCACAGAGAACGCAGCCCTACCACACGGCAGCGGCACCGATCGGACGCTTGCGCGGACTGACTTTGCATTGTTTGACTGCACGGCCTCCTTGCATGGATATTATAGTGATGTCACAAGGGTGCGTACTCCTTATACTCCCTAGTTTTTCTTTCTCCTTTCTTCTGGAGGAGCCTTTTGGCCTTCACCAGCCCCCTCGTCTTTCAATTTTATTTCCACTTTCGCTTTATACTAGGGCTTCGAGGCTCAACAGTCGGCTTTTGTGTGTTACGCCATCTTTTTACATGGAGCAGGGCGTGATCTCGGCTCTTTGCTCCTCATTTCCCATTCATTTCATTGTGATCGTTAGCCTCTTTTGCCTTGCACCTGATTTCACCCTGCCGATTCTCCGCTGTTGCCAGTAATTCATTCACATTCCAAACTGTGGGTCCAGCTTGCGGCCCAGTTTGAAATCGCCTTACACCCTTTTCAATGTTGCCAACGCTAGTTAAACCCTCGTGGGACCAGTCAATATTTTTTTTCTTTTTCCGACTCATTCTGGAAATTCTTGCCGCGAATCTGCGTTGAAGGTCCAGTTGGAGTTCCATCTTCCTGTTTCTTTCCTTTTTGCTTTTCTCCAGCTGCTTCAATCACAAGCACAATCGATTTGGAATTTCATACTTTTGACATCGACGAGGTGCTCTCCAGCCTGCTTCGTTGCGGCACAGCGCAACAGATGTGGCGGTTGATCATGGTGATGATCGAATTTGTGGCTTTTCTCCTTCAAATGAAGTTCATTGTGAATGTGGCGGGTTATGCACAGGGTGCTCCAGGTTCGATACCAACATTTCCTCATCTTTGCCTTCATTCTTCGAACCCACTATGATTCAATTCCGTGAAGAATGAATCCAAGATAGTCTAATTCGACTTTGTTTCCGAAATCCGACAGACCGTCTCCATCAACTCTAAACTCTCCCCGGAACAACGGACAGTCTGGAGCGTCGTCCAAGCCGCACAAGCCGCGGCTTTTCAGACGGCTCGCAACGGGACATGCACGCGAGACGTTGACGGTGCTGCGCGTGCGGTAATTGGAGCAGCTGGATACGAGAGATATTTCACCCATCGGCTTGGACATGGTAAGTTTCATGGTCTTCCCATTTCTACAAAATCTTCCGAACCTCCCGTTTTCATGGGTGGCGTCGGAGTGATAACCAGGGTTCCCTGATTTGTTTTAATCTTTGTGGTGTGATCCTTGGTTGAGGACGATTTCTTTGAACAGGGATAGGACTGGAAGTACACGAACAGCCTTATCTACGGGGCGGCAGCGACGACGTAATCAACATTGGACATACTTTCTCGGATGAGCCGGGAATATATATCGAGGGCAAGGTAGCTTTCTATCGTTTTAATGAGGTGCATCTGTATTAATTTTTTTTTTTGCCTGCACGCAGGTCGGGGTCCGCTTAGAGGACTGTTTTTTTATCAATGAAGATGGAGTGAGTATTTATCTGACAGAAGGTGTCGGAGGAGCAAGCATTCTTCCATGGCTTCCTTGAGCAATCAGATGAAGATGGTATATGTTGTATATAAACTTGGATGTACTAGATACAGAGGGGATTTTACAAGGGCCGCTTGAAGTATAATCAAATTGGAATCGGGATATATTAAATAACGGAAAACAACAAAACGATAGAGAAGGGAAGAAGAAAAATAGGTGGTTAGGATATGATTAGAGACGCCGAGGATAAAGAAAGCGAGGAGATCCGGTAGAGTAGTTGATGGTATAACGAATGCGTTTAGATAAATAATAGGGGGTTGATTTTAGACGATCTCAGCGAGCTCGTCGGGACTTGGGGTAGGGAGCGGCACGGCGGCTGGGGTAAGGGGTGGCGCAGGGATGGGTGAGCGTCCATTGTTTCGCTGGAAAGGATTGCGGGTATGGGTGCGGGATACGGGGGACGCTGACTGGGGGCGTGAGAAGAAGAAAGTACAAGGGACTGGTGGACTGACAGAGAAGAGTGGATGCGATCCAGCGGCCGTCTGGGTCAACGGGGGCAGGCTTTGGGTCGGAAAGCTCGTCGGTGGGACGCGGACGGAAGGGGCGGGGCTTGCGGAGGAAGGCCGGGGTGAGGATGGACAAGAATTCGTCTAGGGCCTCTGACGGCAAGGCAGCGCTGCGGCAGAGTGAGCACGGGAGGGACGGTGGAGACGGGGCTTACCGAGAGGAGTCTGGGAGGTTGAGGCGAACGGGGCGGGGGGCAACGACGATCGGGGCTTCGCTATTCATGAGGGTCATGGGAAGAGAGGTGGTGGTCGGCCCGATCCTACCTCATGGCCACACCCATCAATTCCAGCCAGCTCGCCGTCCTCTGCGCCGTCCGGTTCATTGACCCGCTTACCTTTACCCAGATATTCCCCTACATAAACCAGTTCCTCTTCCATCTCAATGTCATCCGCCACCCCTCCTACATCGGCTTCTACAGCGGCATTGTCGTCAGTCCATTTCTTATTGCACCCGCCACCGCCACCTAATCTAATCTCTAGGAGTCCACATTTGCCTTTTTCCAACTTTGCAGCATATATCAATGGGCCCGTGTGTCTGGTATGGCCAACCTTGCGTCTCTCCGGCCCCCATTGCTAACAGTCATACCCCAGATAATATCGGGCGGCGTCCCGTCGTCCTCATTGGCTCCTTTGGACTAGCCATATCCACCATCGGGCTCGGTCTCGCTCCTTCTCTCCCTTTCATTCTTCTCTCACGCTGTCTTGGTGTGCTTTTTGCATCATTTTTGACGCGCATATACTCACCCCCATATCTCAGCTGGCCTATTTTCAGGCAATGCCGCCGTCCTGCACTCCGTCCTCGGTGAACTCACAGATACTTCAAACCAAGCTTTCGCGTTTCCTCTCTACGGTCTCTTTTGGCCTCTCGGTAGCGTCGTAGGGTACGCCTCTTCCTTTCTTCTAATGTCTTCTCTCATTCTTGCCTCTTAGACCCCTCATAGGCGGTGCGCTGGCTGATCCAGCTGCGCAGTTCCCCCGTTTCTTTCATTATCCTTTTTTCAAGGAATATCCCTATTTTTTGCCATGTTTCGCAACTGGGATTATGGCACTGATGGTCGCACTCGTAGCTGCTTTCCGTCTGGAAGAAGTAGATACTCTCTTCTCTGTGAAACCCTTCCTCGAATCATTGTTTTTGCCTTTAGACGCTCCCCAGCAAACGACGGGCAACTACCATCCCAACCGGCTCTCGTACCCCTTCCCCCAATCCAGAGCGCATCCGGCCCACGTCTATGGTCGAACTCCTCCGACATCCCGTCATCCGCTCTCTTGCCATATCTGGTGCAGCCCTCTGCTTTACCGCAACCGCATTTGATGCCGTCTTTGTTCTCTTTTGTTATACCCCCATCCGCCTTGGAGGACTCTCTTTCACCGTATGTTCCCATCTCTATTCCGTCTTTTTTTATCTCTAAGGGCATGACAGGCCTCTCAAATAGGCTACGCATTAGCCATAGCTGGAATAAGCTCCATCTTGCTCCAAATTATGCTCCTGCCCACGCTCCTCGTAAAAGTCGACCATGCACGGCTGTACAACATCTGCATGTTCTTTTGGCCTTTGACTTACCTTGCTGTTCCCCTACTCAATATCGTCGCTCGTCGAGGCGTTCATGAAAAGGCTTTGGGTATTAATCTGGACTTGCATTCAAGCTGGAATGTACCAGGCGTTGATATTATGCCTTTGAGGTATAACCGGTATGGTGGCATGGGTAATGACGATAGCGAAGAGGAACAGGCGAGGGTAACCTACATGATCTGGCTGGGGATTTTCCTGATAATGATCATGTCGAGGATAGGTTGTTTGGCATACTCGTGCGTATCAATACGGCACCATCTCGAGATCACTGAAAAGATACTTACTCCTTTCTATAGGGTAAGCATGATCCTTGTGATCCAGAATGCGCCCTCGCCATCTGCCCTTGGGAAAGCAAATGGTATCGTGCTTTGGGCCATGTGTTTTTCCAGAGCGTTTGCACCCGCTTTTATAAGGTATTTACATGATTATATATATCTTACCCAATGTAAAATTAATTACTGCAGCTCTTTCTTCGCCTTGTCGACCTCCAAGGGCGTCCTTGGTGGGTACCTCTGGCTCCTCGTCATGGTTCTCGTGGCGCTCGGTGGATGTTTGATATCCCGGGGAATCTCGCATACACTAGGATATGTAACAGATTCGGAAGCCACTGAGCGGACGCCTCTTTTGCATTCATCGTCGACGATGTCGATACTTCCTGCGAACCACCCAGAACCCTGACTGGCGTTCAAATCTTTTGGGAATCCCAGATAAATTGCCTTCTTTGTTCTTCCCATGATGTCACTCTTATCCCTGCAAACACTGTAATTCTGATTAATCACCTCTGTTGTAAAAAATTTGAGTCCTTTCCATTCTCCCCGGTGTCGGCTTCAATCTGATTGGTTGACTCAACAATCTCTCCCACGTTACTATTTTCTGGAATACTCAGTTCCTCTTCGATGTCATACCGCACTCCGACTGCCGCCAATCAAGCCAATAAACCCAATAAACCCGAAATATATGGAAAGAATAGGAAGGAACTCCACCGAATGAAATTAGAAGCTCGCAACCATACCATCCCGGTTTCAGACTGAATGACACCATTCCTTCCCATTTCTCATTGAATTCACTATTCATTTAACCATGCATCAATGGAGACACCTGACTCAAATTCTTTTCACTCGGCCAATCAGACGCCCCGCAACACGGGAGCTATAGTATGATATAACGATCATGATCATGATGGATCTGCGTCATGGAAGTTTATCTCGAATCTCGGTAACCGAGGCCCGGAGATGATTTTGATTTCCTGTGGCGTTGATTCTAGATCCTAGATGTATGTATATGTAGATGATAATTTAAAGATTTCAACAGAAGCTCATCAAGCGCAATAACCTGAAAGGTTGGTCATCTCGGGTGGTATATCATACAGTATATGCATTGCAGGAATGATCTCGGAATAAAACACGTCCCATCCCATCCCATTACCTTGGTCATGATGTTATATAAGGCGAAGAGCGTTCAGAGCTTCGATGAAGGTTCGCCGAGGGCATATAGAACATCGAGCTCCTTCTTATACATGTTATACGCGTCCTTGCGCCGGATCTTCATTGTGGGCGTGAGAGTGTTATTGTCCACACTGAAGGCGTTCATGCTAAGATGGAGTCGCTTGATTCGCTCGAACCTATGATAGCATAAAAGTTATCCAACGAGGTCCAAATGGAAAATCACAGCGGCATACCCTTTCAAGCCACTCTGGTCAGCAACCTTTGTGAGGATTGACAAAATATGCGACACGACACGCTCGTCTTTGCATACCGCAGCAAGAGCGGGGGTATTCTCTGGAGACACCTTTGTGCCAGTGAGGCTGCCAGCAATGCCTGCTAACTGGATCGGGTCGGGGACAAGAACAGCAACCAGGAACGATTGTAAGCTATCGCCATGGACGTAAATCTGGGCAACAATGGGCGTGCTGCTGTACAGGTTCTCGATCTTCTCGAGAGCAACGTATTCGCCCTGTGCAAGCTTCATGATATTCTGTGATTCCGCGACAAACATTATTAGAACTTGATAAATGAAAGAGGCGGGACCGGCGGCAACCACACTGGCCAATCAGCCAGCCAAAACTCACCTTGACACGATCGACAATCTTGATACGTCCGCACGAGTCAATCTCGGCAACATCTCCAGTGTGAATCCAGCCATCCATATCAACGGTCTCCTTCGTGTTCTTTTCGTCTGTCGCAAGGTTAGGAGGTCAGAGAAACCCACAAAGTGGGATGGCTTACCTTTGTAGTATGTAGAGAAGCAATTCGTCCCCCGTACACATAACTCTCCGCGGGGGTTGGGTTTATCTTCTGACGTGTAGCCCATAGCCGGAACGTCGATTAACTTGACCTCATTGATGGGTTGCGGGGGGCCGACGGTACCGCTGGCAGTTGGGTCGTTGGGCCACGCTCTGGAACAAGTCGCACAGTTCTCTGTCAGACCATAACTACGTAGAAGACAGTCTGAGGTTAGAAAGAAACTCAAGAATGATGCTGTCGATATATCTTACCCTGTGAATTTGAGACGTTGTAAGCGTAAGCGTTGTTAACACAGCAACGTAAACAATCCAGTGGACTGACCTTCAGCAACCTCGCATGCGAACGCAATCTTCAAGAAATCCATGACTTTTGGACTGATGGGAGCGGATCCACTGGTTACGAGTTGAATTTGTCCTCCCAAGACCGCCTGAATCTATGGGCAAATGACATTATTCGAATAAACAAACCAGTTTTTTGTTGGCTCACTTTGCGGAAAACTAGTCTATCCCAAAGCGCGTGAGTCACCTCTCCGGTGGTATTTAGTCTCTCAAGCTTGGTCTGAATAGCTCTGTTGAACAATTTCCCTTTGATTCCGGGTACATTACCGCCAGCCATGGCGGCCTGGTAAACTCTGTTGAGGACACGAGGAACCGAAGGGAAGAAGTTGGGCTTCAAGATTTGAGCATCCTCAAGGAGACGCAATGGATCTCCAGTGAAATAACCAATCTTTCCACCAACAGCGATGATGCAAAGTTCGCAGACGCGCTAGAGATTTTTACTTGAGAAATGACCCTTAGGAAACGTAGGTAACAAACCTCATAGATATGGGCCAACGGGAGGTATGATAGAAGGATGGCTTCTTCAGGCAGCTCCAGTCCATACATGTTGCTTTGTGTTGCTAGTGCCAGGTTCTTGTGTTCCAAAACGACGCCTATAAACATGATTCGATGAAAACCAACAATTGAGTTGGGAATAGATATACCTTTGGGGTTGTTTGTTGTTCCCTGGAGTAATGAACAAAGATGATCGAAAATAGCCCCGGTACAATACTCACTGATGTGTAACAAATTGAGGCTACAAGGTCTGGGTAAGCAGGAATTGGTTCAATGAGATTTGCTTTGCCGTATGCTTCGACTGTAAACCTATGCTTTTAGAAAACAAAACAAAAAAGGATTAAAAAAAAAATCACAAAAAACTCACGCTCAGAGAGTTCACGGAAAACCAGGCCAACGGTCGAGCTCCAGTCTCTCAGCAGTTTCGCGGCATCGCTTGACAGAGTGTTAATACAAACGACAGATTTGAGCATGGGGACCTTGTGAGCTAGTTTCAAGATAGTAGGAATGTGTTCTGAAGTCGCAAAAACAACAGTGAGATGGGCGTGGTCGATGCTAGAACCGAAATGTTAGCGGTGGGTGCCAAAGAGTCATACAGACGCGACAATACATGTATTCTGCCAACGAGCAAATGAGCCGCATTTCAGTTTTTGGGAGCCCAACACGTACCAACAGAATCTTTGCCAAGTGTATCATACAAGCTGACGGCGACCTTTTGGTAGCTTTGGAGTGCAATATCAATAGTTTGCCACTCTAAGAATTTATCATCAGAAATGTCGAGGGCCAATACAGGTAACACATACCTGGACAGTTGGGCGCCCAGATACCAACACTCTGAAATTCTCCTCCGCCGAGTTCACCTTTCTGGAAAAGGGAATGCAGGGCGGAACCGATATAACGCCTCCTGAGGTCAATGTCTCCGTAAGTGTACCAAGTGAAGGTAGGGGCATATTTCAAGGGGTTGGTGGAAACCACCGCACGATATCCCAAAAATTGGCGATTTTTGCCTGCCTTCATGCCAATGTCAAAGATTTGGTCCAAAGTCGTCAACAAATTCGGGGTGTTCTCGTCAATTAACCCCCAGATCCCTGCAACGAGGGTTAACTAAGTTATAAAGTAGGAAACTAAGTGGTACCATTGCGGTAGTGTGCTGTTGGGGATCCAATGTGAGTTGAGGTGGTCGCCGAGTAAATTGTTGCATTGTACACACCAGTCTGACCAGGGCGCTTCGTACCGGGAACAGGAACAGCCTGCTTATCATAGGGCTTGACTGCCGGCCAGGGCACAATCTTCTCGTTGACAAGAGGCATTTGGTGGGAGGTATATGAGAATGGAAGGGCAAGATTGAAGAGAAAGGAGAATCTGCGGAAGCTTGACTTATTGCTGAGAATGGAAACACGTGAAAATCTTACTTCGTATCCTCAGCTGTTTTTGTGCACATCACCGTTCAAACAACTAACTGCATGATCACCCAACGTCGGGTTCATGTCCAATACCTTCCAGAGTATAAAATCCTCCTTGTCACTCGTCCGCGATTACCTGGTACCGAGTTCAACGTTCAATATGTACCAGCCGCCTTGTGCTAAGTGCTTGTCAAATTTCCGATCAGCCAGGAAAGCACGGGTCCTATGCTCCGGCTGTTGCGTCGCCATGGAACAACTTGGCTGCCTAGCGCATGTTGGAATTGATACACAATACATTAACCGAAACCCTATCTCGTATATTATCACCGTTAGAATTTCAATGGAAGTACTTGACAGGCTCTCCAGGACCAAAAGAGTAAGGGGCGGTTATATATATATATATATAATCCTTGTTTATTCTCCTTTGTGGCGGACCATAATGGTAGAGAAATACACATGTGTAGTTACTAGTCTATGTGGTCCACCGTGATAGTAAGCGTCCTGGGCAGCTAGTGGGCCATAAACGGCACACAAGTATATAATGAGTGCATGTAAGTAAGCTCGTAGTCGTCCGTGTTTCTCCTGTGTCGTTGACCAGTGGTATGTTGCCGAAGACTGAGCGTAGACGGGTAGTGTGCGCAATGAAGTTTAGGGGACGAGCTCTCGCTTCCTCAGTCGATAACAGCTGTGGGAGGTTCCGATCTGCGCGTGGTGTCCCTTCGAACAAAGCCGCTCTTGCTGTCCGATTGATTGGGCAGTGGAGGAGGAAATGTGCTACCGTCTCTTCATGTTCATGGCAGCAGGGGCGAGT
>Ga0307513_10002510_pt1 | contig 25395 bp, 14 predicted proteins | sample 15_EM_MG_FD_202174 | JGI IMG/M metagenome (GOLD analysis project Ga0307513, IMG submission 202174) | Populus trichocarpa ectomycorrhiza microbial communities from riparian zone in the Pacific Northwest, United States - 15_EM | ecosystem: Host-associated > Plants > Roots > Unclassified | place...
AAAGTAATTCAACTTAAACAAAATATCAAAATATTATGAAAGTAAAATGTTTTAACACAAATATTTTAAATATAAAGTTAGGTCAATGTTATTAAGGCTAATGGAATCTAAAACATCCCTTGTTTTGTTCAAATTCCTACAAAGTATAAACATGAAAAAAACAACTTGAATATAAACCATATATATTAGTGATAAATCTAATTTTAAAAAATTAATATCAGTGTTAATGAAAATAGTAATAATAATTTTCAATATTATTATTAATATCATTGTTATTGAAAATAGTAATGAAAAAGATCTTTTTATAATTGGGTGATTTAATTAATTAAATTGAACAAGGTTCAATTTCATTCAATGGCTTTTTAAGAGCGGAACGGAACATGTGGAATGAAACTGGAACGTTCCGGGCAGAATTTAGCCGAAAAATCCGGAACGGACCGAGATTTAAAATGAGATGAAATTTGTTCCGTTTTTTGAATTGGTATGGAATGTTTCGGCCATTCCGGGCAAAACGGAACGGAATTGACAACCTTGGTTTTGTGGACATGGAAGTGGACAACACACACACACACACACACATATATATATATTAGAAAGAATTATTAATGCTAATTAATTAGTAAAATGAAAAGGATAATCTTTCATATAACAAATACAAATGGACATATACACAGAATTTCTCATTCGATATATTACGGTGAAATTTACATATAAAATTTTTCATGGCGGTGAAATCTCTTAGTTGGGTCAAATCAAAGGATTTAATCAAGTGCAATGACTTAATTATATTTTAAATGGATCAAATTAATTTTATTAGGGGTTTAATTGGTGAAAAATTAAGTTTGAAAGCCTAATTTGAATTTAATTGAGAAGATTTAAATTTTAGATGACTGAATTTAATTTCTATAAGGTCAATTGGTTTAAATAAGGGGTGAAATTGCAAGAAAATTGAAAAGAAAAACCAATTTTAAAAATACAACACTCTATCCCCTTCATTCCAAATCACCAACATCAACTTCAACTCTTCACATGCTGCTAGACAACCTGAGCCCTAAAATAACCAAGTTAAGAACCAAATTGAAAGTTTCTCAAAGAAGAACTACTAAAAAGTCTAAGAACAACTACCTCTATTGCCACTACCTCTAAATGAGATGTATCAGAAGCTACTGAGCATCAAACATATGGCTCCCGCACCTTTGACACCTCTACTGATTGAAAAATTGATTAAGAAAGGAAACGAACGACTCGAGTCATTTTAGATTAACCTGTAAAACTTGTGATATGAGTCATGAAATAGAGATAACCTTATATAAAACAAATCAAAACAAATTATGAAGCATAATTCTCAATCAAACTAATATTAAATGATAAAATTGAAAAAAAAATCAATTAGAATAAAGAGGAAAAAACTCGAGTCAACTGAGTTGACCTATCAAACTTGCAGTCCAAGTCATGAGACTATAATAACTTCATAAAAAAAATTGAAAAAAAAAACATAATTCTTAATAAATATAAATAAAATTGAAATTGAAAAGGAAAACATAGATAAGAAAAAAAAAGGAAAATATTATTTAAATGAATAGTGATTTAGATTGGAAAAAATAAAAGAAGGAAAAAAAATTATTTAATTGAAAAATATTTTTTTAATAATAACAATTTAATTTAATGTTAATTAATTATCCACCACAAATAATGGTGCCAGCACCATAAAATAACTACCTACCCACCAACAAAATAGAATAGTGAGTAGTCTATTTGTCCATGCTCCGCCACATGTTAGAAAAAAAAAATTTAATGTAAAAAAATTTATTAAGAGTGCAAAGGATTTTTTAATTATTTTATTCAACCTAATTTAATGAGTCAATTTTAAAATCTTGTAATCTAACTATTTGTCTAATTTGAGTTTTAAATTAAATCGTGTAGGAGTTAACTCGAATTAAATTGATTGATTTCATAGATCCAAATGTAATGTTAATGATTGGTAAAAACATAGCTTACCTTTTGATAAAATTTCAAGATGATAACTTATTCTTTTTTTTTACAAAAACTATTGTGACAATGACATATTAGATCGATTTTTGTACCCCAACAAAACTTGTTACGGACTCCATTGAGTTTACTAATTTGTTTTTAAAAAATGTTTTTTTAATCATATGATAAAAATGTATGGCAACAAAATTGAGCACCAACATAAAAATAAAAATTTATTTGAGATATTGATAACTCTATAAAAATAAATAAATAAATAAATAAGTCATGCAATTTATTTTTCAAACCAATCTAATATCAAATGATAAAATCAAGAAAAAACTATTAAAAACAATTAAAGAATAAAACACCAACTTAATATCATAGTTATCACATCCGACCCAGGGGTTGGCCCAGTAAACCCAAGTCAACTCGAGAAAATTAAAAAAAATTATTTGGGGTTTTAATATCCCACATTAAAAATTTAAGAAACAATTCATATAGATGTAGAGTATAGATGTTGTAAATAATGAATTTTAAAAAATTATTTTAAAAAATATTTTATTCTATATTAAAAAGTATTATATTCTTTTTTTACATTAAAATATTTAAATAAAAAAATATTTTATATTGAAAAAATATGGAAAATAAAATTTTGAAAATTGATGCGTTAAAGGCGATACAAAACATATTGAATTCTGTGTGTTTCATAAGTTACCACTCGCTCTTACATGGATTAAGCACCGCGATTTTGATGATTTATACATTAAGGAATCTGCTTGTTATACGAATGATTCGTCGATGCAAGATTATGTCATGGCATGCATAAGAAATCCTCTCAAGAAAGGTCAAAATTAATGTTGCTGTAATCTTTTTTCCTAAAAGGGTCGAGATGAGCAGGGGAGTAGTAGATTTGTTACTGTGATGTGAAGAAAGTTCATGGTTTAATACTATCTACCTAGCTTAAGCCTTTGTTAATTTTGAAATCTTAGAACTTAGCTATTTGTTTAAAATTAGCTTGAATTAAATTAATTAATTTTATAAATTTAAATACAATCTTGATGATTAATAAAAACATGATTTAACTTTTAATAAAATTTCAAGATTATATTTTTTTAACAAAAACTATTGAGACAATGACATATTGGATTGATATTAATCCTCCAGCAAACTGTGTCATGAACTCCATTGAGTTTACTAATTTATTTTTTATAAAATACTTTTTAATCATATGATAACAAAATTAAGCACCAACTTAAAAATAAAAACTTATTTAAGATAATGATAACCCTATAAAAATAAATAAATAAATAAGTCATATAGTTCATTTCTCAACCAATCCAATATCAAAGGACAAAATCAAGAGAAAACTATTAAAAACAATTAACGAATAAAACACCAACCTAATACCATTAGTTATCAAATCCGACCCAGGAGTTGACCCAACAAATCCGAGAAAATTAAAAAAAAATTGTTTGGGGTTTTAATATCCCACATTAAAAATTTAAGAAACAATTCATGTAGATTTAGGTTATACCTGTTATAAATAATGAACTTTAAAAGATTATTTCAAAGGATTTTTTTATACCACATTAAAAAGATATTATTTTTTCAATAATAAAAAATTATGTTGAAGTATTTAAATAAAAAAAAGGTCAAAAAACACAACTTTCTTATTGTGAATATAAAATATATATAATAATAGGCTTTCAATCCCAAATTAAAAAATTAAAAAAAATTATAATATTTATATAATGAATTTGATAATGACCGAGTAGTGAAAAACCATTGTTTCTGTATGTACATTATCTCTCTTGTCTTTCATGATAATTTATTCTACTATGCATGCATACCATGTAAAAATTATGCCCCTTAGCTATTTATGCATCCTTTTGACTTTATTAATTTATTCAACTTATTTAGAAAAAATATAATATTGTTTATGAATTGGTTTATCTATCTCTTTATAAATTAAATATTAAAAAATCATCACAATCTAATTAATCTAATTAAAATATAAATCCAAAATTTATTTTAAAAAACATATCAAATATTGCATTATTATTAAAAAAATCTAAATTAAAAAAATTATATATATAAAAAGAAAAGAATGAAGCCAATCCTATCGCTTAAGCCATGCCTAAAGATAAAACACCAACCTTTATTTATTTAATTTTTTGTTAGATAACGGGGTTCAACTAAATTTCACAAAAAAAAATGTCAATAACATCAAGTGAACAGTGTTTTATGCGCAGTGAAAATACCTCACTGTTTAGATTACAGTTAATATGCTTCCACACCAGTCACGGCTATAAAGTAACAAGGGCGGTACCCGAATGAGCCACTTCCGGGTACATGCGAGGAGGTTATAATTCGGGTGCTTCAACTTAATTTTTCCTTTGGTTTTTACATGACACACTTGTTTTAAAGTAACAAGGGCAGAGGAGATTTTGAAGAAAGTATGGATTCCGAATTATTCAATCTAGTGCCCATGTATGGAAGTCATGTTAAAGTCTTGAGCAAGATCCAGTGAGTTTAACACTTACGAAACGGAACATTTTGTTGCTGTAATCTTTTTTCCTATAAGGGTCGACATGAAAGCGGAAGTAGTAGATTTGTTACGGTAATTTGAAGAGAGTTCATGATTTAATACATTTTTTTATTGTTGCAGCCCGTTGCAGAGAATTTTGGAAACTGATGCGGTAAAGGCGATACAAAACATATTGAATTCTCTGTGTGAGCTTCATAAGTTACCACTCGCTCTTATATGGATTAAGCACCGCGATTTTGATGACTTATACATCAGGGAATCTGCTTGTTACACGAATGATTCGTCGATGCAAGATTTTGTCATGGCATGCAAAAGAAATCCTCTCAAGAAAGGTCAAAATGTTGCTGGCAAAGCAGTTAACTTGATGCATCAATACACAGTAGCTGATGTTTCTTTGCTTGATTTAGCTGATTATCCATTTGTTGATCTTGCGACAAAACTTGGGCTTCGAGCTGCTATGGCAGTCAGGCTAAAGTGCATGTCTGTTGGTGAAATTGAGTATGTGGCAGAAGTTTTTCTCCACACAAACTTGAAAGATAGTGTGGAACAGAATAATTTGATCAATGACGTCTTATCGAGTTTGCGTACGAAGTGCGAGAATTCAGGGACCGTGGAGTTGCTGATACAGGTGTGACTCTTTATCTGTGTCATGCTCTGTCTTATGAAAGCACTCTTGTACTAAAATTTAGCCTGCTAGAACTTCAGTGACCTTTATTAGCATTTGGTCCAGGTTCAATCTGCGGGTGGATTCATCTTCATTTCTAAAATCTTATATTGGTGTGATTACTTTGTTGTAATTCAGGCGGATCCTAAGCTCAACCTGTCTGAGGAAGAAAAGATCCAAAATAACAGGGTAGAAACAGACGAGCCTCATGAAGAGGTATGCTTCGTCACTGTATCTTTGTTGTTTTGGTGCTAAAATAATTCTCCTTCTTCAAAAATCAGTTTGTAATTTGTCAGCTTTACATCATTTCGTTTCTGGTTCATTAGGCAACAGTGACAGAATGTGGATTATTTGAGTCCGAGAAAGAGTTCAGTGCTAAAAGCAGGAATGGAACTACAAGCCTACACAGACACGGTTGCTTTAAAGATTGGAAGAAAGATGGAAAACAACAGTCAGTTTCTAATGTGGAGTCTAGTGCTAAAGCAAGCCCAAAAAACAAGGCTTCACCAAAGATTGGAGCTGGTGCTTCTCCACAGGCAAAGAGGAGAAAGCAAGTAGCAAAAGCAGGAGAGGAAAGATCAGAGGAAGAAGAAACTTCTAGTGCTTGTATGTTACGTTATCTGTAATTTGTCAATATTCTTTATCTTGTCTTTCTTAGTCTTACTATGCCCTTTATGAATTTACTATAAGTTCTGTATCTTCTTGTTGATGAAGCTACAAATGCTATTGTTATGGCTGAGGAGCAATATCCTATTGTTTCAGGCATCGTTCAAGCAGCAGTTTCTGGTCTAGCTCATGACCAAGTACAAGAATTAACAGTACAAGATGATTATACTGCAAAAGAAACACCTGGAAGAGGTCTCAAGGATCAGGAGCATCATCTCGGATCAGAAGGTAACTCCATCCGGCAGAAGCCTTGTACAACTCTTCTTTCAAACTAGTACTTTGTTAAACTTTCTTCTGCTTTCCATGTTCCAGATGGTAATCTGGATCCAAGCACAACTTCTTCGATCGCAATTACTTCTGGTTTTCCAGTTATTTCTGCTGCATCTAAACTTTGGAGCTTTTTGTCTCAGTCACCCCAAGTGTTGCTTTCTCCTACTGAAAATGATAGGTTTTGCTCCCTTTTAAATGCTGAAATCAATGCCGCCAGTAACGAATGGGAGAAGCATGCCATGAGACAGCTCTTGGCTGAAGTACATAGGCTCAAGGAGGCAATTGTTAGTTATCCTTTTAGTTCACGACTAGAAACAGTGCCCCTGCAAGGATACGAGAATTTGGCCTTAGAAATCTCCCAATCTGCTATACCACGCTCTAACTTAGAAGCAGAAATTACCTCACTGAAAGATCAAGCTGCCCAACTGGAAGAGCAACTGAAGGCCATAAATGGACAGAGAACACAAAAAGAACTAGAGTTTTCTATAGTAGAAGAAAAGGAAGCTGGTATGCAGATTCGTGCACTGCGAAGCTGTCAAGCCACTGCTCAGAGGCTTAAGATTGACAATATAGTAGCTGGAATGCCTGCTTGGTTTGATTTTGTAAAGTCAGTACTTCCAAAGCCCTGATTTTTTTCACATGACACCATTTTGATATATAAAGCATGGGTCATTGAAGGAGTAGATTTGTGCGCCTTCATACAAGCCCCAAAGATCAAATTTATCAAATACAATGAAGTACAATGTTCCATCACTCATCTGAAATGCAATAAAATGACAGAATTAATGCATGCTACTAATGCACTTTTTCCATGATAGTTTGAGGGGGGCGGCATTGAGTTGATATATGAGACTAGACAACATCAAGATCCGCAGATGGAAAGATCTAGTAAATGCTTTTGTCAAACAGTACAAGCACAACATGGATATTACTCGATAAAATCAGCTTGTCCAATCTGGTGAAAGGGAACAAGGAAAGCATGAAGGAGTATGCCTAGATACACATGTGCATCCTCCACTCACTATAACATTTAACAGTTTTATCGACGAACAAAATCCATCGGTGTGAGATTGTCATTTCATTGGTAAATTTTTTACTGACTAAATCCCTGGTGGATGCAGTCCATCGGCATAGCGTTCATCAGTAATTCCACATTCTGTCATTAATTCTGTCAGAAAAAAATACTGATGGTTTTACAGACGGAAAATGTGCGCCAAAAAAAATTTCCCGCTGGAAATATACCGACGAAAATATTTCATCGGTGATTGTGGCATATAAAGTAAATATTTTTCAACTCTCAGTAAAATACCGATGGACTGTATCCGTCGGTATAAACATCAATGGATATGGCATTTGCAGTAAATATTTCTCAACTCTCGATAAAATACCGACGGAATGTTTCCGTCTATGAAGACGTCGATGATTGTGGCATTTCCAGTAAATATTTTTCAACTTTCTATAAAATACCGACAAAAACATTTCATCTGTACATCCGTCGGTGATGTTTTTAAAAAAATATTTAGAATAAATAATATAAAATTATATAAATTAATAGTAAAAAAACCAATTATGTAAATAAAATTATATTAAACATCAAAAATATAAAAATAAAGTTAAATAATATTCATCCAAATATTCATTACAAATTTAATATGTTTCCAAAAAAAAATTAAACTAAAACAATGGCGGAGCTGAAGGAGGAGGAGGAGGTGGTGGAGGTTGATTGTTCCCGCGACAAAACGGCCCAAAAAAAGGCACACATATATCCTCACCCATCTTTGGTCTAATGTCTATGACCATTTGGCGGAGTTGTTGATAATCCGCTGAGAGTTAGTGTATTGTTGTTTCAAGGCCATGAACTCCTCAGATTAGGTGCTCGATACTGATTGGGAACTCCTGACGATTGAGAAACTATGGGCCACCCACAAGTTCTTGGTCGTAGTGTTGGAGAGCCCATACATCCAATTTTTATTGGGTCTACCAGACGATCCTACCTTCATCCAAAAATCCAGATCGAAATCCGGATGGGTCAAAGGATCGTCCCCATATCTCTCCCTCAATCGGCTATTATAAGTCTCTTAAAAATGAAAAAAGAAATCGTCATATTCAATTCAAGAAAAATAATAACTTACAAAATAGAATGGTTGAACGAACATACCACGAAGTGTTGAGCGCGGTTGTCAATGAACTATTGCACCCCCTTTTGGCAGTCTTAACTCCGCACGTGCGTCTTTAGAAACAGCTTCATTGGGCTCGGCTCACGTCCAAGAGACATAGCCTGTAAGAAAAAAAAATAATTAAGTAACAACAAATTAATTAATGATATATTTCATTTAAAATAATCTTACCATTCGTTTTGCATGTGTAGCAAAAGGAACGGAGCCGCCGGTGTGCATGGTCACCGAACCATGAATTTGTCGGTTCCGGTTGTTGGCATCGGACTGTGAGCGTCGTGTGAACTGCTCAGATATCATGTGCTCAATATATTGCGGCCATAAATGACCCGGGATGTATGGCGGTTTGAAATCCCTCCAAACTGTCACGTCATTCCAGCCTTGTAGACTGTTATCTCTCGTGTATTTTTTGGCTTTTTTGTGCTACATACCAAAAATCACGTAACCTAATTCCATAGTGACAAATCAGATTTTAAAACAATTTTTTTCAAAAAAAATATCATATCATTTTCAATGTTACCTAGTTGCCGCGTGATTTTCTCACACCCTCCTCGCAACATTGTCATGCGCGTTGTCCCACTCGAATTTGTGTTGTGTATAAATAATTTATTTAAAATAAAAATAACAATTTATTTATAATTATAAGAATAATTTATTAAAAATAAGCTGGAAATTAGAAATTAACACCGACCTGAATTCTTTGAAACCATGCATTGATATAAGGTCTCTATTCAGGATGTCTAAAAACCTGACTCCATTGAAATAATGGAATCTCCATCGACAATTTAAACGCCGATGATATTACTCAGAATCTCAATGTTTGTGAACCTGAAAATAAAATAAATTAATGAAATATTGATTAGTTGTTCATAAATTATGTTATAATTTTTTTTAAAAAAATAAACTGAAACAAACTTACATTGAAAGGTCGTCCTTCCAATGTGCCTCGTACTTGTGGGTGAATTGATTCTATTGTGTAGGCACACCACCTCTGCGTTGTGAAACCGTGCTGGAAGAGGCAGCATTGCGAGTCGGGGTAGGTGACTTTTCATGATCAACACCTAAGGATATGTCATCCTCACTTCTAGAAGAACTAGCTGCGACCATATGTGAGCGACGCGACCATATGTGAGCAACGAGCTGTTAATTTTATTCTACACATCTACATAATTTATACGAATAATTACATAATTAAATTTGATTATTAAAAAAATCGGCAGCACCTCCCCTATATTGGAGACTACTCAAAGTTTTCAAACCTGCAAATATTGACAATAACCACAACCAAGTGACCCCATTCAAAAATCTTATATATAACCTAACATCTATACAAATAACAATCAAAATCAATGGAAATAATTAAACACATATACAATAATAGAGTAAAATTGAGATACAATAATTAAATTTATTCATATATATTCAATTACTAATTACAAGGTAAATTCAATAATAACAATTAAAATTCAACAAAGTATTCAATTATTATGGCAATACAAACAATAAAATATATTGAACAAATTAAAAAAAAAAACTATAGACTTTAGGAATGAAAAATGCTTACCTTAACAAAAAGTACACCAAAACAAAAAACACAACAAAAATAACAATAACTAAAACAAAGAAAAAATAAAATAAAATAAAATCATTAAGCATATTAAATGTAAAAACATACCTTTTAATTTGCTAAAGATTGAACTAGAGATTACAAGCCAAAAAAACAAAAGTTTTGAAGGAAATGAGAGGGAAAAAATGAAAACGAGAGAATGAACAAACGAAGCTGAGGAAAAATGAACTAAAGGGGCGGTCACTTGGATTTATAGCGCAGTTTTACCGACGGACTCACCGACGACCTATTTAAATAATATTATTTTTAATTATTCCGTCGATGACTTTTCAAAAATCCATTGGTAAATTTTGAATTTCGCACTAAATGTTTTTAATAACCCTCTAGAATTTTCATAGTCCGTCAGCAATTACACGCGGTCAGAGTTGCATTAATACCCACCCTTTGAAATTTGCACCGTCCGTCGGTGAGTGTCGGTAATTGTGAACAGCGCCGACAAATACCGACGAATTGTATCCATCTGTAGAGACATCGGTGATTATGACATTTCCAGTAAATATTTTGCAACTCTTGGTAAAATACCGACGGCTGTTATCTGTCTATAGAGACATCGGTGATTGTGGCATTTCTAGTAAATATTTTTCAACTCTCTATAAAATTTCGACAAATACAGTATTTGTCGGTATAGACGTCAGTGATTGTGGTATTTTCAGTTAATATTTTGCAACTCTCGGTAAAATACCAATGGACAGTTTTTGTCTATAGAGACGTCGATGACCGTGTACTATGCATGAAAGATTATGTTTGTATTGCCTATTTACCCTCCTGCAAACATTTAAATTACAAACTGTCCGCACAAAACAATAACAACAGTTAACAATTATAAAATAAATATTTCGTGTTACAAAATATCATCCATAATATTACATTATAAAAAAAATGCTTTACACTTTCCTTGAGTTTGATAGTTAGTCTAAATTTTCTTCTTCTTTGTCGTCTACTGAATCGTCATCAGCTCCATCGCAATCTTCAATATGGATATCATCATCTTCATTGACATTTGCTTGTCCGCTAGAGCTCAGAACAACATTCAACTCCTCTGCGTCAACATCAACAAGACTATCATTGAAAACACAAAAATTTGAATTTTCTTCTAAGTCAATCGAAGGAGCAACTCGATAGGGTTCAACCAACTCACTAACTTGAAAGACTTCATCTCGCACACTTGTGTCTTCATTCTCATCCTGAACAACCTCGACACGACCCCTAGGTTTCATTTTTGAAATGGATAACCAATCAACTCTTGATCGGTCCTTTCTAAAGGGAGGGGTGTATGTGTAATAAACTTGTTGACATTGCTTTGCGAAAACAAAGACATCATTTTAAGTTGCGGAGTCTAACTTTTGAGTTGATTTTGATCAGACCATAGTGAGGATCTACTCTAATTCCTCTGCTAGCGGTGTCATATCAATAGAATTGAATAAAAACACTCTATTCTGCTCGCTATGATATTGCAGTTTGACGACCTCTTCTAATTTACCATAGTAATCAACTTCAAACTCACTGCTAGTCGAACCCTTAACATAAACACCGTTGTTGTATGTCTTTCTTCCATGCCCGTATTCTTCAGTATGAAACACATATCGATTGACAAAATACTCGTTGTAAAACTTAACTTTTCTTTCAAAGCCCAAGCTTAATGAAGACAATGAAATAGCAACACTCCCTTCCATTTGATAAACCTTGTATATCATGTACAATAATGAACAGTAAATGATAATTCTGTAATGTCATATAATAACTTTGTAAGAGATAATGAGTACTTATATGTGTTCTGAACCACGTGGCAAATTGTTCATCTTGTAATTCAAAGATTTGGGATTCGATCAGTTGTGAGTTATTGGACAGTAAATATTGTCGATGTTACCTACAAGGTTGTTCCAAATTATATAAGTTTATGATATTACAATATATAAATGTACATTCTTAACAAAGTTTAAGTAGTACATATACTTACTGAATAAAAGGTCTCAGTTCATCACAGTTAAATATAACATAATTATGTGCTTGTCTAAACTATATTTCAGACAAATATCTTCCCCTTATGGCATTTTAGGTGTGGGCCGTCCAAGATTGGAGAATATTGACAAGTTCCCATTGGAAGACACTTCACCACCATCATCATGTTGTGGAACGCGATTGATTCTCGTTCTCAAATGAGGTTTGAAATAGTATGAGATAAATGTTGAGATCTCCTCAACAATATAGACCTCACATATCGAAGCCTCAACATGCATCTTGTTCTTAAACTTTTTCTTAAGATTGAACAAGTACCTGCATAGAATTAATTAAATATTTTCAATTAAGAAAAAAAATACATTTATATATGAATTACATTGCAAGTGTAATATCTAACCGTTTGAATGGATACATCCATCTATACTGGACTGGTCCTCCAACTTTTACCTTGAATGGTAAATGTATGGGGAGATGCTCCATTAAGTCAAAAAATGATGAAGGGAATGTTATTTCAAGTTTTCATATTGTCTCGATGATATTTGTTTCATGCCTCTCAATGTGATCAACATTCAACTTGCTGAGCATATATCTCTAAAGAAATGACTGATCTCCGTGAGTGCATCCCATATCCCTTATGGCAACAAATCACAATAAGCTAATGGAATGAGTATTTGCATAAACACGTGGCAGTCATGATTCTTCATTTCATACAATTTGCATTCCTTCATATTAACCAACCTTGATATCTTTGAGGCATGTCCAATGAGAAAACATAGACTCTTAAGTCATTTATGGACTAGTAGTTGTGCATTCTTCTCTAACACGAAGCTTGCTCTTGGTTTTGTGACTTCGTGACCTATAAAAAACCAACTCCATATTTTTACGGTTACATAACAAAGCTATATCCAATCTAGCCTTGATGTTGTCCTTTGTCTTCCCCTTCACGTCCATGACGATGTTGAAAATATTCCCAAACACGTTCTTTTCTATATGTATGACGTTAAGGTTATGGCGGAGAAGATTGGTCTTCCAGTAATGAAGCTCCCAAAAATACTTCGCTTTACCCAATTATGGGTCAAACCAAAATCAAGAAACTTTTGCTTACCTGATTGGAAACCAAACACAATGTCATTGTACTCTGATACAACATCATGCAATTCTTCACCAGAAAGATGCGGGGGTGCAACATCCTTTTCAACTCTGCCAACAAAGAAATCATTTCTGTTCTTTTTGTACCTATGATTCGTTGGCAAGAAACAACGGTGACAGTAAAAAAACTTTACCTCCGTTTGTTAGCGTGAATGCCTTGTTGTTTTCCATGTAGTATAAACATGTTAGTTTTCCATGCGTGATCCAACCAGAAATCATTCTATAAGCTGGAAAATCATTCATAGTCCACATCAAAACTGCCCTCATAACAAAATTTTGTTTCCTCAATATATCATAAGTCAAAACTCTGGAGGACCACAACTGCGTCAACTTATCAATCAACGGTCAAAGCAAACATCTATATTCCAGCCTAGACTGCTTGGACCGGGTATGACAGTAGATAAAAACATGAACTGCAGCCTCATACACATCCCCGATGGCAAGTTATGAACCGTGAGTATGACCAGCCAACAAGAATAAGGAGCAATAAATGACCCGAATGGGTTGAATCCGTCTATACACAACCCAAGATGCACGTTCATTTATTCAGCTGAAAAGTGAGGATACACGCTGTTAAAGTGTTTCCATGCTTCGCCATCAGAAGGATGCACCATCACTCCATCAATCGCATCATGTGAATGGTGCCATATCATGTGCTCAGCAATCCTTGGTGACATGAATAACCTCTATAGTCTAAGTATCAATGGAAAGTATCTAAGTTTTTTATATGCCATGAGAGTCTTTCCCCAAACAGTTCTAGGTTTGTAACGGGAATGCCCACATGTCATGCACTCGGTCAGCTCAACATTTTCAAAGTAGTATACCTTGCAAAAGTTAAGGCACGTGTCAATTTTCTGGTATCCTAAACCGAGGGGTTTCATTATGGACTTTGCAGCATAGAAGTTCTCTTTTAGCCTGTTCCCTTCAGGTAAAATGCTTCTCGCCCATTCAATAATTTTGTCATAACCGACTCACTTAACCCGTGATCTGACTTAATAGTGAACACATGTGCTACGACCGATAATTTATTGTGGTTCGTTCAGCCATCCTATAATTGTTCGTCAGAATCTTTTAATAGATCAAAAAACCTTGTTGCATCTGCATTAGGTTCTTCTTATATAATTGGACATTGATTGACATTGCCTTGATTCATTCTCATTGCATCCATAACCATATTCATATAAGGATTACTGTTGTCATTTGCAACTCCATGCATGTTGCTAGCACTAGAAGTTAACCCAACCACCATTTCTCCCATGCTATCATTACGAACAAATAGTTCTTCGTATGTATACCATCAAAAGTAATCCTCCATAAACCCTTTATGTAGAAGATGCATCATTACAACTTCTGGATGCAGATACTTTTTATTTTGACACTTCCTGCATGGACACCTAAGACCACATCCAGTAAAAATTTTTGGAATAGATGTTGTGAAATTAATAAAACCCTGAACCCCATTATAATAATCCATCCTCCGCAATCCTTGGGGTGAATCTCGATACATCCATGAATGATCATTTATGGTTTCTATCAAACCTCTATAAAATTATGATGACAACATGTATTAATTAACTATGTTAGGTAAATAGATTTGAAAAAATATTGGTTTATCTCCAGATTATCCAACAAACTAATTAAAACTTCTCGTAAACATTCATTATCAATTATCAACGTCCATACAAATTTATACATATAAATTTACAGAAATTACAACTCTGCAATAGCATTGATAAAAATTAAAATGGACCCGTTAAACTATTAATTATTTCACCACAACACATGTAATTCGGTAATTTAACAAAGTTTCAACAATTGCAAACAAATATAATTTTACAAAATCTAAAACAAACAATAACAAGTACAAAATTTTACATTCATACTACAAGTTTATTTGAGAAATAACAATAAAACATGTACATACACTAACAAAATACATATACTAAAAAAACAATAAAATTGACATTTAAATGTTAAAATTAAAAAACATAGATTTACTTACAAAAAATGATAAAATCCATAATAAATCAGAACGCGGATGCTGTGACCACAAAACTTAAAGAAATATGAGTTGTGTTGAGAAGAGGGGGATTTTTTTAGGGGGTGGTTGTTTGAAGTTTGGGAGGGGAGAGTTGGGATGGGGAAGAAGAAGGAAAAATAAGGGAGGAGAGGGTCGGCAGAGTGGTTATATATCAACTCTTAACGATCAAAACACTGATGGACTCATTCTGTCAGAGATTCCATCGGTAAGTCTGATGGTGAATTGGTCACGTCACTGTACAGAGATTCCGGTTTGAATCCCTCGAGAAGTCTGTCGGTAAAATCGCCCGCAAAAAATTTCATGTCATTGAACCGCTTTTTTTTCAAATTCTATATATTCCGTCTGTAATTTAGTCGGAATAGTGGTCGTCGGTAATTATCACCGTAATTTACCGATAGAATTATTATATCGGTAATTTCGTTGGTTTTAGGTGAATTTCTGGTATTGACTCTTGGATAAAAAAAAAATAGTCACTCTATTTGTTAACACGCTCAAAACACCATACTAGGAGCTTGTGATGGGTAGTTCGGCACAACAACTTACAAATGCTATGGCAATAACTAAGCATATAGAGCTAGGAGTAAGGAGTGGAAAAATCTTCGCACCCATAGAGAAAAAGAGTTTCGAAGGGAAGAAGAAGGAGGTTGATTATGTTAAAAGTGGTTACAGGGGAAAGAAAAAACAATTCCAAAAATACAACACTCGATCCCCTTCATTCCAAATCACCAACATCAACTCAACTATTCATACACCGCTAGAATACTTGAGCCCTAAAATAACCAAGACAAGAACCAAACTAAAAGTTTCCAAAAGAAGAACTACCAAAGAGTCCAGGAACAACTACCTCGATTACCGCTACCTCTAAATGAAATGTACCAGAAGCTATTGAGCATCGAACATAAGGCTCATGTACCTTTGGTGCCTCTACAACCACTATCCTAACTGGTACAAGTCAAATCTCAGTTGCGAGTACCATATTGGTAACGCGCTAGAGGTAGAACACCCAAAAAGTCTGAAAGTCTTGATGAATAGAATTTACCAGGTGATGGTAAATGTAGGGTGCGAAGGAGGAAGCATGAAGTGTTCCAGGCATCGCAGTGAAGAAGGTCAATTGACCAAATTGGGAAACACATAACACACCATAAATTTAGATTGAAATATATGAAATTAAAAACCAATAAAACTTTGATAAAAGGGTCAAGAAGAGAAAATAGAAATAAAAAAGAATAAGGATCAAACTAAAAAAAAAAAAATTTATGATAAGTTGGAATTGAAGAACTAAATTGAAAATGAATAAAAGTTTTACAAAAGAGTTAGGGATAAAAAAAACAAATTAAAAGAAAATGACACAAATTTTCAATTAGAAGGTTAAATTGAAAACAAAAATAACTCCAACAAAAAAAATTAAAAAAATATATAAGGATCAAATTAAAAACAACAACACATCATAAATTTGAATTGAATGACAAAATTAAAAACAAAAAATACAAGGCTAAAAAAAATAAAAAATCAAAAAAATAAAAAATAAGTATATATATTATGCCTTAGAAGTGCCACAACCAATTTATTATTAGAAGGATCCATCTATTTAAAATAAAAAATATCACACCACCCCCACACAGAAATTAAAAAAAAAATGAAATATTTTGTAGGTCCCAAACCCTGCTTGCCTCCCTTAATTCCGCCCCTATCCACCTTCGAGTGTTCAAACTCACGACCATAAAGTCACAAGGGCGTAGTACCCGATTGAGCTTCTTCCGGGTCCTTACGACGAAGATATAATTTAATTCGAGTGTATCAACTTAATGAAAACACTTTCTTGCTGATCTTTACGACACCAGCTGCATAAGGCACAGTCCAAACCTCTTTCATTTTAGTTTATTTATTCTTTATTTCGAGATTAGCGGGTATCATGCCCGGCTTAATTCTTCGCAGAAATGGAAAAATCCACCTAATCTTTAAACATGCCCCAGACTCAAACCATCTTCTAAACCGATACAGGAACAGTGTTATCTCCAATTTGTTTTTCGGAAAAAAATCAGAATAGAAAAGAATGATATTATTAATAAATTAATTATTACATTCAATAGAGTTTATATACAAGACATATAAAAAAATAAAATAAGATAAATTATACAAAATGCTTATCTTTGTTTTTATGCTGTAGGAATAGTTTGGTTTTTGGATAGGAAGACAAATTTTAGGTATATAATATAAAATAAGAAAAGAAACAGTAACAAGAGTTGTGTCCAAAGATACATAAATTATGCCAATAGCCCTCACAAAAATATTTGACTTTGACTAGAAAAATATTGATGCAATACAGTTTTGACTAGCCTATACGTAATAAATCAGATCATAGAGACTTCGTTATAATAACTGCTGGGTTTTCTAGGGCAGGGAGCAGAATAGCCCGTTTGTTATTATTTTTCTAAGTAATTTTTGTTTTGAAATATATTTAATTAATATTTTTTATTTTTTAAAATTTATTTTTAAAATCATCATGTCAAAATCATATATTCAAAACTATTTTTGAAACAAATTAAAAAACAAACATACTCACAAAAATACTTGATTATATAAGAAATAAAGATTAGATTTCTAATCTTTATACATGGCCCCGACTCAAACCATCTTCTAAACCGATACATGAACAGTGTTATCTCCAATTTGGTTTTTGTTTTTTAATAAATAATAAATGGAAGGGAAAGATTAATAGCACTGATTAAATTTGAAAGAGAGAGAAAAAAATGATTGGTCCTTTCATAATTTAGTCTTTATACATTCAAAGTTGTTTATAATTTAAAAGCATTCTCTGATTTTAAATACACTCTTGAATTTAAGAATTCAAGGCTTATTTTGAAAAATTATTGAGATCAACTTTGCCGTTTTATTGTTAACTCCCGGATGTTTGAATGGTAGTTGGAATCTTTGTATCTAACATCACGATGACTTTTAAAATAAAAATAAAAATAACATATACCTGGCATCTTGTTTTTTAAAAGAAAATATCTTGTTTAGATAACCGTGACCTAGTATTATGGTCACTAGAAATCCTAACTGGTCAACCGAGATTCTATAGTGTTATGCTATTGATGGTCTGTTTATAATATTCGTGATTCTGATATCAATAAATATTTAACTACAAATACTTTCAATTTTAGCGTTGGTAAGTATTACATGAAAAAATTGTATGATATTCAGGTACAAAATAATTTTCAATTCTAGTGTCAATATTTCTAACTCTAACATTAGTGAATACCAAGACTGTTTCTAGTTTTGGTTTTAGTGAATACAAATATTCCTAACTTTAACGTCAGTGAATAAGTAAAAACAAACATGCTCACAAAAACCCAATGTATGTATGTATGTATGTGTATATGTATATATATATATATATATATATAACAATTATTTTTAGATTTTTATTTATATTTTATATTAGTATATTAAAAATATTTATAAAGACTGTAGATATTCTTGAGCGGGCTACACTTACTGATATTCTTGAGATTACCTTCTTTCTCAATCAAAATATGTTGCAAATATTCTTGAGGTAGGTTACTCACCCAGAGATTATCTTCTTTTTCAAGAAATATGTTGCAGATATTCTTGAGTGGGTTTACTCACTTAGAGATTACCTTCTTTTTCAGTCGAAATATGTTGCAAATATTCTTGAGTGCACTAGACTTATTGATAACATGACTGTAGATACTCTTATTGAAGTTAACACAAGGTATTCTTCTTTTGATGATTTACCTTTGATAAATCCTACTTTATACCATACTATTGTTGAGAGTTTCATATATCTCACCATTACTCATCCATATATTGCATATTTTGTTTATATTGTTAGTCAATTTGTTGTTTCTTCTACTATTTCTTATTGGGCTGTTATTTGTATTTTGCGATATCTTCGGGGTATAATCTTTTAGATTCTTTTACTTCCATCCTCCTTTTTCTCGAAGTTGCGTGCATACTCTGATGCTGATCATAGTAGTGATTTCATATATCACAAGTCTATTACCATTTTCTGTATCTTTTTAGGTGATTCTCTTATTTCTTGGAAGAGCAAAAAACAATATATTGTTTCTCAATTCTTAACAGAAGCAGAATATCATGCTATGACATCTACTACCAAAGAGATTGTTTGGTTACATTGGTTACTTGCTAATATGAGAATTCTATTTTTCTTCCTACTCCTATGTATTGTAATAACCAAAGTTTTATTCAGATCGCTCACAACTAAGTTTTTCATTAGCAAACTAAATACATTGAGATCGATTGTCATCTTATTCGTTATCATCTCAAGCATGACATCAGTACTTTGCCCTTTGTTTCTTCTTCCTTACAAATTGCAGATTTCTTTACCAAGTCACATTTCTTTTCTTGTTTTTGTTTTCTAATTGGCAAATTCTCGATGCTTGTAGCTGCTGCATTGTGAGTTTGAGGGAAGATATTAAATAATACATTTATCTTGTTTTATTTATTAAGAGTAGAATAGTATTTTCAGTTGAACTTATATATAATCTCTTTATATTTAGGTTAACACAACTTAAATATATTCTCATTAATATATTTATTTAGGTTACACAAGTACTTTAAAATAAATAGATTAAAGAGAATTCTAACCTTCTTTTGCCTTCTTTTTTTTCCTTTTTGAGAGAATTGATAACAGAAATAAGAATTTTTAGCAAGATAATTTTTAGAACTGTATTTGTCTTTGGCAATATGTATTGACTCTGAAATTTATTTTTAGCATTAGTATGTCAAAATCATATAAATTTTTTTTTCAAAACCAATTTTAAAACAAAAAACAAACATGCTCACAAAAACCCAACACCAAGTTATATATATATTTTTAATAATTTTTTTAGATTTTTATTTATATTTTATATCAATATATTAAAATTATTAAAAAATATTTTAAAATATTCTTAAAACGAATATACTTTCAAAATTTTTAAATGAAAACACAATAACAAACATATTATTTAATACGGTGTAACATCACCACTATCAGGAATATTTGTGGGTTTAATATTGTAGTACGAACATTTTTAAAAAATATTTCTTCTTTAAAAATATATTTAAATAATTTTTTAAATTTTTTTTAAAACATAAAAATTATTAAAAACACTAAATATATATATAATTTTATATATACCACACGCATTTTAAAAACACAGCCAAGCACTTGCTGGGACGCAATGAGAAACAACCGAATGCGACAAACGAACCCTAGCATGGGATCATGGCGTCATTAATTAAGGAAAAGAAAAGGAAAGAAAAACAAAAGTCAACAAGGGAGCACAGGGTAAGGTAAAAGTCTAAAAGAAGAGGTCTTTCTCAGACACAGATCCCTACGGAATGCCGATTGGATTCCCGGCATTGCTTAATTAAAGGGAATTTCGAGATTAGCGGGTACCACGCCCGGCTTAATTTTTCGCAGAAATGGATAATGCAAAAATACACATACACTGTCCTCATGTAATATTCCCAGCAGCATTGAAGAAGCCCTGTTAGACACAAACTGGACGAAAGCTATAAAGGAAGAATTGGAGGCTTTACAAAAAAATAAAACATGGGCGCTGGTGGCACTACCTAAGGGAAAGAAGATAGTAGGGTGCAAGTGGATTTTCTCCATTAAATACAAAGCGGATGGGTCCATCGATCGACATAGGGTAAGGCTGGTGGCAAGGGGGTATACACAAACATATGAAATAGATTACCAGGAAACTTTCTCACCGGTAACCAGACTAAATACTGTCAGAGTTTTGTTATCTCTTGCAGCAAATTTAGATTGGTCATTGCACCAACTTGACGTGAAAAATGTCTTCCTCCATTGTGATCTAGAGGAGGAGGTTTATACGGACATCCCTTCAAGATACTCGCCTTTATCAAAGGCCAAGGTGGCATGTAAGCTACAACGAGCATTGTATGAATTAAAACAATCACCTTGTGCATGGTTTGGCCGGTTTAGTTCAGCTATGAGGAAATATGGCTTTCGACAAAGCAATTCGGATCATACGCTCTTCCTGAAACATCGATTGGGAAAGGTGACATCTCTAATAGTGTATGTAGACGACATAGTTGTTACAAGGGATGGCTAAGAAGAAATATCTAAACTCCAAGAGCGATTGTCAACCGAATTTGAAATGAAGGACCTAGGAGGGCTTAAGTATTTCTTGGGATTGAAGTAGCCAGGTCAGGACAAGGCATATTTCTTTCTCAAAGGAAATATGTACTAGACTTACTATCAGAAGTAGGATTACTAAAGTATAAACCAGCAGATACTCCTATTGTTCAGAATCATAAACTTGGAGAATATACTGATCAAGTGCCAGCAAACAAATTAAAGAAAGGTACCAACGATTAGTTGGTAAGCTTATCTATTTATCTCATACTCACCCGGATATTGCTTACACAGTAAGTGTTGTGAGTCAGTTCATGCATAGTCCCAGTGAAGACCATATCGATGTTGTAATTCCAATCCTACGTTACTTGAAATCCTCCCATGGAAAAGGACTTATGTTCTAAAAAAAATAATCAGTTGAATGTTGATGGCTACACGAATACTGACTGGGCAGGAAATGTTTCTGACAGGAAGTCCGCATCAGGCTATTTTACATTCATAGGAGGCAACCTTGTTACATTGAGAAGCAAGAAGCAAAAAGTAATGGCATTATCCAGTGCTGAAGCTGAATTTCAAGGAATGGCGAAAGGTCTAAGCTTCTTTGGCTTAGAAGGTTACTCGCGAAGATTGGTTGTACACCTAGCTCTGAAATGAACTTGTTTTGTGATAACAAGGCAACTATTGACATCTCCTACAATCCTGTCCAGCATGACTGGACCAAGCACGTTAAGATGGATAGACATTTCATCAAACAGAATCTTGATGAAAAAATTATTAGATTCCTATTTGTCAAATCAGAAGACCAGATGGCGGATATACTCACAAAGACAGTATTCACAAGGAGCTTCTACAACTCACTGAACAAGTTGGGCATAAGAGATATATATGCATCAACTTGAGGGGGAGTATTGGCTTGAGTTATTAAAATAAAAGAGTTGTATAACGTATAGGAATTAGTTATGTAAAGGGAATCTCATGTGTCAAGGGTTAGGCTTATTTTCCGCTATAGAGTTTGTGTTGTATAGAATAGCTTCAACAAACCTTTCTATATAAATACCTGGTGTACTCTGTTCTGAAAAATATAATAGAGAGAATAAGAGAAACACTTCTAAAGTTAACAAAATATTGATGCAATACAGTTTTGACTAGCCTATACGTAATAAATCAGAGCATAGAGACTTTGAGCCCGTTTATCTTTGCTGGTGTGTTTGCATCTTTGCTAAACACACTGTATCAATCGTTTAGTAATTGATAAAATGTTATTTACTGTTGATGGGACCAGCCAGAATTTATGTTTAAAACGCAGTGACACTGAAAACAGCTCCAAGCTGCTTCTCCTCTCTCCACTATTCACTTAAACGAATAGTGAAGAGTGTCTCTATTTTCACGTGAATAGTGGAGACATTCTCTACTGTTTCGCTCGGACCGGGTCTTGTCCAAAGCTAAATGCATTGAACCGAGTCCGACCCAGTTAAAAAAATTCAATTTTTATTTGTATTTTTAATTGTGTTTTATTCAAAAAACTAGTGTTTATCATTATTCAATGACATTATATAAATTAAAAAGAGTTCGCTTGATGACGTAACATTTGCAGAATTTGATCGCAATCCCAATTTTGTTCTTGAAGGTATTTTACTTGATCTTGTTGCACGTTTAAGAAACCAAGAAAACTGTAGTTCATGTCGGATGGATTTTGTATGTGATGGAATTGTAGATAGTTTAATGGAACAATAAAAAATATTTTATATAAGTATTATTTATTTCATGATGTAATATCAGTAGTTAAATCTACAATATTTAAATTAAAAATCATCAATATTAATATATATATATATATAAACAATTTTTTTCAAACCACAACCACAAAAACTACCACAATACCAAATACACTCATAATAACCACTGGGTTTTGTAGGGCATGGAACAAAATAGCCCATTTGTTATTATTTTTTAAAGTAATTTTTGTTTCAAAATATATTTAAATAATATTTTTTATTTTTTAAAATTTATTCTTAATATTATCATGTTAAAATAATATAAAAATATATAAAAAATTATTTTTTTCAAAACCAACAAAAAAAACACTCACAAAAACCCAATGCCAAGTTATATTTATAATTCTAACAATTATTTTTAGATTTTTATTTATATTTTAAATCAGTATATTAAAATTATTAAAAAATATTTTAATAAAGGAAAAACAGGGTAAAGTAAAAGTCTAAAAGAAGAGGGTTTCTCCTACACAGATCCCTATGGAATGCAGATAGGATTCCCGGCGTTGCTTAATTAAAGGGAATTTCGAGATTAGCGGGTACCACGCCCGGCTTAATTTTTCGCAGAAATGGATAATGCAAAAATCCACCTATAATCTAAGCGGGCAAAGTGTTTGAGGCACGTGGAATAAATCAAATGGACACCCTGGCAATATATGTTATCGGGTACGTAGTCCTGTCCCAGTTGATTCTAATTCATGCCCCCGATTCAAACCATCTTCTAAAACGATACAGGAACAGTGTTATCTCCGATTTGTTTTTCTCATAATTAATAAATGGGAGGAAAGATTAATAGAACTAATTAAATTTGAAAGAGAGAGAGAATATAATAATTTATCCTTTCATAATTTAATTTTTATATCAATTTTATAATTGTAAAGCATTCTTTGATTTTAAATATATTCTTGAATTTAAAAATATTTTGACAAACTATCAAGATCAGCTTGGTAGCTTTATAGGTGATTCTCGTATGTTTGAAAAGTAGATGGATTTTTTATATCCAACCCCACGGTAACTTTTAAGAGAAAAATAACAGGTATTTGATATATTTTTTTAAAAAATTCTTGTTTAAATAATCATCACCTAATATTATGGTCACTAGAAACCCTAACTAGTTAATCAAGATGCTATAGTATTATGCTATTAATGGTCTATTTATAATATTATTGATTCTGATATCAATAAATATTCAATTACAAATACTTTTAATTTTGATGTTAGTAAGTATTACATGAAAAAATTGTATGATATTGCTAACTTTAGCGTCAATGAATATTGGAGTTCAAAATAATTTTTAATTTTAGTATCAATATTTCTAACTCTAATATTAATGAATATCAAAATTATTTGTAATTTTGACTTTAGTGAATACAAATTAATGTTAATAACTTTGATGCCAACAAATAGGTAAAATTTGAATTGAAGATTTTTATATTTTGTGTTATTATATTTTATTGTTCAAGATAATGGCTTGCTGTGAGTCCATTTATTTTAATGTAACATTTGTAACAATATATATATTTTTTTATCTAGATCCTCAACTCAAATTCATTAATCCAAACATGTTAATTTTTCTATTGTTCTTTATCTGGATGCATGTTGAAATTTAGAAGTAAAACTAAACATCAAATATATTGCAGCTGTGAAATTTTAATTGGCATGACAATTGCAAGGTTCAGCCGAGAAACATATATAAGAATTCGAGTCGAATATGTATTGCCTGCCATTTTGAGAGAATTGATAATAGAAATAAGAATTTTTAGCGAGATAATTCTTAGAACCATATTTGTCTTTGGCAATATGTATTGAGTGTAATGTGTTCTTGAGAACCACACGTGCCTTTACATACTTTAGCAATAATTCGAATTCTCAGGAAGGCAATACATTTTAAGAACCACATGTGCCTTTGGCAATATGCTTTTTAGCTTAATTAGCACTTAATAATAGGAATCAAAATTATTTTAAGAACCACATGTCCCTTTTAGAGTATTACTTAATTATTCTTTATTTCGAGATTAGCGGGTATCATGCCCGGCTTATTTTCTCTTAGAAATGAATAATGCAAAAATCCACGTAATCTAATCGGGCGAAGTGTTGGAGGCCACGTGGTCGGCAATATATGTTGTCGGGTCGGGTAGTCCTGTCCCATTATTCTAATTCATGCCCAAATTCAATTGGTCACTTTACCATCTCCGAGATTAGCGGGTACCATGCCCGGCTTAATTTTTCGCAGAAATGGATAATGCAAAAATCCACCTGATCGGGAGAACTGTTTGAGGCACGTGGAATAAATCAAATGGACACCCTGGCAATATATGTTATCGGGTAATCCCGTCCCAGATGATTCTAATTCATGCCCGATTCAAACCATCTTCTAAACCGATACAGGAACAGTGTTATCTCCGATTTGTTTTTCTC
>Ga0307513_10002511_pt1 | contig 25386 bp, 15 predicted proteins | sample 15_EM_MG_FD_202174 | JGI IMG/M metagenome (GOLD analysis project Ga0307513, IMG submission 202174) | Populus trichocarpa ectomycorrhiza microbial communities from riparian zone in the Pacific Northwest, United States - 15_EM | ecosystem: Host-associated > Plants > Roots > Unclassified | place...
TTCTGGATCTATGTGAATGGTTGGAAAGAGGAAACCATTTGAGATCTACAGTAAATGTAGATATTAAAGAACAGGTAGCGATGTTTGTATGGACTATTGGCCATAACGGATCCAACCGGGAAGTAAAGGAAAGATTTCAGCTTGCTTTGTAGTTACACTACGAGGCTCAGTTATCTTTCAGGGTGTTTTATAACCCTACTTTTACAATTATCAGAATAGGGCATATGTTTTCTTAGCATGAATATTTATTTTGTGGTTGCGCAAAAGAACACCTAATATTTCTGAAATATGCTATAAATTTATTTTAGCATATATGCCATTTACAACTTTTATTGTGATATATTTATATTGTGGCGCGGTGAACAGGGCCTAAGCCGGCAGGCAACCCCAATTTGATCTTCCGACTGTCTTACCGGTTTAACACCAGAGCGCACATTGCGGAATTGGGGCGATAAAACGTGAGGAGCCATGGCATTGGAAACCTTGACCGTGGGAAAAAAGATCTGGACGGGCTACATTTTGAGAGCGGCTGAGGTGCTGTTGAGCGCGACGTGATCTGAAAATTTGGTAAATTACAAACTATGGACCGATCCTTGTGTTAAAATCCGTTGCCCCAAACCGTCTAATGGCCCGTTTACCGAAAGACGGCTGTCTAGCAACCAGAAGCAGCGCCGACCGTCAAAGAAAGTCAGTTAGCTAAACGGGCTTTCAGTTATATACTAGGCAGTATATTAGCTAAATGTGCAACAATTCTGTTTTCTTTACATACCTTCAACTGTCTGTCTCTTTCTGAAAATTAAATTTGTAATAATGGTCGCACTAGACGGTGGCGTCTCAAGCGTTTTCTGATAGACGGCGCGAAAGTGTTTGACCAATTTTCCACGGTCCTAGATTCTTGTGGCTAGACCGTGAAAAATGTTGGAAATTTGCTGCTCACCACATGCATATATTCCCATGCGCCTTGGGCTGGAACGCAACAACCTATTACACGCAATCGTTTGAAGACTGTTTAACGACCATTAGCTTCATATAAAAACACCGACGACAACCCAGCTTACCTAGTGCGACACGATCAAACACACATCAACCAACACCGAAACACAAACACTTGCGATAGCGGAATCTCAACGGCATCCGCGGTTATACACTCGATCCTTGGCTAGCCGGTTAACTACATCCTCGATGAATGTGCCCTCACCGAGGATACGACTCGATTGAATAGGCAGAAAAGATAACTCTGTGCGAGAAAACCGAGGAAGGATATGGCATGCGCAGGAAGCATGCCATAGAGGAAAGGTCTTGTTACAAGAAGGATATAAGAGATCATGTTCTTCCTTTTGTTCGTTGTTAGTTGATCATCGCATTCACCTTCTGTTCATACGGTCATCTGTTCTTCGTCAGAGTCATTCGTTTTCGTACACGATTTCATTTTTCTTTCTAGTTCTTTCGTAACTATCTTCTATTGCTATTGTTCGTCACAATAAAAGCTTTGTCGTTTCAGGCAAAAAGAAACCCGGATCCGCTGTGCATAACCTAGTAGCGTTTAAAAAAAAAGTTATGTTGCCTACTCTAGGCAAACACCATATACTTTGCCGCACTCTCCCCCACTGTCCAGCCGCTCTTAATGGTCGGCATCGTTGCAGGCTGTTAGACGGACGTCTATAGGTAAACGCACCCTAAGAAAAACCTCAGACAAAAAAAGAAAAAAGAAAAGAACGTGCCAAGACCACCAAAATAGTTTGAAATTCTTTCAAGGCGTGGCTAGAATATTTATGTCTGCCAAACAATAGACTACGGTCGTTACAATCTATAGTTCGCCTCGTAGCCATGGTTGCTAAACTACGTTGCGCCAAACAGCCACTGAGTCATTGGTGGTGCGGACTTCCCGAATTTAATCTACTGCACCATAGGATGATTTCCAACCGAAGCGTTCTTTGGGTGGGGAATAGGAACTTCCGAAGGAAGGCAGATTCGCTTCACTTCTCACGATTTCACAGTCTGGGTCAAGCGAGATAAAAATCAATGGGGACCAACGATGATGATTGATGAAAAAGGTGTTGGAAATGGTCGATTGCTGCTCACCATACTAAAGGCCCTGGGCGAAACACCACTTAACCCCCCGGCTACGCACCTGGCCCGGCGGCCCCGCACCTATCCTACCCCGTTATCGTTCAGACAAAGAACTATCTGACATGCGCGCTGGATCAATACATCCATCGGAAGGAAAGCGAACACCCGGAAGAATATTTGTTCAGCAAACTCAGCATCGGTACAGCATGCACCGTTATCGTTCGACAAACCCCGGGGGGGCACTTGCGATCGGTGAGAACGACTTGAATGCGAGTAGGCTATGGAGCCTGGAAGATCTTTCTTTGTTCTGTCATTTGTTAGTATGTTTGTTTTACGGAAGAAAAAGGGGAAACCTGCGTGGAAGGTCTGGGAGCCGGCATGGAAGCGGCGGTATGCGTGGAAGAGCGTGGATCAGTATGACGATCGATGGGAGGATTGGACTCGGTGGGTGGAAGGAAGATATTGTTGTTTTTTCCTATATACTCCTGTCTTCGCCGTTAGTTATGTTGGTTGGTTAGTTAGGTAGCATCATCGAGCATCGTGAGAGAGAGTGTGTGTTGTTGAAGAAAAGGTTTTCCCCCGCTTTTGTGCGATCGTTTTAGTCTTACTCCCTGCCTTGGCATTTATTGTTTCGTTTCACACCCGGTCACTCGCCGCCGACTCGCCGCCTTTATTCGCCATTTAACCATAGTCGATTTGTAAAAAAGGGGGGGATGCGGATGGTTGCGGGTGGTTGCTGTCCTCTCCTCCGCTTGTCCTCTTTTTCCTATGGAGCTAAGCTTACAAAATAACGGTATCAAACATTCACGATGTATTCTGTGTTCCCGCGTACTTTTCCCCATGGTCATCCACATGACCGACAGCACTGTACCGCATGCAGTCCTGGAACCCAAACCCTCGTTTTGAGCTTCGTAGCCTGCCTCATAGGCCCCCGCCAAAGGATGGTATTAGTAATGGGATGAATCGGTAGAAATCTAGAACCCCTTGTCAGCGAAGAACTTCTTGATTATATGCAAGCTCTTGTGTTTTGTAATATTTCTATACTATGTGGAGTCTATAGCTATTACCGTACTTCAAATGTACTCTATTCTCCCACTGTAAGAAAGCCTAGAACCTCATACATTTGGAGAATATGGCTTAACTTGGCCACACTACTACAACGCCGCCATCCGACCGATAGTGCTAGACCATTTGCTAGTATCAAAAGGATATCAAGTGAATTAGGGTCAAGGCTGTGGTTCACCAATTGGGGACTTCTAAAGGGGGCATTTAGGTGAACGAGTATCTGAGTATTGTCCCTTAGCAAAAGTAACCACATATAGCACCGCAACCCCGCCCCACACATGATACCCTCCAGACAAGAAAAAAATCTCAAAAACCAAATACATAACTTAACCCACAAGGTGCTAAATAATAATATATATTTATTTTATTTTTAAATACTTTTTGGTTGTGGTTTCGGAGGTGATTTGATGAGTCGGGTGTTGACAAAGAAGTGCGAGCCGTTGCATCGCGATGCTCGGTAACTTTTGCTAAGGGACAATATGATGGTCTGTGATGAAGGAACCGACTGTGGATCGTTTGAAAGTAGCGAGAGCTACTGGAAGGAGATAAACAAGCTGATTACGAGCCTAGGGCCGGCTTCGAATTCACCATCTACTCCCATCCAATTGCCCGTCACGGGCGGCATTACACATGACTATCTATTACTACCCATATAACAGAAGAGAAATACCCACCGAACGAGTTATAGGGAAAAAAACAAGAACTGCGTTGGCGGACTAAGTTTAACAAGTGCTCTAAAGGAGGGAAGGGATAGAAGGAGGAAAAGGCAAAAAAGGGAAAACGGGAAGGAGAAAAATACAAAAGTTAATAAATAACCAGCAGCAAGCGGAAGCCAGAAAAACGCCGTTATGGGGGGTCACTTGACATCTAAAAAAAGGTGCCGAGAGCCTGCCTACAGAAATCCCTCACCGGCCAACCATTTACGGAAAGAGAATATATCTAGCGATGAAGAAGGATGCAAAGGAGAAGAGCGAGAATACATATAAGAGAGGAGATTATAAAGTGCCGGTTGACCGGAAACAAGAGGGTAGGTTGGGTGGTGTCGGGATGGGTGATGATTCCCGGAGGAGGGTGCGGGGGCTTTAGGGGACAGATGGAAAGGGGTTGAGAATGCCGAGATGTTTCAGTTGAGAAGTCGTTATCTGCGGACATGGAAGCAGAATCTTTGGGGCCCAATGCCACTTCCCGCATACTATAATCTACCGATGGGAGAGCAGGCCGACCGTCAAGGTCTGAAGGGTCGGCGCTAGAATCATTCCTGCCAAATTCCAACCCTACCACACGCTCGCCCACGCTTCTAGTAGGCGGATCAGGGGGGTGCTCGGCCACCTCGATCATCTGTATAAGAATTGGCGCTGCCCCAGCCCAGTATGATCTTCACAACTCCATCGTGCCCATTTGCGAGAGCCAGAGACTGTGGGGTTTGGCCCTCCTTATCTGCTGTGGTGGTGCGGACATCTTTCCGTTCCAAAAACACCTTTACTACCTCCTCATGCCCCTTCGTGGCCGCCCATGAGAGTGGAGTCCGGCCATATTCAGTGTCTGCCTGGTTGGGGTTGACGTCCCCTCGTTCCAAAAGCACCTTTAATACCACCTCATGCCCCCCCGCCGCCGCCAACGAGAGTGGAGTCCGGCCATATTTAGTGTCTGCCTGGTTGGGGTTGACGTCCTCTCGTTCCAAAAGCACCTTTACTACCCCCTCATGCCCCTCCTCCGCCGCCAACCAGAGTGGCGTTGCGCCATATTCAGTGTCTGCCTGGTTGGGGTTGACATCCCCTCGCCCTAAAAGCACCTTTACTACCCCCTCATGCCCCTTCACCACCGCCAATGAGAGTGGCGTTACGCCATATTCAGTGTCTGCCTGGTTGGGGTTGACGTCCCCTCGGTCCAAAAGCACCTTTACTACCCCCTCATGCCCCCCCTCCGCCGCCCGTGAGAGTGGAGTCCGACCAAATTTGGTGTCTGCCTGGTTGGGGTTGACGTCCTTTCGCTCCAAAAGCATGTTTACTACCCTCTCGTGCCCCTTCACCGCCGCCAACGAGAGTGGCGTTACGCCATATTGAGTGTCTGTCTGGTTGGGGTTGACGTCCTCTCGTCCTAAAAGCATCTTTAATACCCCCTCATGCCCCTCCGCCGCCGCCCATGAAAGTGGAGTCCGACCAAATTTGGTGTCTGCTTGGTTAGTGTTGAGGTCCTTTCGCTCCAAAAGCACCTTTACTACCCCATCATGCCCATTCTGCGCCGCCCATAAGAGTGGCGCTGCGCCATATTCAGTGTCTGCGTGGTTGGGGTCGACGTCCCCTCGGTCCAAAAGCACCTTGACTACCCCCTCATGCCCCCCCTCCGCCGCCCATGTTAGTGGAGTCCGACCAAATTTGGTGTCTGCCTGATTGGGGTTGACGTCCTTTCGCTGCAAAAGCATGTTTACTACCCTCTCATGCCCGTTCTTCGCCGCTAATGAGAGTGGCGTTACGCCATATTGAGTGTCTGTTTGGTTGGAGTTGACGTCCTCTCGTCCTAAAAGCACCTTTACTACCCCCTCATGTCCCTTCGAGGCCGCCCATGAGAGTGGAGCCCGACCAAATTTGGTGTCTGCCCGGTTGGGGTTGACGTCCCCTCGTTCCAAAAGCATGTTTACTACCCTCTCATGCCCGTTCTCCGCCGCCAACGAGAGTGGCGTTGCGCCATATTTAGTGTCTGCCTGGTTGGGGTTGACGTCCTTTCGCTGCAAAAGCACCTTGACTACCCCCTCATGCCCCCCCTCCGCCGCCCATGAGAGTGGAGTCCGACCAAATTTGGTGTCTGCCTGGTTGGGGTTGACGTCCTTTCGTTCCAAAAGCGCCTTTACTACCCCCTCGCGCCCATTCTCGGCCGCCCATGAGAGTGGCGTCTGGTTATAATAAGTTTCTTGGTTGGGATTGACGTCATCCCGTTCCAAAAGGATCTTTACGATCCCCGGATACCCCGCCCAAGCCGCCCACCAGAGTGGCGTCCGGCCACAATGGGTGTCTGGATGGTTGGGATTCACGTCGTCTCGTTCCAGGAGCACCTTCACTACCTCCTCACGCCCTCGCTTCGCCGCCCACGCAAGTGGTGTCAGGCCAGATCTGGTGACTGCCTGGTTCGGATTGACACTCTCTCGCTCCAAGAGAATCTTTACTACCTCGGTATGACCTTTCATAGCTGCCCATGTGAGCGGAGTACTCCCAGTACAATCGGCCGCATTGATCTCCCACTTTTTCATATCCAATACGATTGTAGCGATCTCCGCAATCCCGAAGAATGCTACCCCGTGGAGTCCGGTGAATCCCTTGGGTCCTTCCTCCCAATTAAACCACGGGTCCGAGAATAGATCACGACCATTCCGCAGAAGAAGCTGAGCAGATATATGCTCATCGAATCCCCCGAGGAGCCTAAGCGCAAGTATTTTGACATTTTCTACCATCCCCCTTCTCGCATGCTTCCCCCAATTAACGGCAGCATATTCTAGAAGGGGCGCCGAGGGGGCCGAGTAAAGAGTTGGCGAAAGATCCCGGACAAATTTAAAATTGAGGTATGTCAAGCAAACCTCGGCAATTACAGAGTGAGGGCTGGGGAATAAGGTCGGGTCACGCAAGAGATGCTCTTGTAGAGTGAAGTGCACCAGTCTCACAGTGGACGAAGATACCTCGACCGTGACAAGACCTAAACAAGATGCTACAAGTGTTTGTAACGCAGGAACATTTTCCGGATCCAGATCCGCAGATCCTATCTCCACTCCTAAGGCATGACAGAGCTCCTCGCCTCGTAACGGCCGTTCCGAATACACCACCCACATCAGGACCTTCAATCCGAGTATTGATTTATACCCTTTCTGGGCCTTGAGTCGTGATAGAGTTGCCGTGTAGGCATCGCTCAGTCCATTACCCTGTGTCATCTCCTCAAGTTTCTTTCTTCTCTGACGAATTGTCACCTCTCCCAGAATTGCGTCGAGGTTTAGCGAAACCAGGAGGAATCTACACAAAATCGTCGGTCAGTATATATATAGTATTGATAGAGTTGAAATGTGAAAAGGTCCTACGCACATGTCGGAGATCTCTGCCACAATAACTCTTGCAATATCTGCCCGTAAATCATTGCTCATTGCCTCTGGCTCGACATCCCTGTTCAACCTCATCTCCACATAATTCCTGACGTCGTCCGTGCTAGGGCTGAGGTGTATCACAACCCCCTCGGAGAAATATCTTTTTACATCTTCCCAGACATGGGGCCTCCCGGTAAGGAATATTCTCGTCCTTGGGCATTCCTTAATAATATCTCTTAGTGATTCGAGAAGCTCGGGCAGGTGCTTCGGTAGGCATTCGTCCAAGGCATCAATACAGATGCAAACTCGGGGCAGCGAAGCAATAGCATTCCTCAACATCCTCATCAGCTCGGGAAGTCGCGGCCCTCTACCACCAAACTCCATCTTCCCTTCTTGAAACCTATCTCGCAGCTCCTTCAGGATCTCCCCTCCTCCCACTAGCTGCCCCAGAATAGCTCCCATGATGTTGGTGGGTGTCTGCCCTTGCGGGGTGAGGAAGTCGCAGTACAAGCCTGCAACCGCGATACCTTCGTTCTTGGCCTGATCGCACAGGCTATCGATCACCAAGGAGCTAGTATTCCTAGCTGTCAGCGGTATTCACTTTTCCCAAAGAACCCCTTTCTCACCTCAGATATGTTTTTCCCACTCCCGGATTCCCGGAGCAAAATAAGACAGCTTTACCGGCGCTATCCTCACTCCTTCTCCACTCCCGATACTCTCTCGTTTCCAAAAACCAATCGCCTACACCGCCGAATCGGTCGGTGCTCACGGCTCGATGTCTATTCCCCGGCTCTAGTGGGGAGAGCCAACGCACAATCTGGGCAGCCTCATCGGACATGCCAGTGTTAAAACTATTCGTTATGTTGCCGCTGTGCATATTACCGTCGCCGAAGGTGACCGATAGCATATGTGAAGTTTGGGCCATGATGTGCTATTCAAAATGTTGCTCGAACGTAAAAACGATGAGGGGACTTGTAGGGGTATTGGGGGAGTTGATCGGCACCCCAAGGCTAAGGGAGGAAAAAAGGGGCGATGTGGCTTGCTGTGGCGCAGTTACCATCCAATCACTTCCAGTTGGGGAATGTGCATGACCAATCGGAAATACCTCTCACAAAACCCTCTTCCGAGTGACTCTACCCCGAATGCTGGCCTATCAATGCTCGTTTACCTGCAGTAGCTATTCCAAATGGCATCTCCACCTACAATATTTGCTAATAATAAATAATATTTACACAAAAATATGCCATCGTCGGACCCCGGATCGAGTGACTTCTACCGTATAATCTGGTGAAAGTCGGATTGGAGCTAAAGCGAAACTGAGGCAACCGAGCCAACAAGAGGCCATGAAGAAGGCAAATTCGCCACAGCTTAAACACATAGGCAGCGGTGATTGGACAGGTTCAAGGAAATCCTCGCTAGCGCTAATCCGACTTTCACCAGATTATACGGTATATGGGTGGCCCGTTGTGGTACAAATATTTATGGATAAAGCTAGTAACTCGCTTCCTCCCGATAATCTCGGAGTGCGCAGATGGCGGCAAAACTCTCGGCGCCCTTGATTACCCTACGCCCACCACAACTACGATATCTTCAGATACTCAAGGTTTGGCAAGCCTGAGTGAGAGATTCTAGGAGGTCCTCAGGAACGTGAATGTCTATTTCTTTAAATGCTGGAAGTATCGGCGGTACATCGATAACCGGTAACGGTTTATGCCATTGTGGCAATCTCCGAAGGTACTGTTACGGTATAAATTTGGATTTCTTAACTGGCGGTTTTCTTGCTTATCTGCGAAGAACTTAGGGGGTGTTTGGCACGCCGTGTGTTCAAATAACTGTTATTTCAAAACGCGTTTTGCAGATTAGATTGAGATCAGATTTTCAACAGCCCAATCAAAAGAGATGAAAAGGTATTACATCATTAGAAAATGTCCTTACATAATCCCTTTGTGTGCGTTGTGATTGGTCTGTTTGGAATCTGATCTAAATCTAATCTGCAAAACGCGTTTTGAAATAATGGTTATTTGAACACATCCCTTAACCTGTACGATCGTTCACTCAGCTTTAGCGTGGCACTAATAGGACGCTTGATACAGGAAAAGTAATGATAGACAACACCCCAAGATAAATTAAAAGTACTTAGACATGTACCATAGTTGGGAGCAAATCTACGCAGACAACCTGCTTTCCATCATGGCCATGCTGAGCAGTACTCATTTAGCACTATTCTGAGCCCTACACCACACAGTTTTTCATATCACAATTATCCAAATAGGCTAGTGTTTAAAAGGGGCTGAATTATCTTAGCATCCTTTACGTCCATCATAATACTTACATCATAGCTGTCACAATTATTCCTAACTTTGCTCTCTTCAGTTAGTTCACCACCGATCGCTTCCACAACCAGGTGTATCCGCACTTAGAGCGAGTGCTTGAAAACGGTTTAAGGGATGGTGTGCCAAACACCCCCTAAATAGGTAACTAGGCACGATCTTTGCTTTGGGCGCGTGTCACGTGTCTGCAGGGGTGGCAGTTGCCTAGGCTTGGTGGACAGGGGCTTCTATGTAAGTTATGATAGGTTCTTTGCCTTCTCTGACGCTTGCTTTCTTTCCCCCCCACAGCGACAAAGAGCAGCGACCATCGTGAGGAGGAAAATTGTGCCTATATTTAGTTAGTCAGACAACCGACAGGGTTGGGCTTTCTGGTAGCGGGAGTTTTCTGTCTTTTGTGCGGTTCTCTGAATTCCTTTTGTGAAGTAGCTTAGTGGGTTGGAATTGATTGTAACTTGTGTGGTTTTGTTTTCTGCTTGAGGTTTCACGAAAGTGACAGTTCTCTTCCCGTACTTCTCCACTGCGGTAAAGTAGATAGTATTCTCCCGATTTTCTTGTTTTCAGTACTGTATACCCATGTTGCCGAGCACCGAGTTGGTCACGTGATCTTCGCTTCTGATTTGCGAACGATTTTGATAGGCAATTGACCGCCTCTCTTTTTTTCTTAGGATGTGAGGAGGGTCAAGGCTTTTTCCTTTCAACATTCTTCTCACTTCCTGTGTGGAGGAATCTTGGGAGTTATTAGGAACAGAAGATCACGTAACCAACTCGGCACTCGGCAACATGAGTAGTTGAGGCTCTGCAGTGACAACCACCTCTTTTCTCTTTTGCCCAGTGGTTTCTTAATTCTGTCTTCCCTTCATTCAACACCCTTCACTACAGTACGGGGACAAAACTTTTCGTCCGATGCCCTTTTTACACCAAAAATGGACATTTTTAAACAAACAATTCTCAACACTACTTATATAAAAACACTTAAAATCTTTCCATCAGCTAGGGAATCACTATCTATTCAACCCTCTATAAGGAGAAGTGTAGGTAAGCAAAGCCGCCTTCATGGTTCGTGATTGCATCAACAGGTGTGAAAGTGACTTAGATTTTTGTATGCAGCTCCATACAAAAAAGTACATGGCAACCGACACCAAGATACTTAAATGACGTTCCCCCCACCACTTGGTGATATTTAAAGATTCTGTAAATTTCTTCATGTTATCTACGGGTTTTCTAATGCAAGGACCAATTTTCGCTGATTCTGATAGACATTGCGCAATGAGAGAGGGTGGTGAAAATGGGCACTTTTGGTGTAAAAAGGGCATCGGACGAAAAGTTTTGTCCTAGTACTTTACAAACTAGTCTCTACATTTCTTCCAGCGCTGTCCGGCTTAAAGTGAAGCCCCCAAACTCTTTAGTGGCAGAAAAATATCTTCATGCTACGGGAGACTATGCTTTTCAAGGTTTCTCCACCGCTATTCCAGTTTCATCATACACGAGTCAGATACAATACGATGGGTGTACACCAGCTGGGCATTAATTCCAGTTTTGTATACCTTTTTTATATATAGGGAACCACTAGAATACCGCTTACGAAGGCAAACGTGGGTGGAAAAATAAGGATATTGAGCGAATATTCAAATAAATTCAAAAAATAATTTAAACACAAAACTCATAGACGCAAGATGCGTACACAATTTAGCCCATACTGGACCGGCACCAAGATCAGCAGAACGACAAAAAAAAACGGTCTAGAACGGTACAAGTACCGCCGGGGGTGAAGTTAAAACGTGTGTCACCAGGCGACTACCCGGATTAACTAATCCCCGTGCGATCCACCAAGTGGCTACACCCCGTGCTTGTTCCTCATATGAACAACTAGGTTATCATATCTCTTTATCCCCCTTTCACCAATATTCTCGCATCCAGGAACTGGACAGTCAAAGCGCTGGGCAAGGTGTATCACCTCATAGTGTCGGTTGAGCGCTTGCTTCGTTTTGAACGGGGTTAGCCGGGTACAAGCAGGCGCGTTACAATTGTAAGCTCGAGGGGAGCAACTGTGTGGACCACTTCTCTATGTTAGCCGACGTAAAGAACAAAAGGCGGTGGAGGGATGTGCCAACCTATTTCCAGTGCATTTGAATGATCTACAAAAGACTTTGTCCTTTGACGGAGTGATAGCGGCGGAGACATTGACCGGGTTGTAAGCGAGGGGATCATCGGCAGATCCATTAACTTGAGCCTCAAGGGTCAGGTGGTTGAGTGGTGGGCCAAGAACGGAGCAGGAACCATCATCCAAATCGATAGAGGAAGCGGCCCAAGTTCTGCAGGAAGGGGGTGTGCAGCCCCGGCAGCATTTGTTGAAACCAGGAGGAGGTCCGGCAGACAGGTGGTGGGAAAGGAGGGAAGGCTAGCACGAGTCAGTCAAAAAAAAAACTTACGAGAAATCCATTTTTGAAATGGGAAGTGCAGATAATTCGGCAAAATTACGGGAGAGAGGACGGGGGGGATCCCCTGTATTTAAAAATTTACAACCAAACAATTGCACTTTGGAAGAATTTATGCGAGAGCTGGATATAAATGGAATACCTCTCCCCGACCTATCATTCGTGGTAGAAACGAGGCTCTGGCAGATATCTGGAGATCCTTGTGCTACATACAACGAGCTCAACTACCAATACCATAGTCAGGATAATTTACCAATCTAGGCGACGAATGAGCGACCATCGATCACTGGGCAAAGCCTGCAGCTCTTCGGCATTATCCGTGTAGAGTCCCGCATTTTTTGGGCGAACCCGAAATCACGCGAAGGCTCCCTAGCACAAAAATGGTGCAAGAAGCGAGCCTGAGTAAAGCTTGGCCCAGCCAGATCATAAAAGTACGGTAAATCTCTTCAGGAAATTCTTTCCGTAGAAAAAGCATCCTGTGGCAAATTATTCCCAGAATCTAACTCTAGGGGGCAACTCTCGTGCAAATCCCATTCGCTTACTGAGCCACACCCACCTTATTTGACTCCGTTAGCGTGATTTCGGGCCAGCCCAAAAAATGCGGTATCAGGAGGAGGGGGTTTCGCTTACATGAAATGCGATTCAGCGCTGTGAAAAATAAAGCACAGCGTGGGTCTGCATAAAGGAGCCTCTCGAAGTGCTGGGTTATTGGGGTTCCCTAGAACACCATCGAAGTGCTTCACACTCCCATTTTAAAAGTCCCTGTAATCACATTTGTGCATTCATCCGTGTGTATTGGAGCTGGTGTAATATGTTGGGGCTGGCGGATACAACTTTTTTTTTTTTTTTGTTAAATCCGCGGTTTATTCGTAGCTAGCTACAGGAAAATCCATGGCATGCAACCTAAGTTATGGCCTAAAAACCCAAAAACAAAAGAAATTTCACCCCCGGCCCTTCCCAAGTAACAAATAAACGGTAAACTTGAATACCACATCCAATCCTGTCATAATTGAAAACCAATTTGTATTTCATGAAACCAAACCAAGTTGGCATTTTCTGTATTTTAGGAAATCCCCCATCAACACAGGAAATCCTATTCTTATTATCACTTCTCTTCCATAACCACAGACTCAGAGTGGAAGGACCCCCAGTCTGGGGCTATGAAAGAGCATAGGGTAGTCAGCAGTAGTAGGATGCCAGCCTGATGCTTAATCTCAGAGGATACCATTCCAGCACACTTATGAAGCTCCAAGTTCAGTGGCCGGGCAGGATCGTGAGATGTGTTTGTGGTGTTGAACCCCACTTCTCACCTTCCTAAATAGGGAGGTGAAAGGTGGGGTGTGGAAAATCGTTGCGACGGAGCTTGGGCTGGCGGATACAAGGAGATGAATGTACTTGTACAAGTGTGGTTATGAAGGCTTCCTTAGCGGGAGTGCACTGGTGCCTGTCGCACCAGTTGAGAGGTCTCGCTCCGGTAAAGGCCGTATTCTCATGAAGTTTTGAAAGTTGGAAAATATTGTCACGAGGAACTAGATCCCCCTCGCCAGGGTGTAGCGGGAGGCCAGCAACTGTGTCTCCGGGAAGAATGCTGATATTGGACACCCGTATAATCTACTTGGGACCGGAGTTTGCTGTCGGTAGAGGGCTGCCTAGGGGGTGGGCAAGTCCGGGTAAACGAGATGACAGAATAACATGTTGAAGCAGGGGCGAGCGCATCGGAACCGAAGGAGGTATAGTAGGAAAACAAGGTTTGTTTACCGGAAAATCATACAAACCTCACAACCGTGTCAATGGTGCTGCAAGAGCGCTAACAATTGATACCCTCTGTAAAAATCCAGAGTGCCTTCGCTTGGGTCCCAGCGGGGTAACAACGCTGCGAAAGCTGACCGTCTCAACCGCGTCCTGAAGCAAAAAAACAACAAAGTGCTAAACGTTACAAGGAAAGGGAAGCTCCAACGCTCTTGGCCAGGGTTCAATTTCTCGATTTCTTATGGTCTTGAGCTTTAGCAAAAGTAACCGACCATTTGGCGCTGCAACGTTCCACCTTGGAGTATCGCAACCCAGCCCCCTCACTCCTGAACACACCATACTTTTATCACCACAAAAAAATTCAATCAAGTAGGTAGATAATACTCAAGGTATTAATTAGAATCATGAGTTTTATTTTATTTATTTATTTATTTATTTATTTTTTTGCCTGTAATTTTAGACATCATTTGTTGAGCTGGGTGTTGACAAAGAATAGTGAGCCGTTGCATCGCAATGTTTGGTTACTTTTGCTAACGGACAATAACATACTTGCAATCTCATCGTGTATTCGGAATCAGGTATGATTAAATATTAAGGCATTACATCTATTTCTGAAGATGGCTAGCGGTTGTTACAGGTAGTTGTATCCTATATTTTCTCAGCATGTCAAGCTTTTTACTCAAGTATATTTCTTACTCTTTTAACTTATACTCAAGTTGCTTAAAATACAGAAATCAGAGTTAACAGTACCAGTTGAATCTATTTCCTCCACTCCCCACCCTCAACCTCCCTCCGTTGTTGCTACTCTTAGGTTGCCTCTTGTCTAATCCTTATTCAATCTGCAGTATCATGGGTACAGTTACCCAGTGAGTAAGTGAGCGACTGGGCGAGTAAGTGAGCGAGCGACTGAGCGATTGGGCAACTGAGTGAGTGAGTGGGTGACTGAGCAAGTGAGCAAGTGAGCGATTGGGCAAGTGAGCGATTGGGCAAGTGAGCGATTGGGCAAGTGAGCGATTCAAGTTGAGTGAGTGAGCGATTGGGCAAGTGAGCAATTGAGCGAGTGAGCAATTGGGTGAGTGCTTAAGTAAGCGACTGAGCTAGTGAGTGCCTGAGCGAGTGACTGAATGACTGAGCGAGTGCCTGAGTGAGCGACTGAATGACTGAGCGATTGGGTGAGTGCCTAAGTGAGCGACTGAGCTAGTGAGTGAGGGAGCGACCGAGCTAGTAAGTGCCTGAGTGAGCGATTGAGCAAGTGCCTGAGTGAGCGATTGAGCAAGTGCCTGAGTGACCGACTGAATGACTGAGCAAGTGAGCAAGTGAGCCAGTCAGTGAGTGCCTGAATGAGCGACTGAGTGATTCAGGAAGTGAGTGAGAGAGCGACTGAGTGAATGAGAGAATCAGTGACTGAGGGAATAAGTGAGTGAGCAAGTGAGCCACTGAGCAATTGAGGAAGTGAGTGATTGAGTAACTACCAAATGAAACACAATGTTTTTATGAAGGTTAGTTTGAGAAACTATTGCCATCTTCGGCAGCAATAACAGCAGCCAGCCGGCATGGCATTGACAAAATAAGATTGTCAATATATTCAACTGATAAATGCTCCCATTCATCAACTACAATTGTCCGAATTGTGCCATGCTGATAGTTCTATCTAATTCTAGCCTTCACATGTGCTTTGATATAGTTTCATACCTGTTCAATGGGATTTAGATCTAGCGAATATAGAGGAAGGCGAATTGGTTTAAAGCCATTATCTAAGCCTTCTGCGATATTGCAGTCGTTAGTATGTGAGGGAGCTCTATCCTGCAAGAAACAGACTAGCTCATGTCGTTTAGACATGTGGGCAGAGAGGAAAGGAAAATCTTAGCCTGAAGAACGCGTTCCCACTAGAGATACCAGTCAAGGCCCCCTTTCCGCTTGCTGCTTCGTGTTTTTATTACCAGAACTATATACAGCTCGCCCAGAGACATAAAGTTCTGGTAGTCTTCGGTATCCATTAGTGTTCGTTGCGGTGTGGGGCGGGGCGGGTTTTCACTCGCCAGGCCCCGCCCTTACACGGGGCCAGGGGGGTATTTTTCTGGTAATCCCCGCCCTGCCTCCGTCCGGGGCCTACCCGCACTCCTTCCCTGGACGGGGCCCGTTTGTTACCACCTATTTTTGACGGGGACCCGTCTGGGGTATAGGTGGGGCAGGGGCCTGAGTGGGGACAGGGGTAGGGAATGCCGAAAAACACACCCCGCCCCAGGCCATAGAGCGGGGCGGGGCGGAGAACATAGCTGGGGGCCCACGTTTTTTGGGGCCCCGTCCGCCCCGTAACGAACTCTAGTATCCAGGCCAAATTCTCGTTAAAGATGACCAATGGCAGCCTGTTTTTCTAAATTAGTCTCAATTGGCGTAAGAAAGAAGTAATGTTGAAGCTCGCATCCTGCATATCCATACATGATCCCACCTCAAAGCATGGCCGCTTGACCTTTTGGAAACCGCTTGTCAAGATTTTGGGGAAGATAATGCTCTCCAGCTATCCTTAAAACACCTCTTGCATGTGCCGAGCGAAGTGCATTTGCTTCAAACAGGGACTCATCAGTAAAAAGCACTTTTGTGAAATCAAAATTGAGGTACTTAATGGCCCAGGCTAGTTGGGCAGCTTTGGCATTCGCATTCAAAACGGGCTTTTTGGTAGGGCGGTAGTGGTGGATACAATCTGAGGTCAAAATATTTCATAGCCTATTACTGCAAATTTGCAGTTCGGATTCACTCACTAACTCATGCAGTGTTTTGTGGCCATGCAAAGGGTCTTGCAAAGCAATCTCAATAACTCGCTTCTTGTCCTCCTCTGTCAGTGCTTGATTTTGGCCCTTGATTGCTGTAGCTCTTGAACGAAGATTTTCTTCAGAGCATAGATCACGGATCTTGATTTCAAGCATACAGAGAGTAGAAAGCTGGATAATTTCTGAGCAGGTAGAAAGAGAAACATTTGTAGCAACGGCTATCTCCTTCAAGGAAAGACGTCGATTGCCACGAAGATTTGAAAGTCTGACAATCTGGCCTGGCTTTGCTACAGAGCTTGTTTTGGCGAACATCTTTTCTGCGTGACAACAATTTCAACCTGATGGACTCGGAGTAGAGTTCGTTACGGGGCGGACGGGGCCCTCAAAAATGCGAGCCCCCAGCCCTTTTCCCCGCCCCGCCCCACTCAACGGCCTGGGGCGGGGTGTCTTTTTCGGCATTCCCTGCCCCTGTCCCCGCTCAGGCCCCCGCCCCACCCATACCCCAGACGGGTCCCCGTTAAAAATAGGTGGTAACAAACGGGGCCCCGTCCAGGGAATGAGTGCGGGTGGGCCCCGGACGGGGGCAGGGCGGGAATTACCCAAAACATACCCCCCCGGCCCGTGTAAGGGCGGGGTCTGGCGAGTGAAAACCCGCCCCGCCCCGCCCCGTAACGAACACTAACTCGGAGACTCTGATCCTTGATTCTTTCCTCTACTTATATTCCTTTCATTCCAGCTCCGAGTCTTACAACAAGCGAATATTCTTTCTCGTCATTATGAGAATCAGTTAGACTATTATCATCATCATGATGATTGTCGGCTGCATTATCCTCCTTCAATTACATCCGTCATACTACACAAGATGTCTTATCATTTTCATGTACTTTCTAATACATTTTTAGCAACCGTATTCCGAATACGTGATGAGATTGCAAGTACAGCAACGTGCGCTACTATTGCCCGTGGACCAAATTAGTTACAGATAATTTTGGCACCATCACATGTTAAGTTTCATATGTCACTTGAGGCTTGTGTAGTGGTGCAACGTTAAATGTAATCAACCCTCACTGGCATCCTTTTCTGCATGTTGTTACTTGTCTCTCAATTATATGTAAAATCCAACCTCCAACCTCGCCTGTTTCAACCAACTCTCCTTATGTTTCTTGATTTCTCCTCAGCCGAAAGAGACTCCCAGAATTTCTTTCAGACAAGAATACAGTTTCTAAAGAGACTTTACTTTACTTTCAAACCACCTGGAACTAGGGCTACTTCGGTTCATCCATTTTTAAAAAGGCAGTGTTACAGCAAGCAACCCCATGCTACTATCATACTTGAGTGGGGATAAAGGTTTTTCAAACTTTCTTCACTCATAATCCAGTTTTGTTATCCATGTTAGTTAAATACTGTAGACGTACATCAGTTGAAATTTGCTTACAGTTTTGCTTCACTTGGCTTTGTCACTCATTTTCCGCCACTAAGGCAATTCAGGTTTCAAGGAATATATCCGAAGGATGCGGTTGACTATAGGCATAGTGAGAGTATGGCACAGATCATTCGGCTCTGTTGCGTATTATTCGGGAGTGGGATGGGTTGTGGGGGGTTTTACAGAATATATTCTACCGATATATCATTCCTTTGTTGTTAGGCGAGAATACGGAGTAATAGGGGCGTGCGAGAAAGGCCAGAGGTGAGCATAGTTATCGAAGGAAGGGTCTGGATGTGTTATTTGTATTTTGCTTATAGATCTGTCATTACCACCAGGGCAATTTAAGACGACAGTGAGTAAGCAATAGGACCAAGTGCTGGTGGAAGTTACATTCCATATCCTTCCTACAAGGTGCCTACCTCTAATGCGAATTCTCCTAGTCTAGGACTGTCCTATTTTTACGAGGTCTTGATTCTGGGCTCGTTGAGTCAGGGAAGAGAATGAAGCCCAGGAGGAAACCGGCGTATATTGATGGGATTCGTATTTTTCTTGCTTATCCTTTTCGTCTATGGCCGGATAGAGGGCTTATATATACAATACGAAAAGCTCTTCCAACTTCCTCACTCACCGGAATCTACCGGCAGGTGGAGACAGAATAATGGAGTTCCTGTCCCCTTTGTGCCGACTACTGCGATCTACCCTCAGCTTAGCTTTCCGATCATTTCCTGGTCATTCATCCTGATACACCTAGATTGTATACACACCAGAAATACCCATTCTCCCATTAAATCTGTAATGAGTGATAAAGGAAACTACTAACAAACGAGTGACAAAATAGGTACAGTGGTACAAATGAAATATTCTTCAGTGTGAAGTGATCGCTCGTGGTTTTCAACATGTCTCACCCCTATTTCCCAACTGAAAACATCAAAGGTAAGTGAGAAGAAAATAGAGACTTTGAGCAAATATTCAATTTAATGAGAAAAAAATAACTTGGCCCCATACCACATCGGAATCATCAAACAAAAAAAAACAAGAACCCAATCTCAAGTGGCAATCTTCAAACGAACGCTATCCAGTAATTTGAGGGATCAGTCAACTAATCCCTGCGCAATCCACCAGCTAATAATACCCCATGCCTATTCCTTATATGGGCATCTAGATTATCGCGTCTCTTGATCCCCTTTTTGCCAACATTCTCGCATCCGGGAACAGGACAGTCAATCCGCTTAGCAAGGTGTATTAACTCATGGTGCCGGTTGAGCGCTTGTTTTGTTTTGAAAGGGGTTGACCGAGGACAATCGGGCGCGTTGCAGGTGTATGAGCGGCGGGAGCACGTATGTGGAATGCTTCTTCGGGTTAGTTGATATGAAGGATAACGGTAGAGTAGGTGTAGGTGCAGACCTGTTTGCTACGCATTTAGATGATCCACAAAAGACTCTCTTCTTGGGAGGCGTTGGCGTGGCGGAGATGTTGGCATGGTTGTAAGCGAGCTCGCTTGTGGGGGATCTGTTGGCTTGAGCCTCGCACGTCGCATAGCCGAGTGGTGGGCCAAGGACGGTGTAGAAATTGTCATCATCGCGGTAAAGGGGTAGCGGCCCAAGCTCTGAGGGAAGTCTGTCTAGGCTATGATAATATTTTGGTGCTTGAGTGAAGGTGTTTGGGGGCTCCCGAAGGAGAGGGGGGCTGGGGATTGACCCACGACTGTACTTGTAGCCATCCGGGTGCTTGACTTTGGGGCAGGGGCTGTGGTTTCTAAATACTGATTCTGCGGAATCTGAATTTGTAGGAGTGAACGGAATTTTGCACTAGCTGTCTTGACCCCTATTCGTACTAACACTTTACTCCCGTCGGGAGTGTACTACCGGTAACTAGCCGTTCGAATTGGGGGGGGGGGGGGGTGGGACAACGTCCGTCAGAGCCGCTGGTGGCCAAAAGAAAGAGAGAAAAAGGAGATCTCGGCAGAGCCCACCTCCAAGAGCGGGGCGCCGATAATTCACCAAGAGGTTGTCGAGATTGAGATCGCAGGGATTGGGGAACTCGCCTGTATTTAAAACCTTCTGAGAAGATAATTGTCCTTTCAAAAAATATGAGTGAGAGCCTGACGGATATGCAGCACCTGTCCCCAACCAATCGTTCACGAGAAAAAACTAGCCTCTGGCAGGAATACGCCCTGAGGTTAATACGATCTTGGAAAAAGAAAAATCGAGTCGCTGCAGGCTTCCATACAAAATGCACAATTTTAGCCAACCACAGAAACTGCGCACGACAAACTCTGTTCTCCAAAAGTAATCAAGCGAAAGTGAAACACAGATGGACTAACATATGATATTGGCCTCTTTTTTCCCTTATCAACTAGTGGTAAACCCTGTGAAGTAGCCGATGCGGTTGCGATGCCAAAATCCCATCCAAATGGTCTCCCTTGACACTGCTCCTTAGGATCTTTCTCTTAGGACTCTGGCACTCGGAATTCCTACAATGTTTGCTGTAGCTGGAGGTTCAAGTATGTGAATTTTTATGTCAAATTGTGTTATGTAGAGAATTCCTGGATTTTTCCTGTATTATGGTGTTGAACTGGCATGTTTTGAGGATAGGCATATTGAATGGAAAATAGGGTGGGGCTCCTTTCTTTCACTACTAGGCTCATACTGCATATAGTTGACGCGGTCGCTGGTCTGATTAGACACGGCCTGGGGTGGTGATCGGGCAGCTGTTCCTGTCTTGTTACAAAGACCCTACGATCATAGAACACCCAAATACACAACCCCCTCAAATACACATTCACTCCTGAATGCATTCCTGGTTGGCTGAATCTTAGTAATCCAAAGTTACAACCCAATTGGTGGGGAGTGTGTGTTTGGAGGTGGTGTATTTGGGTGTTCTACGATTGTAGCTCGCCGTGATTCTTTGGGCAAAATACGAGGCTGGTGGCAAAAATCACTTGTAGGATGGCACGTACTTGCTTGGTCCGTGAGCACTTCCAATAACTGGTAGGAGTTTGTATGCAGTTAGGCCTTTAACTCGTGGAAGAGGAAATTTCTTGAGCGCTCTGAGTTCCTTTGTTCGCTAGAGAGGGTATTTATGAAAACTTGACAATACAAAGCGTTAACTGACTGAGCCTGGCCTGATACCAGGTAAAATTTACCGCCTGAACCAGTCAGCTTCGCACTCTCTGTTTAAGACATTCTAAAGCCGAAAAATAATAATCAAAAGTTGATAGTATGACCCAAAATTCCTCAATATTTCCTCAAGTGCTCGCAGGTCTTTGAAGAATTGCAGGCTACTTTGACGCGCGATATTGTAAAGTTGGAGTTGAAAGCAGCACCAAACCTTGGAAGCACCTAAAGTTGTCATACATAAAATAGTCGGAGATTACGCAATGGCGCGGCAATTTTCTTGTCGCGAGTGCAGAGGTTCTCGTGTCCGGGTTCGCTCCTTTGCGATACTATTCCTCAATGAGAAATGCAGCACCAAAGTAAGGCCACGGAACGGAACCTCGCAAGATGAGGCCGCGCCAATATTCTCGGCAAAAAAAACGAAGCCTGCAGTAGGGCTTGCACTGGGGGCACGGCGAAACTGTGGGGGTGACAGGGGTATTTGTTTGGGCTCCAGGGTTGGGGGCCTGTTATGCAGGCTTTAAGAGTTGAAAAACTCTGGTGTGTGTAACGTAACGTCTTTCGCATACAAAATTGACACGTCAACCAGAAACAACGCAATAGAAAAAAAAACTGCTTGATCAACCCGGGGATTAAGGCCTCCAATACCCCTGTTTCTTAGCCCAATTTTGCCGTGCCCCCATTGCGGACGGTACGAGTAGAGGAGCACACCTCTGATCTAGCAATTGTTCCCAATCTTGGTATTACATCATGCCGCACTGTGTCCCCTCGCTGCTCCGCTGGTCGCTAATCTCCGGATTCAGAACAAACGCTCTTAAGCAGCATTAGTACTTTCCTGGCACGGTATGGCGTGCTTGATTTGGGTGTTGGATTTCATCAACTGGCTCTCGCAATTCTATTAACTTTCTAAGCTAAATCAATCCTGTGCGATGTCCTGATTTAGTGAATCAAATGGGGTAATACGGTATGATACTAGCGATTGGATGATCCTTGAATTTGTTACTTGCTCGCTTGGGATCCGTGCTCAACTAAAAGGCCTCTTGTGGTCTAAACTTATTTTATTCTCCACTATGTTTAGCGCCGATGTAGAGATCCTCCTCTGGTTAGAGCAGCACAACCTTGGCGGGTTTTGAAGGCTTGTACATATGTTAAGGAAGAAGTGGATCTCCTAGTTGTAGCAGGGAGTCGGCAATTGCGTGTCTAGCGAGTGTGCAAAATAGGACACCCACACCATCAACTCGTGTCTGGAATTGGCGACCCAGTGTGAAAGTTTGGGTAAACGAGATGTTGATAGAACAAAATGCCCAAGAGGTGGTAATTCTAGCTAAGCTCAAGGAAAGAAAAAGAAAAAACAATAACAGTTCATCAGAAAATCGCGCAAACCACACAACTGTATCCACGATACCGCCAGAGATCAATCAGATGAGCCTCCCTTTTGCGACGTCCAAAATCCCCTCCCCCGGATAAGGTGAAAGCAGTACCAAAGCTAATCTCAGCCCCAGCTCAAGATAAGAAAACCAAAAAGCTCCGGAATTTCCCACCCCGGTGATCCCAACGCCCTCGGATGAAGTTCAATCATTGCTATATTTCCTGCAACACGATACCATAATGTACGCAATCACCTTAGTCTGACTAGTCGAATACGGGTGAAATGTAACAAGTGGTTGAAGTTCCCCGACAGGGAACCGGGCAGAGAAATCGCCCCAAAATCGGCCCCCATTAGACCCATTCAGCTCCGGGGTTGAAAAAGCGTTTTTGGAGGGTCAAGTTGATCTGTCAGTTTTGTATGCAAAAAGGCATTGCACAGACCAAAGTTTTTGAACCCGAAAAGCCTGCATAACCATTTTTCAGCCCCGGGGCTGAATACCTCCAATATATATTTGGGACAAAAGGGTGAGAAGGATACAAGAAAAAGGAAGGGGAATAAGTGCGGGTAGACACAAGATCATGATGCCATAACGTCTTCCCACGCCATAGAGAGCGCCCGGCATAGTGGGATCTCCATTCAAATACGAGCCACTATTTAAATCCGGACTGGGTTTAGCCAATCAGATTGCCTAAACTTGCAGATGGCTCGCCATGCTGGGTGCTCGCTATGGCGTGGAAGGCGACATTATTAGCAAAGATGCGAGGCTGAGAGCAAGTCATGGAATGTCACTCGCAAACACTTAGGGCTCGCGCGGTAACTTTTTACAGCGTGATATAGAATACACCGCGCTAACATGCGGTAAAATTACTACATGCTATTGCAAATGTCAGTATATATATATGGAGCAATTTGAATCTCTAGAGATGCAGGTGTGAGTGAGGAGGGTGGGGGTTTACATAGGGTATCACTATTACCCTAGCGGGAATAGCTTACCTAATATTTAAGAGCGAGGTATATGGCTTCATAGGATAACCATATATCCGAACCCAAGCTCCCAGAGTTATGAGCTTTACAGAGGCATGTGGAAGACGACTTGGAATACTGAATGAGTGCGCGTTTCAAGATATGTCTAACTTATGGGAACGATGTTTAGAGAATACTCTCCTCTCATTTTCTAGTTGCATATGCGTTAGCTACATAATGCTTTGATAGCTGAATATCGGAACTAATGATTCCATATTCCATATTACTATTGCTATGTAGGCATTTGGGCCAGATATTCATTTATAGTCTATCATGACGAAGAGATCGAAGACTGTCTACTGGTGGAGTGAGGACACCCTCAGATGAAATAGCAGTTCGAGAGATTCTCTCAGTTGAGCTGGGCAAGATTTCAGGGTCAAACAGTGTTCCCACTTTGTTCTGATGAACTGAATTCTTGGGAAGATACTTCTTAACTAAAAAAGTCGAAGTAGCATAAACATTAGTATAAAAAGTATGCCTCTCCCCCGGTGGTTGAGGAATCATCAAGCAACGGAGAAGAGACCTTAACAATATAACAAGTTAGGGAGTTATATATTAACTCCTGATATTTGACTACACTTTATTACTTAACCTATACGAAACGATTACCTACGAGCCTTCCTGACTATTATCCGTTGTCGCGAATATTCTCAGCCTAGTTAGCTCGGAATCCTACCGTATTAGCTACGCCGTAACAATGACAGGAAGAGCGGTGAGAAACCCTAGTATAGGATGTTGGATGGAAAGATTAACCCGTATCGTAGATAAAACTATTACCAATTGAATCTGTTGCCCTCATGAAGCCTTGTAACATGTGTACATGTTCCGGTAACGGTACACAGGAGTGGGCAGTGCAGGATCTCCTATGTTTAGTTGATTTATATTTGGTTTATTTGATTTGATTTCAGCTCCGCCACTGTCTCTGAGTCAGATAGGCTATGGTATCGTATTGCTATGTTTAGTTGGCTTTGCTGGAAGTTTATATTTAGGATTCCGGGTAGGGAATGGTCATGTAGCACTGGTGGAGGCTGAGCGGTGATTCTTTCTTTGGTCTTGCAGGATTACAGGATTCCGGTATGTGCGCAGCTACTGGTAATGATGGTGATTGCAGGAAGGCTATCGCTCTTGGGTTTTGTATTTAAACCAGTCTCCTGGCTAGCAGCAGACAGGAGACTTTGACAGACCTTCAGTCTAAGAATACACTTGGTTGAACAGCAATCCCTGAGTCCCTAAGCCCAGTTTGACCTTCAACTATTACCCTTCTAGCTTGACCAGTCCCTTAAAGCCTCCCTTAGGACGAGCGCTAGCAGGTCTATCGCCGGCCCTATTGTACTTGCGTTAGACAAGAATAAACCTGTTACATTTTTTTGCCTACAGCAGGTGAAAACCCATTGTTCTCAGGATTGGGAACAGCCTGGTAGGATTGATCACCCTTCCAGTATCTTAATAACTAGTTAGAAGCAGGAGCGGCAGGGAAAGGAACTCCCGGCTCACATCAGCAAAAAAAAAAGGATACACCCGGACGTACCCCGTGCTCCCTGTGCGTCCGGCGGTCCAGGCGCATAGAACGTAAACTTGCGTGCTGGGTGTGTGGTCTTTTATTGGGTGCTTGTGGACAGGGGTCCATGCCGCCCAGACGCACCAGACGCAACCAAGGAGTCAGGAGATACCCGACGCAGAAAGGTTCTCCGGACGCAACCTGACAGGATAGAACATTAGTGGAAGTACTCAGGTGTAACTAGCTATCATCAGAGACCTCCTAAGTCAACAACTCTACCTTCGAGGACTTTGAATAAGTTAGTGAAAACTGTAGAGAATATCCAAATTGTCCGGAAAGATCCATGGAGTATTACTCATGTTTACTTATTTGAGTCATTTAGATAGTAAAATAGGCATATATTTATTAAAGCTAGTCTAGAAAACAGTAGCACTCGGTAGCTAACAATTTGAAAGTACTTGCCGGGGGAACTCA
>Ga0307513_10002512_pt1 | contig 25381 bp, 27 predicted proteins | sample 15_EM_MG_FD_202174 | JGI IMG/M metagenome (GOLD analysis project Ga0307513, IMG submission 202174) | Populus trichocarpa ectomycorrhiza microbial communities from riparian zone in the Pacific Northwest, United States - 15_EM | ecosystem: Host-associated > Plants > Roots > Unclassified | place...
CAGGGAAGCTTTTCATCTTCCTTCATGCCCTACGGTATACCACAAGTCTCGGGTGCTTTGAAACGGAGATGCCGTGGTGGGCGCAAGAGACATGGCACGGGGAGGGCTGGGAAAAGTATTGAGAGTTGGAAGTGACGTGAGGAAGCAGCGCCTTTGATTCATATTAGACCCAATGATCTAGATAGCAACCTAATGCATGGCCCCCGGCGTTGACACCCGATGATCCGATAATGCCCTCGGTTCTTGACTCTGGACCCTACGAGTGGAAATTCTGACCTCTCCTAGCACACCAGAAGAACTAGCAACATACTGCTTTTGCGAGTTTCTCCACTTTTACTTTTCTTCGTCTTTCCCAGTCTTTCCCAGTCTTTCCCAGTCTCTTCGCGACGAACCACCCGCCCAGGCGGATCGCCGCCGCGCGCGGCTATTCAACGAGTCTGACCCTCTCGGAACTCCTCTATAATCTATATCAAGTTCACTCCAATCTCGACGATATACTGGCTCCACCATGAGCACGGACGGGTTCCAAATCACGATTCCAGGTAAGTGATGGATCATCGAGTCACTTGGAATCGGAATACCGTATCTTTTGGGACTGTAACATCACCCAGTTATCTTTATATCTTGTGTGACAAGCTATGGGCCCTGCTGCAAGTCTGGCAATACCGGGCGCCTTGAAGTGCAGTGACCCGAGCATTCTTGGGACGACCTGGTCTTCAGCACTTACTGCCACTATCTCGTTTATATACTCCTGTGGTGCCTGCTCATTCGCTGACGCTTTTCCACGTAGACTTGGATGATGGTGACGACTATACTCCCACACCAACCCCGTTCGGAAGATCCAATGTAGCTTTTGGAGGTTTCGACTCTCCCACTCCTCCATCTGCATTCGGAGGAGGCGGCGGGTCCACCGACCGCACTTATTTTCACTCCCACAACGACTCGATAGCCTCGATAGATAGCTCCTTTTCTTCCTTCAAATTTACTACCCCCCAACAGCGCAACGGCTCGGCATCAACTGTGGCGCTAACTTCCGTCCATACCTCGAATTCTTCTGTCACCACCAATCACTTCCCCATTCCGTCCCGCAAAAGCTCTTTTGCCAGCCTGCGGAATGCTTTTAAAAGCGGTAAAACCACGGACGTGGACGCTCCTCCTGTACCCATGATTGACCCGCAATCATACCCCGCCCTACGCAACCCGTTCCAGCGGTCCGAAGCTGGGGCAGCCAAGCCCGGGCTGCATCACAATGGAAGGAGACCCTCGCTAGGGAAACTCGAAAATAACGTCAAGGGCGCATCCACTACTAATCGGTCGGTCCTTGGGAGACAAATGTCACAATCTGGTGCTGGTGCTTTTTTCCTGGGCAACAATGGCAGCGATGCCTCTCTTGCACTTCCAGGAACACCTCCAGTCCCTCGCATACCCGGAGGTGTATTACGCCACAAGGTGTCCTCTTCCCTTGCAGCTTCTGATGGGACGCATGAATACAATACCCCCGCTGTACACGCTCTCCATGTCGTGTTTGGAAGGTTTGTCGACGCAGCTGAGAGGATGCTAGATGTGGTTATAGGGCAAACTTTGGCAGATGAACCGTACTTACCTGCCTTCTTGGGACCGGGAGTAAATCCGACCTTTGATGGCTTGCTGGAGTCCCTGGGAAGGATAGCACAGAGACATACGCATGCAGTTATCAGCTGTGTCACGGAGTGGAGGGCATCTTCGAATGAACCGGTCCCAGACAATGTCATCCGAAGGTACCTGTAAGTTGCCTTGCAGTTATCGTAATTTTTATTGACTGACTGGGACATAAGTTCCGAATCTGGTACCCTAGGAGGTCGTATACCCACGCCGAGCAGTGTGGCAAGATTGCTCAATGAGCGCAAGTCGCTCGCCGCTATCTACATCACCTGTCGTGCCCTTATTGTCGTACTGCAAACGGTACAGAAGAACGTGCTTGATGAGTCCATGGGGAACCGACTTGAGGAGAGCACGTTCGAGCAATTCAAGCGACCAAATCTGTGGGTAACGCCCTATACAGGCGATAATCTGATAACTGATGGCCGTAAATAGAAAAATGCTATCTATTTCCGCGAATCATCGAGCGAACGCTGACCTCTACGCCACTCTACTTGGACAACTCGCGAACGTCCGGTATGGAATTTCCTCTGGAAGCAAAACCTTTCTCTCATCATCCTTTCAGCTTCCAAAGTGTAACCGACCGATTCTTGAAAGAGCTCAGACCGCTGAGAGAGGGTGCTAAGATTACGAAGGAAGAGGAGGCGCGGCTGGAGAGCATGCTCCAAGGCTTGAAACACGTGCAGCTGAAGGCAAGTCCTCTCCGAGCTGAACAATTGCGTGAATGCCAACATTGCGACTTAGGTGTGGCCACCTGAGGCTTTCGAGGACGCAGCCGAGTTTATGATGGACTTTGCCCAAGCTTTCGTTAGTGCTCACGGTCAAAGGCTGAAGACCGCCTTCGCGGAGACACTCATACATTTGATGCACCCTGTTGGGAAGACAGCGAAGGATGAGCTGAACCACCCGGTTTGGGCGAAAGCCATCGAGACCATCTATCCAAAGGCAAAGGACATGATGAGCAAGCCACGGTACTGGAGCGCCGCATACCCTTTGGTAGTGACTACCATCTGCATGAGCCCTAACAACTTCTTCCTTCGAAATTGGGTGACTATATTTGATGCGGGTATCAACCGAATCAAGGTCAGTGTTTTCCTTTGGCTTTGCAACAAGTGCCGGTTGCTCACTTTCCCACAGGAGAGGGGATCGAAAGTTTTCATCATGAACGGCACCCTACGGTTGGCATGGACATACCTCTTTCGATGCAAAGAAGTCTCCACAACGTCCACTGGCAAGATGGATATGGTTCTCAAGCCGTTCTTTCCTGTTTCACGAATTACCGTCTACCCATATGACGAACCCCTAGATCCTTTCTACATCCTTGTGCATTTCCTAATGTGTCGCCACCACGAGCATGGGCGTGACTTTGCACTCAAGCTTCTTCAAGAATCGTCGATTATGAGCGTTACTGGATCGGTCAATCCAGGAGAACTTTTAGCGCCCGAGCGAATGGTCGTCGCCATTCGGGCTATCCTCCTCACTCTAGAGTCTATGAAAAAGGACGCGGCTCCCGTCTGGCCGACGAGCGCCAACTTTTCCAAGTACGACTTCCAATCCGACTACGTCCACTCTGCCGGATTCCTCCCCGATACCTTTTATGCCAAGCCAGAAATTCAAGACTTCCACGATCGATATGGCCCTGTTCTCAGCCGACTAGCCAACATTTGTGGAATGGCTGTAGGCAGCATGTTCATCTTTGAGCGCAAGTACTCTGCCGAGGTCGCTTATGCAAGTACCGAGGAGAAAGAGTCACTCACAATGAGACGTCACGGAGAGATGACGGTTGTATTCCGACGAGAACTTGCACCACAGATCGACTTGCTACGTACCATCTTCGAATCCTGGCCTCGCTGCTTGCATCCATCCATTCCGCTCGCTGATACCCTGGACTATCTAATTCGTGGTGTTATCCATGTCGATCCAGCTATGGGAGTCGAGGCGTCGAATGCTTTGAAACGCGTTGTAGAGGATTTCAGATATTCAAAGGCCGTCCTCTCGCGTGTCACCAGGTTCCTTTTCTCAGCAGAGAGCGTAGCGAAAGAAGGGACAGGGGTTGAACTTCTACTCGAGCAACCGGCTCTCCTTATCCTTTGGGAGACGATGGTGAACAGCTGGTTCAAGAAGTTATTGGAGCCGATTGCGGACGAAGTTGCTTCTCCTAGCGAGCCGGAAGTATTCTTGGAAATGAACATCCACATCACCGTTCAAGCAGTTTTGGATGATATCGAGGCTGGGGCATTGTTTCTGTTCACACATGGCATGCGGCGACTACGAGTTGTGGGTTTGAGGACACTCAGAATGCTATCGAAGACTGTCGAAAAGATGAGCCGGGATCCAGATTCGCACCCAGGTATGTTACATCATTGTCCCCTGCGCCCCTTTCTAATTCGAGGGTCGTATCCAGAGGTGCTTAGAGCCACAATCGACGCGATCTCGTGGATCGAAGATATTGTCGGGGGGCGAGATTCAGTTCTTGCTCTGTTAGAAGACGAAGATCATCTCTTAGACCGAGAAGTGCGAGCGCGCCTCACGTTTTGGCGAGAGAATAGGCCCTTTGAATGGATCCAGAGGCTGGTTGAAACAGAGGACGAGACGGATCGCGGAATTTGGCCCTTTCTCTTGCCGAAGCTCATTCGCGCTGGCCTTTCCAAGCAACCCGGCGTTATCGCTGTGCTCCGTGAAACTCTCGCTAGTGCTGTCACGCGGTACCATCAGAAGATTACGAGTCTTGCAGGAATCAGCGGTAAAGGTGGTTCGCTGACCGCTCCCGTCAACCGGTCTCCTGCACAAACTCCCAAGTCGCAAGCTCCAAAGGACTATGCCTACGGTCGTCCATCAATTTCAAGCGCGAGGCCCATTGTCCTCCAGTGGCAGACATGGCTTGCTATCCTATGTGCAACGACAGTGAATAACGACACTCGGGTTCAATTCACTCCTGGCCATAGTCGGGCGGTCTCCGAAGCTAGTCAACGAATGCGATTGACCGACGCTGCTGGCCTCTTTCGTCACATAATACCCCTCCTCGCGTCCGAGCATGGCCTCTTCCGTACGGCCGCAGTCACTGCTTTAGGATGTATCCATCAGAGTGTCTTCAATACCTTGCTTACTACTCTCCAAAGTATCACCCGGCATATCTATGACGAAGCACGATCGAAGGTCCCTGCTGCGCGCCCGTCTTTCTCTCGCAGTCGAGACCAAGAGCGTCTTCACACCGCAGTTGCCCAAGTTTATCAACTCACCGCGCACTTTGTGAAGGATCCCCGCTCCCTCGATGGGCAAGCTGCGCTAAAGCAACTGTTGCAATTTGTTCGAGAGACCACCACCTACCTTTGCAATCCAGCTGTCCGCAACGACTGGGAGCAGCAGCGACTGCGGAGATACTTTTGCGGCGTGGTGGAGCACCTTTTCGACGGTCTCTCGACTCTTCAAGATTCCGATCGATTTCTTCAGCCGAATATGCGACTCAGCCTTTACAGACTATGCGAAGAGTGGTGTGCCTACGGACCTCTCTCCGATAGCGTTCGACAGAGACTGGATATCATGAGCGCTGCTGCCCCGGCAGGTTGGACTGACGCAAAGGACAAATCGGAGGCCACCCACCTGTTCCAAACGGAGACCACCCTTCTCTCCGCGGCTGCGGCTGGCGCAATGGCTTCACTATGCGTATGTACTTGTTTCGAACAGAAGCTGTTGTTTCTAACAATTATTCAGCAAGGAGCATTCTTTTCGACAGAAGTAGAGCTAGCCTCACCAACATCGGAGCGAATCGAAACGCTTAGCGTTAGTGGAACTCTCGAACGCATTGCTGCTACGTTGGGTTCCCCATCCAATACGGTAAATGCCAGTGGGAGGTTCGTATGGGGCCCTACGTGGATCTACAGGAGACTGACTGCCCAACAGGAAGGCCCTCCGATCCTTGCTGGTTTACCCGACCAGACGCGACGACCTCATTGATGCTTGCCTGCAATGGTCGTATGTGACCAGTACCGAACCCGATTCGAGCCGTGCTCGATTCTTCGAAGTTGTTGCCGATGTCATATTGATGATGAAAGATCACCATTTCTCCTTCGGCCAGGTCGCTTGTTTGGCCCTCTCGAATCTTTGCCAGGTATTGGAAGGCACTCGACGTCTGGCCTTTAATCTCCTGGAGAAGCTCCACGCCGAGTCGAACGGCCAAGTCTCGATTGCTCCATTCGAATCAGCTATCAGTAGCCGAGCAGCCAGTGTCTATCTCCCAGCTCAACGGCGCATCTCAGAGATCATGTACGCTGAACATGGTCACATGGCTGGTCCAATATTGAGCGAGTGCGCCCTTCGGATGCCACAAGTTTATGATGCAATTCCTACCCTCCACGCTATTCACCCTCACATCTTGCACTGGCTTGAACCTTGGTTGGGCAGTATCCACCTGATGCACAGTAGCGATTCTGGAGCCATTGCTTCTGACGGCCAACGGGCACTCTACAACCTGATCTCACTCACTGTCCGATATGGGGACCTGTATCCCGATCAAATCCAGGCGCTATGGGCGAAGCTTGTATCAGACCCCTCAAAATACAATGCCCGCACCACAGTTAAATTCCTCGTAGAACAGGCGGCTTGCCGTGGCAATCCCACTTTCTTCACGTCGGCCCGTCGAATCGTTGCTTGCCTGTCACGAACCCCCGTTGGACGACGAATTTTCATTGATCTTATTGATCTCATCGACCCAGCTGGTATGCTTCCTGCAGCTGAAAAGAATCCCTCTGTCGTCAGCCTCACTCAGACGGATTTGTCCGAAGAGGTGGATCGGCTCTTGACACCACCTCAAGAGCCGAAGCAGCGACTTGGGACAGGTCAGCTGGCGCTATTGGTCATGAGTGACATTGCGCTTGAAGGTGCGTGGGAGCTAGGGGCTCAATTGCCTGTTCTACTCCACGCTATTCTTGTGCACGTCGACCACCAATCCCCTTACATGCAAGCACTGGCACGTAACCTGCTCTTCCAAACACTCCGGTCCTGGACCCCTGGATTTGATGATTTGCCGGTTCAATCGTTGCTCCCCTCACGGCCCGAAGTCAAGGCCGTCATTGATGCCTTGGTTGAAGAAGGCAGATCTTTGTACTGGTGAGTGTCGTTGTTTTGAATTCGTACGAGGTATGCACTAACTTTTTACCTCTCAGGACGGAGGACGAGCCAGATATTCAAGTGGGACCTAAGATGGATAGGCTCTGCCGGGAGATCCTGAGTCTTCTTGTTCCGCTCTATCCTCAGCTCAGACAGTCATGGGGAGAGCTTGCGCTGGCTTGGGGTTGCGACTGTGCCATTCGAGGCATAGCCTTCCGCTCTCTCCAGCTCTTCCGTGCGTTGATGCCTAAGATCAATCGTCTTCAGCTCGCGAACATGATCGGCCGCATATCATCCACAGTTTCCTCAGCCACCGACGAGAGCCTTCAGTCTTTCACTCGCGAGGTCCTTATCACTTATACCAGACTAGTCAAGTCCAATCTGGATCCAGATCTCCTCCCTCCACTGTTCTGGTGTGCTTGTGCGTCCCTATCGACGACCGTAGAGCAAGAGTTCCTCACTGTCCTGCAATTGTTGGAAGCACTCCTTACCAAGCTTGATTTGGATGACGCGAAGACTGTTGACGCCCTGATCTCATATCGACCGACAAATTGGGCTGGTCCAGAACCCACTCTACAACCCCTCATCATGCAGGGCCTCCGATCGTCCTCTTCTTGTGACTTATCATTAACCCTTCTCGGGCGATTGGCTAAGTTAGACGACGCTGAACTTATTGACCCGTCGGGAGGGCGAGTTCGGGAGATTTTCACTGTTCTCCTCCCATGGTGTCTCAACAAGATGGATGGCGGGAGTACGGACGTCGATATTACCGCTCTCGCGGTAGATCTTGCCCAATTGGCCGAACTGGAAGGTCGTTACAGCATTTCGAAGCTCATGAAGTCCTTCTCTAAGGGGATCATCCGTACTCGGGATGACCTGTTAAGACAAGGCGTCTCTTGCATCAGAGAGCACTTTGCTTCACAAGACCCCACCGTTCCAGTCACTCTGCTCCTGGGATTGGTTCTCAATTCGAGGAAATGGATTCAAGTCAAGTCCATGGAAATCCTGAAGACGCTTTTCAAAAACCCACTTTCTCGAACACCTATTGCTCGGTCCGAATTGCTCGACCCATTGCTGCGACTTCTCACAACAGATCTGGCACCGCAGGCTCTGGAAGTTCTGGACGAGCCATTGACCATCGTACCTGGTCCCAACCCGGCACAGGGCCAGGCACTTGTCAGCCCTTCAGGGCTAGGCTCAAAGACCGTCTTCGGCATCCCCACTACGTCCGGTTGGGCGGTACCCATGCCAGAAGAGAGGATTCAAATGTGCCGTTCAAACATCCTTGCCGTGTATGACACATGCAAGCCAAACAATCGCCCTTCAATGGTCACTTTCGAGCCAGAGACTCGCAACCGCCTCGCGACGCAATCATTCTTTCCTGTCCAGAATCCGACGTCGCTGGGAGATTTGGTCAGCACGCTCAACGACCTCAATAACTTCTTCCAGAAAGACGATGTCCATCTCAAGCCGAACAATCCAACTGGTCTGGAGCGTGCAGATTCCAAGCGACGCGTCGCGGAGATCGTCTCAAGGTCATTGGGTCGTTCTCCAATGAGACAGGCAACACCTCCCGATTGGATATCATCGCAGATGTTCAGGGATAGCATAGCAGAGACGATCCCAGATGTGGGCAATACTCCTTTCATCGGTCTCTTCTCGGTGTCTAGTAGTGCGGAGACCACCTCACTCACTCCCTCCACCTCCATCGAGGTTATGAACAACAACTTCCTGCTTGGTCCAGATGGCGGAGAAAGCGATTCACTTGAAGAACATGCCAATATGCACGGGAACGATACATTATACCACGCAATAGGTGGAGAAACACATCAGCAACAGTACTCCCAGCAGTCGTATTCCTACAATGGAAGGGAAAGTGCCAATAACGACGAGTCCACTGCCCGCGTTCCATCGACCAATGGCTCCGGTGGGGTGAACGGCACGAACGGGACAAATGGAACGTACGACTACGACTCTGAATCCGACTCTGATACGGATTCGTTTGCACTGGATCGTCTCGTCGGTCGTGCCCGATCTCTTGTGCGGAGGAGGGGTTCGACGAGAGCAAGATCCAAGTCGAGAGGTCCCACCTCAGTGGCTGCGTCTCCCCGCGAAGATATGGCTCCTGTCTTAATCTCACAGCGCTACGAAAGGCGTAGATAACCAACCGCGGATCCTCATTCTCGGCTATTTCTATTCACAATATGTATTGTTTTCGAGTTCTCATGCTGGGAGTGTATTCACTAATGCTTTCGTACTTGAAATATGCCCATCGCAATAAGTTCTCTATCCACACTGACTGTACAATACAGTATTAGATTACGAGAAAATATCAACTAGCTAGGTCCTGCCCTCTGAGCATTGCCCGTGCCGAGCAAGACCTCGAGCTCCTTGACTCGCTTTTGCCAAGTCTCTACCTCGGCAAGTTTCGACTCAAGCATGAGAATTTCTCGGTCAATCCCCATGCGCTCTTCGGCCGTTCCTACAGTGGTCAATACCCAGGATCCTACTGCGTCGCCCGTCAAAGTTAGCAGCCGGTTATGGTACTTGGTGAGTGTTGGTCTGACGGAAAGGGTCAGTGATCGTGTGCATTCTGAAGGACATACCCTACCTGTGTGAGATGGTGATCAACGTGATGCCTAGGTCTTTGGCATGTTGATACATAAGGCCCTCGACGTCAGTCGATACGGCACTGGTGCATTCTGTGAGAGCGAATCAGCACCGAAATGTCAGGTTGTGGGAAACACCTCACCATCCAGTACGGCAAACTTTGGTCGGTGATAGAACAAACGGGCGATACCCATCTATCGAAAGAGTCAGCGACCATCCACTCAGTCAGCGACCAAGCTCGGCGTACCCTCTGCTTCTCACCACCGCTTAACACATCTTTCCACTCCTTGCGCGTATCCCATCCACCCTCACGAGCTGGCAAGTACGCCAAGTGCACCTGCTCGAGGATTTCCTTCAAATCTTCCAACGTCTTTCCGCTCTTCCTGAACTGCGCTTCGGAGTGCGGGTAGATGATCCTGGAGCATTCCAGTGTCAGAGCGACTCTGGCACATTGACAGGCGGTCCGGGAAACGTACTGATCCTTCAGGCTCCCAACAACCATGTACGCCCGTTGAGGTACAACAAACACACCGTTATACCCTCGTTCAGGTCGGGAGACAGTGCCTGATTCGGGTGCCCAGAGACCGGCAAGTACTCGGGCGATGGCCGTCTTGCCCACTCCATTCTGCACTCTTATCAGCGTCGTTCGCTCTTAAAGAGCGATATTAGGATGCACGTACTGGCCCACTGATCATCAAATGCTCCCCTCTCTCAATCCTCACACTCAACTCCCTAACAAGCGCCCGATCCTCGCTAATACCAGTACCTTCAAGAAAGCTCTCCGCAAAGTCATACACCTCCCCACTCCGCTCTCCACCAGTCTTGGTGGTGTTGACAAGTGGTGCCTCGCCCAGCTCAGCATCGCGCTTCGGTATTCCAACGACAACATTCTTGAATTCGACGCTCTCGGGTGACCGCGTAAATTCGGGGAGCGGTTTGAGGTGGTGTAAAGTTGAAAGGAGGGTGTACAGGCGCGTTGTGAGGCCCGCAAGTTCGAGTAGGTCTTTGTAAGCGTACATCAGCCGACCGCCTGCGTCCGCAAGGGACATTAGGAGGCGGCGGTTAGAGATGTAGTCTGTGAAGATTCCGATGGTTACTTGAGCCCAGACACGGGTTGCAGAATGGAGACGCACTCTCTGTTCGGTTCGCCACTGCATCGTCCGGCTTGTCCTTGCCTTTGCCCGGTAGTGGGGGGGCTTGGATACCAATGCTGCGGGTTGAAGAGAACATAACAGGGATAGATATCAATGCGTAACCTGCCGCTGACCAGAGATACTTGATCACGAAGTCTTCCGTCCATTCGTACGCAACGCGAATCTGTCCACAGGGTCAGGGAATATGTGTGGGTTAAGCAGAGTCGATATACCTTGTAAATTGAATTGACATGCTTGATAAGCCGGAGGTACGCAGCATACAAAATGGACCTCTCCCGTCCACCACCTCCATAGAACCTATCAGTGTCATCAGTGCTCCTTCATTTGCGTTCCGTCACCGATCGACCTACGCAATCTCCTCCGACTCGCGTCCCACCCTTGCGACGCCCGCGCGATACTCGCCTTCTAGGCGAGCTTCGACTGCGGCTAAACGACCAAACGCAGGAGTCACAGCTCGTAATATCGCAACAGTCGCAAAGTAGTTCACACAGAGAAGGGCTGAGCCGGTCCCCCCTAGTGAACGAGCGAGCTGGACGTTGAAGATGACGAGGTCAAGGGAGGGTTTCATTATGTTGCCGCTGTTTAGAGGGTGAGATAAATAAGTTCCAAGAGGAATGGAAGGGCGGTCAGTCTTACTAGAGATTCGAAAGGGCTTCGGACCAGGCAGCAATGTCGCTCGTGATGTATCTGGCAATTATGGTGAATTTGTGCGGAATAAGGCCCTTCAAAATTCTACTTACTGGTCTACACTTTCTAACCCCCCTTCATGCGCAACCCGGTAATGCTTCAAGTCCGGCGCAGAGGAGAGATACAAGTCATGCGTGTATCTCGTGAGTCTTGTTCTTAGTTGTAGCGATAACTTAGACTGCAGATGCCGAATCTATATTCGCCTTGTATCAGCACATCTCTTCGCCAAAAGATTGATTACAAAACTTGCACGTACCATAGAATTGGTGTAAGTAGATGGAACGGCAAGGGCGAACCACCATCCCAGGCCCTTCAAGAACCCAGTTCCGTCCGCACTGACGATATTCCGCACGATGCGGCCGTCAAGGCGAGCAACGTACAAGCTGAGGATGGTGCGCAAGACGAGGAAGAACGAGTGCAGGCAGAGCATTCCAACTTCCTTGGACGTGAAGTGCGGGAACGTTAACCGTAATAGCGCAAAGAGCTGCCTCATAAACGTCTTGTCCACATTGGGTTTATGCGTCTTCTCAATGGGCCGGAAATTCGGGGCGTCGCGGGTGAAGTGGTCTTTCGGTGTAAGTATGAGATGAACCTGGTAAAGTAAAGTAAAGTAAACATTCAATAGCATTAGTCCAAAAGGAAATCCGGGGCAGGAGGGAGGATGACGAAACGAACTTTTGAGACCCGATCTCGGAATGGGACGAGGACGGTCTTAGAACCATCCGCCTCGTCTACATAGAGCTGATTTATAGCTTCTTGTAGTTCCTCCGGGGTTGCTTTCGGTGCCTGCAGCTGCGGGCGTCGAGAAAGGGCTAATTTGGAGAGGTCGAGTATTCGGCGCCTGGCGACTAGGATAATGGCGAGTGCAATGAGAGCAGGTATCCGTGTCTGCTGTTGAAACGAAGTTGGCTTAGAGAGGATTGCCATTGTCCTGCACCACCTAACAGGGTTAGAGTCCAAGGTCAATCACATGTGGCAGCTGTAAATTGTATATTGTACAATGCCACCGCGAGACTGGAAATCAAGTAGGAATGAAAATAAAAAAGGTATTATACGCAATACACATCTCCATTTTGTGCAGGGCGTAGACTAGCAATCACTGCTTAAAATGGCCCCGCTGTGCGGACAGCGATAGCACGACCCCTACGATGTACCAGATCCACACTTAGTACTTCTTTTTCGCATCGACGGAGATGCCACCTGTCGAAGTGATTCTCGTCAGTCGCAGCCATCAGGTATAGAATCCGGTTGGAACACACCAGCACCCATGTTGACAAGTAGGAGCAAGCCACCGACAATCGACAATGTCTGGAAGAAATCGTACCTGGAGACGCAAGGAAGTCAGTAACAGACGGCAACTAGGAAGGTGGCTCTCAACACCCACTTGAGGAAATCGCGCTGTGGGTGAGCAGAGTGGACGTTCCACCAATTGTTAACCAGAACGTTGAATACGGAGAGGAGAATGACGAGGAATGCAGAAGCCCATCTGGCCTTGAAGCCCACAGCAACCATGACACATGCGGCAAGACCCACGATCGACACGATCACACGCGCAAGGGTCCACTTGCCCTGGAGGATGACACCAATGAAGAGGAATATAAGAAGCACACGGCCCGTCAGTTGGAAGCTGTTGTGTGGGTTCGTCAGTACTGGCGCAACTCCTCAGTGCACAAATAACAGCAACTCACTACTTCCGGCGGTCGTCTTCACTAAGACTAGGCAGACCAGCAAATGCGCTCTTGCGAGTGACCATTGAGTCGGAGAAGACCATCAAGAGACCACCGACAACGGAGAGGTTGCGGAGGAAAAAGTTGATGTCGAAAATGAGGCCATAGCCGAAACCCTGGAGGAGTATGACACCCAAGAGGCTTCCCACTGCGATTTCAGAGTATCGCTTCATGATAATGCTCCCTGACGCGCCCAGCATCGTCTGCGCAGCCTTGTGTTAGAATTCTCGCGTGGGATATGGACCAGACACGGTGGGTGGGTACATACAATGATGTTTAGCAGGAGGAAAAAATGTGAGAGGCCCCAAGGGAATCTACGGTGCCTACACGTCACGACGCGAAGGTGAGCGCGTCGCTCGAGTGGAACTCAGTTTATACGACGCACTTCTGCAAGTACCAGTTCTGATCCCCCCATTGAGTCATGATGCGGAGGGCGTCCTCGAGGAAGGTGACGACAATGAGGAAACGGCCAATTGCCGGTAGATGGGGGCGGAGGGGCTGGGAGTAGATGTCGACCCAGTCTTCTACTTTGGCTGCGTACGCCCGGATTTTCTGGATTGGATCGTCTGGGTTTGCCGGGCCTTGCTGGTAACTTGGTGCACGGGTGCCAAAGCCGTGGGGGTCATTTCCGTAGGGCGAAGGTGCAGAGAAGCCATTCTGTGATCTGGGACGGGCGATGTTGATTCGTGAAGACATTTTGGGAGACGAGAGGGGCGAGTAGGGAAACGGCCAGCGGGCAAGTTGTGAGGAAGCTTGGTGGGGCTTAGTGGTCGACTAGTACGGAACAAACGAAAATCTGGCGACTCTCAAGAACTCGCTGAGAGTGGGTGCTAGTATGAGTGGTGATGAGGACGAGTTGAAGACGGGAGCAAGCGCGAGCGCCGGACGAGATCAACAGCCAGACCTTTGACCTCGACCACCGCATTACTGGTCATGTCTTCCGACCCAGCAAGGGACAAAATAAATCTATTTCGAGTCCTCGCGAAAATCGAGGGCAACGACCTTGACATACCACCACACGTCAGAGCCCAAGTACGCACAACGCCAACAACCCGCACAGGGGTACATGCGTCTCACATTTTCTTAGAACCTCCAGTATGCAAAGATACTCGCAAAACGGATATATGGCTCGGACTCGTATGGCCAGCCACCCATGCACAATACTCATTCCCCGGCCTAACCTCGCCGCAGGAATCCCTACGAGTCGCAACTCGACAGCCTCGAGAACCGCCTAGACACAGCATCAATTGCTTCCGTGAGTAGATTTCCTGTTCCTCTACCTTTTGCGACCGACATAGCCTCACCTACGCCCATCCCCAGTCTCACAGGCGGAAAGCCCCTTCCGTCCGCTCCTACACCTCCTTACTTGAACCTATAACATCAGCATCCGAAACAGCACCCGTCTCACCTTCAAACCCCACCATTGCTGCCACAAGTTCAAATGACCAAGAGACGGACTTGGTCGAGCAAATGCTCATCCCTACAGAAGAAATCGCGTCGACAATAACACCACTACTCGTATCCGTCCCTGTACCGCCTGCACCTCCAATCGACCTCTCCGCTTTGCTTGCACCAACGCCTGATCCACCAGCTACACCGACCCCACAACGACCTATATCTCAGTCCCAATCCCAAGCTTCGGAGCCCAAACTGAACACAGAGTCCACCTCAACGTTCCTCACTACTTCGCGGCAAACGCAAGAAGAAATATCAGCGCGCATGGCAGAAATGGCCACTCAACTGAAAAAGAACGCCCAGTTCTTCGGTAAGGCACTCGAGGACGACAAAGAGGCCATGGAGCGGGCCGAAGCGATTATTGAGAAGAATCTGACCACGATGCAGAAAGAACGTGGCCGTCTGGGGACGTACAGCGGGAAGAGTCGCAGCACGACATGGCTTGTATTCCTGTCTGTCGCCGTTGTGGGTGTCAGCTGGGTACTCATGTTTTTCCTTATCCGGATTACAAATGTTGTTTGAGGTGTGTCGGCTCGAATTGTGGTTTGGTAGAGGGACTCATGGTTCGTTAGCTCTACCATTATATACCCTTGTGCTATATATCATTACCCTGGCAGCGATGGCGCCAAATTGATGAGGGAGACTTTCCGACCGCCGTCCGAGGGAAGGACCTACATATGCGCGTGTCCACGATACCATCTACCCGTGTCGAGTACCTACGAAAGCTGCATCCACCAGGGACATCTCGCTGCTTAGCTTTGTCATGCAGAATTTATGGTTTGACCTCTTCCGCGCAAGTAGCTGCTCTTTTCCACCTTGTAGATCAACCACGCGCGCGCCGCAAGGGAGACCACATGGACCAGGGACCGGCGGACATTGAAAAAAACGCACCCTTCAACCATAGACGGGGCAGATATGCAAGGCTAATCGTCAGAGTCTGATGCAATCGCGCGTATAGCCGCATAAGGGATTCGAATGCAATGTAACAGCAATTCACCGCTACTTCAAGGCGGATTATGACGTCGACTCGATTTTTCGAAAGGCGCAAACCCACGCATTCGATTCGAGGCCGCAATGTTTGCGGTTATGAGTGTTGCTTCCCCCGTCCTGGAGGCGAAAGTGTGAAAAGTTCTGGAAAGTATGTCTGGTCACTGTTCAAATCGAACTACTCCTTAAACTAGTTTACAAGGGATTCGACACAACGTTGTGCCCAGCACAGTCGTGGACCCCCTCTGCGCGGGCTCCTTTGGTCGCGATATTTCTTGTATGCACTATAAGATAGTCTGAAGAAGTATATATAATTTTATTGTATAATTTACGTCATCTTTGGGTGGCCTGAGAAAGGTGACACCAAAGATGACGTAAATTATACAATAAAACTATAAATATTTCTTCAGACTATCCTATAGTGCATACAAGAAATATCGCAACCAAAGAAGCCCGCGCAGAGGGGGTCCACGACTGGGCATCAGCATGTTTGCTGACGCGGGCGAGATGACGGGACCGGGACGGCGGACCCCTTCAGAAGGTAATTCTACTATGCTTTTCAGGGCCCGGGAGGCCCCGGAATCGATAGCCTTCAGTGCTGCGTCCCGACGTGAAGCTCAGGCGCCCGAGTGCGGAGCATTTCGAGGCTATTCAACACCCGCCATCGATACGGAATAGAGGCCAATGTCCGCGCATTGGGCACTATCTTCATACACGGGTTCAAATGAGCAAAAGATGCATCACGCCTGAGGCGTTGCTTTGAGGTTGCTTGCAGTGCAGTCTCCCAAATATCGCCAGACTGGTTCACCAGGCAGCCTTGGATACTTGGACTGGGTCGCGGCATATGGTAATATACAGAATCTTTCCAAGGGCAGCTCAAGCACTTTGCGTCGGTTGGCACTGCTGCGATGCCCGGCATCCCATGCGTTCTGGTTATCGCATCACAATTGCCATACGAGGTGGTTGTACTCTTAATACAACGCAACGGAGTTGCCAAATCAATTCGTCTTTTAACAACAAAGCAATAAACAAAGCGAGCATTAGACAATTTTTGTACAATTTCAATTTTCAGCCCACTCGGCTGTTGTGACATGTTAAAGCGCGCACTTGAAGAATATCAAGATGGCCATTTCAATACTTATATCTCATCGCAAGCCCAGTTTATTTCTCAGTCGCCGACATTAATATTGCAATTGGCGAAGCTTGAAGTTTGAATTTAGTGACGACCGCACCGTCAGAGGCCCAGTGGCATCCATGGAATTGTGATTAGCTGTGCGTGTTACAATAATAAGCGATACTGCTGCTGCTGTCGCACCACCTCTCGGGTACGGAAGGTAAATATACGCAAAAACGTTAAACCCCCTCAGTTATCAAAGCATGACGGCCTCTTGTGTTGATGAAGGACCACTGTCACGAAACTGGAGTGAGAATAGGGGCGACTATCTGTGTAGGAACACTCACTTCGGCCACATCAGGGCTATTGCCGATGTTCACATGAGGGATGTTAAGCTGGGCAATCTGTTAGCCACCCAATCTGTCAGCAATTAACAACGACTCCACCTCTGTCCAGAAAGGTCGGAGACCCGCTTCTTCCAACATCTCCCACCACCCCAAGAATCTCGAAAACTCAGTCATATCTCCCCAAACGTGGATTTCGATTTGTAGTTGACCAAATGGCAACGGACGTCCACGGTAGGCATTGATGAGCGATTCCTGGAGAGCACGGATTCGACCTTGGTTTCGGAGGGCTATGACAGGCAGACGTACTAATGCGCCAAACTCCGCTCCCTCGACATCCACTTTCAAAATGTCCACAAATGGGTGGCCTAGAACGCATTAGCTAAACCGGCTACGTATATTAGGAGCGCGGGTTACGAACCATTCGCAACGAACAGTGACTGGATGGTGTGCTCGGGGGGGTCGTTGCCGTGCTTGTCCTCTGGTGCAATCTTCCAAGGCTTGAAATTGACACGAGGTGCCCAGGAGGGGGAATTACTGATCTCTGGACCCCACTGACGGCTTCCGTAAGCCGAGAAAGCACCAACGTTGGTATCTATTCACCTTCTGCACAGAATAGTCATAGCCATAAATTTTGCAAGTCGATGAACGATGGAGGATCGCGGCTTCGAATGAGGAATCCCCCTCGACACCGAGCGAATAAATAATGCAGTTTGGCCGCTTGATGACCCTGTCCAATCCGCAAACGAATTTGCCTCCGTCTCCCAGTTGGCCAGCACGTGTAACGGGGAATGGGCACGAGAAGGCAGGGACGAAGAAGTCCCACATTGTGTAGAATTGGCCATTGTGCGGAAAAGTTTGCACTTGATCGATCATTGGACCCCACTTCTTGATAAGGCCCTGTCGTTCCTTGAGATAATCTTGGTACAGATCCTCTTGGTAGGCGAGCTTGACTTCCAAAGACCCATACGAGGTGTCTGAGGTTCCAGGTCGTAGGGATGGAAAGTGTGCAGCGAGATCATCTATCCGATGCGTGTCGGTGTACCAGAGGTATAATACCGAAATGAAAATGATGGAAAAGATGACGATTCCAGTTCGACCTCGAGTGCTAGTGGATGAAATGGCCTGGAACATTGGGCGGGCTTTCGAAAACATGCTGGCTGAAGATAAAATATACGGGTGTTGCTGTGGTCAAGGTGTACTGGCTATTAATAGGCAATGAAAGGGGTTAGCCGTCAGGGGTATAGGTGGATGCTCGGTAAAACAGGCACCGTCTGCTTGGGGTAGTCGCCGTACGAACACCCCTTGTACCTATATATACGCGAATCTGAATACGTAATCATGTGGGTCAAGCATCAACTGCCACCCTGCCTCCTGATCCCCGAGCATACGGATCGGGAAATAATACACGCGGCGCGGAAGACGAATCATGATTCCCAACTGCATAATACCGCCTTCGGTGCCTCGCGCGGCATACATACTTATAATCGAAAACGATATGGCAATTGTTGGAGTCCCAAAGCAATCGAGTTTCGGCCACGTTCCTTTGCGTCGCACGTTCAAAATGACAGGTGACCAGCCAATTTGAAGTTCTGTCGCATCGGAATTACGCCAGGGTTTTGTTGAGACACCCATGTGACAGCCGCGCTGGCCAAGGTTATCCCTGGTCACACTACCGTCTTATGAAATTAACCCGGAGCTGGAAGTGCGAGCCGGAGCTCCCAAGGTATATGACAGAAAATGAAGTCATAATCGATGGGTATGCGGTCTTTAACGAGTGTGCGGTACTAATAAACATTTTGGAATACCAATTTCAGCCTGCCGGGAGACGGGTCCAAAGAGATCAATAAAGTGGTGCCTGAGGAGCCGCATGTACGTTGCAACTATGCCGCGGTTTATGGTCTACAACCCATTGACCTTGAGGAATTTCCGAGTAGTGCACCGAGACTGTCGACCCTTATGAGAGCAAATACCCTGTTCGAAGGTGCGGTGCTCGGGGTACCAAAGAATGTTTAAGCCTGCGTAGTCTTTGCAATTGACTGGCACAGGAATGACATACCTAATAAGTAGCGACACTATTGAGACCACACAAAATTACATGCAATATCCTCAGACTTGCGGGGCGAGAGCCGATGAACGCACCATCTCCAACGTGGTTGAACGGAATGGACACGAGAAGAAGTCCCCCACGACCGCTGTTCACTACATCCCCTGCGGTTCCACAGTATTCACTATGCAAACTGCATTGAGTCCTTTGTGCGGCTTTGCCCGCAGTGCGCAGTGACTGCACTCGCGCAACGGGTAGGAACCTAATGGAACGTTGTCAGGAGGAAGGAAGGAAGACAGCTTATGATTAAATTTTTTCCACTCGAGGTCTCACGATTCTTGCCGATGCGTGAGGAGTACGCTGCTGCTTGGTATTTCAGTTACACTGTGTTAGCAGTCGTTTGAGGAGTGCGCTCCCTGGTTCTGGACATCGTAGACGGTCAAGTGGGCGTGAAGTGTTAGAATATTCGCTGTTAGTTTCGTCTAGCAGCGCCCCCACCGGCAATCACCGCCGGCAATACCGGTATTCTCTGGCAATAAAACTGTGTTAAACTAGGGCTCTCGAGGGGACAACTACTGCAGCCTATAGCACACTCGCCCCATGGATCTTCCTTTTTGTTCATTGCTCTATTTAATAGTACGCTCAGCGTTTGCATTAATATTGGTACGCTCGCTGAGGCGCAAGTCGATTGATATCTACTCTCTTCTCGTTCTATACTTACATACCTGTAGTATTTCGATCTACAGGTGACCAATGTAGCGTTTGCATTGGTACACGCGCTGAGTCTATTTTGTTCTACAGGCTGTATTCTCTTGTCTCATGAAGACTAGGTCCCATTGTAAAAATTAGAGGGGGAAACCGAGGGTGAGGAAAGGGTGAAGCTGATGAGTAAATATTGAGATGTGGGTCTGTTGGAATTTTCTGTGCAGCCAAGTATACGATGCCTTCGTCGCATCTCGGCTGCGCGGAAAGTTCTGTCGTCAAAAACCCTCCCTGGGGGGAACTGCCTGTAACCCTTGCCTATTTGTAATTAGGCTTTCTACTTATATACGTCTACGTCGAATGACATAATGGTAACAGAGAATAGCAAATTACCCTCGGTTGGAAATTGGCAGGCATGGACGACGACAAAACTCATCCTCGGAACCAGGTTTCGACAAATTCTAATACATACAGGGATCATGACCTTATATACCCGAGAAGTGGCTATGCGGTGTCTCGGGCTAATGATCCTGAAACAATCGGAGCGCTGAGGCACGCACGCTGCATCCCAAATCCGACAGGGCTAAGTAGTACAACGTCAGTCAATATCGAAACCCATCCTGCGCCATATCTGGGAGCGGTACAACCAATAGTGGGAGAGCAAATTATACATTTATCAGTTGATGTTTGAGTTATAGCGTGCAGCAACCGAGATGCAGATACCTACGCTTTGCCCGATGCATAGTTGGATTGTGTGGTCAAGTCTGCAGATTTGCACTGCTTGGATATAATTCTACATGAGTTCTATGCTACTGGTAAGTAAGTGGGCACGATGACCAGTATAAACGCCGCCTCCAAAGAAACCCAGTAGACAGAGAGGATGCGCGACAGCAAAGAAGGATTGCCTAGGAAGCAGCGGGGGGATGCTCTGATAGTAGTTATGAAATAAAAGCGCTGCACCGACGCTGCGACAACAAACTAGCACGACGACGGGATTCGAACAGATGATGAGAACCAGCATGACACTCGTGAGTCTCGTTTAGAGAACGTGATCAGGTGCGATAATTGGGGTTTGAGTTGAGGTAATGTTCATGTTCTGAGTGCCGACCAAAACGAGAAGGTCCTTGGCAATCGCTTGCACAGTATGGGGAGACAGAGAATGCGTTTTGGCGAGTATGGTGTATAAGCTTGATGCTGTTGCGCTTGACGAGGGGCTGGCAAATGGGGTTGGATGCTCAATAGAGGCGGTGGTCGAGGATTCGGATGGAGGCGCCTGTTCGGCAGCACTGAGCACTGCGTTGATACGCTCACGTTGATCCCTTGTAAAAACTAGTAGATTGTCAGTATGACGAGAGACCCGCGTTTTCTGTAGCCACGTACCCCGGGTCTGCTTTACAGCTTGCTCAAACGCGGCAAGGAATTCAGGAGTGAGATGTTGCCCGCCGGCGGACACTCGAGCACGCAATTGTTCAACAGAGACCTGAACAAAGTCTATTTTCTGGTCAAACCCCATATCAGAGGCGAAGGAAAGGTTCTTAACTGAAGAGAGCCTCTTTAACGGCCGGCGATCTGAAGACCTTGCTGTCCGCGTCGGAAGGAAACTTGCGCAAGATGGACATGACATGTTCATAGGGCAAGGTCGGGACCTTGACAAAGTGCGACTGAGGAGAAGGTGAGAAGAGTAATCGACCGGTCAAGGTCAAGGTCAAAGGAGAAAACGTACATCAGGCTTGCGTAGGAGCTTGAGAACGTCCTCGATCTCTTTCCAGGATAGAAGACTCTCACGGAAGACACTAGATATCTGCGTGTTCGATAGACCTGCAACGCTCGGCTTCGAACCTCTGAAGTTACCCTTCCAAGTTGGGAAGAGCTGCAAGGAGGTAGGTTAGTACAAACAAGTCATGAGAATACGCGAGATATTCACCTGCCGCATAAGTTCCTCTTGCGAGGCGACAGTAATTGTTACAGCACGAGCGCGTTTACCGAAACCAAGAATACTGTTCTGCTTCGCACGTAGGATGGCCTTCATCGTCTGTGGTGAGACCTCCATGTATGCATAAGAGAGGGTGCGGCCGTCGCGGCGATCGACCAGAACGTGATGCCAGAGAGCCTCCATCTCGCCTCCAAGCCAATCTTTAAGCATCGTTGGGGTAACGTCCCAAGGTACATTATCGATGCGCAATACAGTAGGCTCATCGCTGAGACAAGCGAGCATTTCCACTGTGTTGATCTCTGCGCTGGCGAGAAGAGAAGCAGAGTCGACGAAACTTTCAACTACAGCGGCAACAGGCTCAGGAACTGCAACGGCAGCCCCGGTCGTAGAGATAATGGCGCTAGTAAGCCGGAAGCTCGCGATGGGCATCTTGCACGCCATACAGTCCATCGGTTTTTCCCCAGCCACGTTGAGGGAGCCTAGATAAATCAATCAGGATTGCCCTGATATATTGATGAAAGGGCGGGAATGGTGCCAGGAGTCTTTGCACGCACCAGTAAGGCATTGGCTACAAACTAGATGTGAACAAGGCGACAATAAAGCAGCACTAGTAAGAGTTCGACTGCAAGCGGCGCACAGTGCCTTGGGTTTCGATTCGGTATCGAAGGCCGCAGGTGGAAGCGTCAATTTGGTATCAACGGGAGAGACGGGGGTCCCGGGGAGGAAGACAGGAAGCGGGGGGCGAGCTGGGGTAGTGGTATCAAGTGTGACTCTAGGTTTGGCAGCGAGCGAAAAGACAGGAGATTCGCCAGGGGTTGGAAGCGCAAACATCTTCTTAGGGCGAGCGGGGGTCTACAAACGTTTTAGATTAGCACCTGCACAAGATGCTTCAGACATACAAAAGGTTGTGATGCATTCTGATTTTGTGAGTTCTTGATCCGGCGTTGAGTCGAGTGGAACGGTGCAGGGAGTAGATCTAGAGGGTACAGATCAGCTGTTGTACGTATCAGAGCTCATGGACACCGCACTCACCAGTAGCACCGGTAGGAGTGGGCGGCAGGCCGCGTTTGCGGTTCGAGCGCCAGTTTTCTTCGACGGGCGAGTTGTTGGAGGAGAGAGGAACTCTTGGCTTGCTCACGGGTGTCTTAGGATCGAGACGCGTGGTTCGATTGTTCGAAGCGAGGACCCCGAAGCGATTTGCCTGGCCCACGGGGGTCTGATCCGGGGTGACGAGCGCGAGAGCAGGCCTTGAAGATGCGTCGCGGGGCAACGACGCGGACAGAAGCTTCTTGGACGCGTTACGGACGGGGGTGAATGGTGGTGACGACACGAGTAATGTCAACGACGCGTCTGGGGACGGGGAAGGTGGCGGTGAGCTCATTGGGGGCGAGGAAAGGGTATCGGGACTGGGAGAGAGGGAGACAAGAGACACGACACGTCTCAGAGGGCGGAATCGGAACCAAGCGGCGTTTGTTTGGCCAGTCAACAGCGACAACTTGCGGAGTTTCAGCCACCGATAGCCCCTATTTCACGTGGTTGGGCAAAGGAGTAGGGGATAAAATCGTATGGCACGACATAACAGTCCGCTCAAGCGGGTACCAACGGGGTATTCTGGGGTATCCAATTTTCGAGCCGCTTCCCCTTCCAATACATGAATGGACGACCTCCTTCTGCCTCTCCTGTCGACTCGCGTTCCCACCTAATCTCCAGATTGCCCCCTAATAGACCGCTCTCAGATCCCAGTGCAGGGTTCCACTGCAGCGAAGCAGCGTGCACATCAGCCCGTTCGCCTCCGCTTATTTCCGTTCCACCAAGAGGGGGGAGATGCATGAGGAGAAACGGGACAGAAGACGCCATCGCGCGGTGTATACTAGACTTGGTGAATGCTGACTGTGAAACAACCATGCCGATGGTCGGGTACAGCTGAGCCAGTTGAGAAGGCCTAATACCAATTGTGCTGGCGTCCAGAACGACTCCATGACGACTAGACCTCTGTGATAGGGATACTATATATCCATAGAGGACGCCTTCCATCTCACGAATATAATGAGGACCTAAAGGCTTGCTTTCTGCTTTGCATTGGGCCAAAACGCGTACTCTCCTTCGTCCGGCATCTGCAATGCTTCTCCCAAGATCTGTTACCTTGATGGGCATAGACGCTGCCGAGTGGTCCTCGGACACGGGGAGACCTTGCAACGGTGGCAGCCACCACCAACCTTGAAGGTCAATCCCTCCGTCCGAAGGACCGCCAATGCGGCCCAATGACATGGAGAACGTGTCCTTCAAGAAGCGTAATGCACGATTTTCAAAGTCTGTGCCAATTTTCAGCGGAGATGGCCGAACTGTGGTGCCATCGCCAGGAGATTGAACGAGAGAAGGCTGAACATTGAAGGGTTTTCGTTTGGGTTCCATTATAGGTTTTGTGGTGCGCCGGGCTCCTTTTACTTTTAAGGCTGCGATGTTAACTGTCCGTTTGGCGAAGCAAATTGTCGAGACGTGCATCATACGCGGCAGAAATAAGCACTGAACGCGGCAGAAGCGAAAAGTCAGGGCTGACGTCGCACGGTATCTGCTTGGTGTTGATGAAGAGTCCAGGCTGAAGGGTGAGGCTGGCATCACTTTCAACCCAAGCCATTTCACCGTTTACAGACCTGCATAGCAAGAACGTTTCTAAATCTTTAGGTATCAATTCTGTGACTATAGCAGTGCGCTTCCTCTCTGGGGGTGGGTCAACTCGAATCCGGCTTGATTCTCCCCAGACCACAAGATGATCACTACGATACCGCGTTCTTTACGTGCATATCAATGGGCGTGCGCCAGTTCCCCCGCTGGGCTGGGCTCATATGTGACCGAACACTGAGAAGTTGTTTCGCTCACAAGGCGGAAACATATTCTGTACACAAGGTTGGTCCTTTTTGGCTTTCTCTGATGTCCTATTTAAAGCCGGTTGCTTCGCGTAGCTAGATATGCTTGGGTCTTTCGTTTGGTTGAATCGTGGAAAATTCACACCAAGTTGGATACTGCGCTATATAGCTCTTTCGCACCTTGCTGTTATCTCTCATACTCGTCTATAATCAAGGGACTTGATGGCGAACACAATATTCCATGCAAATGGTTACTTGAAATTCGTACATTTCGTTCACCAAGGGTAATCGACCCATGGACTATTTCCCAAAGTTTTGCAGCCCTTCGTCGCCACTGGGTGTACAGGTGCTTGACATTTCAACGGTTGTCTCTCGCCACATCACTACATGGCGAGGGCGGTAAATCTTCTTCTGGCGCTGGTGCCTTTTGTCGCATTGTTCCTTCTCCAATCGTCATATCCAAAACAATTGGCTTCTCATGAGCGAGTCCTGCTATTAACCGCGCATCCAGACGATGAATGTTTCTTTTTCGGACCCACCTTGCTCGCTTTCCGTGAACAGGGGACTCCTGTATATTCTTTATGTGTTTCAAACGGTGCTACCTGCTTGCTGCCGCCGGGCGCTTGTCTGACCCCTTTTCCAATCAGGGAATTATGACGGCATGGGGGTGCAGAGGGAGCAGGAGCTACAAGACAGCCTATCTGTGTTGGGTATACCATCTGAGAGGGGCTTCCTCATTAGTCATCCGTAAGCACCGTAGTTACCATTTCATAATCTATTAATGTCTACCGTACTAGGCAACTCCAAGATAACTTTACACAACCTTGGGACGCTCAGCTTATTTCCGAGATTGTCCTACCGTATATACTGAGGCACGATATCTCGATCGTACGTCCTTATTATCCCGACGACCTCAAAAGCATTCCTGGGAGAAACTGATATCCAATGAAGCTCCTTACCTTCGATGATCATGGTGTCTCTTCGCACCCCAACCATATTTCGCTCTATTACGC
>Ga0307513_10002513_pt1 | contig 25362 bp, 29 predicted proteins | sample 15_EM_MG_FD_202174 | JGI IMG/M metagenome (GOLD analysis project Ga0307513, IMG submission 202174) | Populus trichocarpa ectomycorrhiza microbial communities from riparian zone in the Pacific Northwest, United States - 15_EM | ecosystem: Host-associated > Plants > Roots > Unclassified | place...
GTGTCGTCGTCGGTGCGGCAGGCGCCCAGCAGCAGCATGGCCGGCACGAGGCCCAAGGCGGTGTAGCGGGCGATTCGCGAGCGTTGGTGATGGCGTGTCATGGCAAGTCCCTCTTCGATGCGTGTTGTGTGTGTTGCGTATGGGGTGGTGCGGGAAGTCAGCGCTGCGATGGCGCTGCGTCAGCGTTGCGAGACGGTCGCGCAGCGCATGTCGCCGCTGCCGCGGTTCTCGAAGAAGATGTGGTTGGCCGCGACGCCGCGCCGTTCGAGCTGTTCGCGCAGCGCCTTGGCGTGTTCCAGCGCGGCCTTCTCGCCGCCCTTGCTGTCGTCGACCGGCAGCGTGACGACGACGCTGTTGACCTGCGAGATGTCGACTTGCGCGAAGGCACGGTCGAGTTCTTCGGCGGGGTCGCCGCAAGCCTGCGCGGCGGCCATCGTGAACAGGCCGAGTGCCAGTGCGATGGCCACTGCGGCGGCATTGCGCAGCGGGTGGGGGAGCGCGTGGAAAGGCGGATGGCGGTTCATGGCGTTCGCTCCCGGCTCAGTCGAAGTCGATCATCGCGAGGTAGGCGATCTGGCCGTTCTCGTCGGCCTCGACGACCATCACCAGCTCGCCGTCGGGCTGGGACCGGGCCAGCGCGAGTTCGCGTTCGAGTTCGAGTTCGTAGCGGGCGACGATCTCGCGGGTCTGCGTTTCGTTGTAGAGCTCGCGTGCCAGCAGCACGGAGTCGGTGGCGGCGGCTTCGCCGGGCTGGTCGAGCATGCCCTGCGCGCGGGCCATCGCCAACTCGCTGCGAACCTCGTCCCGGGTCAGGGCGCTGGCGCTCAGCGAGGTCGCCAGCAGCAGCAGCGCGGCGGCCAGGCTGACGGCATGTTTGGATTGCATGTTGGGCTCCTCGGTGCATGAAGGCGGCGTCTTGCCGCATGCAGCGATCTTCCGTGCTGCCCCATCCGCTGCCTGTCGGGCGGCGGCGCTTCACGGTGTCGGCGCTGTCCGACAGCTCCGGGCGAGCTCTAGACCCGCTCTAGGCGGCCAGCGGCAGACTCGCGACGATCATCGTGCCGGCCCCAGGCGTGGACTGCACGGTCAGCTTGCCGGCGGCCGAATGCACGCGAAAGCGCATCCCGGCCAGGCCGTGCACCGCGCGCTGGCGCACACTGGTGTCGAAGCCGACGCCGTCGTCGCGCACGGTTACCACCGCGCAGCCCTCGTCGGGGTGCAGCTCGACGCTGACCCGGCGCGCCTTCGCGTATTTGGCGACGTTGGTCAGCGCTTCCTGGACCAGCCGGTACACCGTCAACTGGCCGGCTTCGTCGAGTGCGACCTCGTCGATGTCGGAGATCAACTCGATCTCGCTGCCGTCGGCGAACTCGCGGCACAGGATGTCCAGCGCCGCCTTCAGCCCGAGGTTGCTCAGCGACGAAGGGCGCAGGTCTTCGATGATGCGGCGCTTCAACGCGATGCCGGCGTCGAGCGACTTGACGAGGTGCGAGATGCGCTCGCCGACCTCCGGGTTGGTGCCGGCGATGCGGTTGCGGATGCGGGCGACGTCCAGTTTGGCGGCCGTCAGCAGGCCGCCGAGCTCGTCGTGCAGCTCGCGCGCCAGCCGGCTGCGCTCGTCTTCGCGCGCCGACTGCAGGTGGCGCGCGATCTCGGTGATCTCCAGCGTGCGGCGTTCGACCTCGACCTCGAGCCGGTCGCGCTCGGCCTTGACCTCGGCGCTGCGCGCCGCGCGTTCGATGTCCAGCCGCCGTGCCTGCTGCATGAAAGCCAGCAGCGCCGCCAGGCTGACCAGGATCATCGCCGCCAGGCCCAGCCGCGCGACCAGCAGCGTCGTGTCGAGGACCCGGCCGATGGTGGCCACGCGTTCGTTCTCGCGCTGGACCATCGAGCGCGCCAAGGTCGTGATGGCCTGCATCTTCTCGCGCCCGATGTCGGTCAGCATCAGGTTGCGCCAGGCCTCTTCCTTTTTCTCGTCGAACAGCGCCATCGTCGTCTTCAGCTCGGCCATCTTCTGCCGCACCAGCTCGCTCAGCTCGCGCACTTCGGCCAGCCGGTGCGGCTCGCCCGAGTAGCGCTCGGCGAGCGTGCTGAGCACGCTTTCGACATCCGCCGAAGCACGCCGGTAGGGCTCCAGATACTCGGAGCGGCCTGTGATCAGGTAGCCGCGCTGGCCGCTTTCGGCTTCGAGCACGGTGCGCAGCAGGCGGTCGATCGGGTCGCGGTTGGCGAGCATCTGCTCGCGCTCGGCGATCACCGTCGCCGCGCGCTGGTGGCCGATCTCGTTGGCCGCGAGCAGCAAGATGCCGACCGCCAGCGCCAGCGGCGCCGCGAAACGGCTGCGCCGCAGGCTACCGACGGGCTGTGTCCAGAACATGCTGCGCATACCGGTACACTGGCTGCATGACACTCATGGAGGGCGCATGATCAAGATCGGCATCGTCGACGACCACGCGATCGTCCGCGCCGGTCTGCGCCAGTATCTGTCCGAACAGGTCGACCTGCGGGTCGTCGGCGAGGCCAGCAACGGCATCGAAGCGCTCGAACTCGCCCGCGGCGGCGAGGTCGACGTGCTGGTGATGGACGTCTCGATGCCCGACCAGAGCGGCGTCGACGCGCTGGCCGCGATCCACGCCCGCATGCCCGAGCTGCCGGTGCTGATCCTGAGCGGATTCCCCGAAGCGCACTACGCGACCGCGCTGCTGCGCCAGGGCGCCAGCGGCTACCTCAACAAGGAATGCGACCCGGAAGAGATCGTCAAGGCGATTCGCACCGTCGCCCGCGGGCGACGCTACATCACCGCCCAGGTCGCCGAATTGCTGGCCGACGGCGTCGCCGGCGGCCGCGCCGACCGGCCGCTGCACGAGGCCTTGTCCGAACGCGAGCTGCAGGTCTTCCTGCGCCTGGCCAAGGGCGAGGCGGTCGGCCACATCGCCGAGAGCATGTTCCTCAGCGTGAAGACGATCAGCACCTACCGCACCCGGGTGCTCGAGAAGCTGCAGCTCGCGAGCAACAGCGACCTGACCTACTACGCGCTGAAGAACGGGCTGATCCAGTAGCAGTCGGGGCAGTCCGGCCGCGCGCGCGCGGTTCATTCGGTGCGCTGCGCGGCCAGGGTAGCGCAGTGCTCGACCAAGGCGTCGATCTCACCCGACTTGTCGAACACGCGGCTGGCGCCGAGTGCCAGACATTGGCGGCGCAGGTCGGGTGAAGCGTAGTTGGTCAGGACCACCCGCTCGGGTGCGTTGGCGGCGGCGCGCAGCGCCCGCAGCACCCCCATGCCCGACCCGCTGCGCAGGAAGATGTCGACGATGGCGATGTCGCATTCGTTGGCAGAGTCGGTCAGCCAGCCTACTGCGCCCGCTTCGTCATCGGCCGAACCGACGACCACCAGCGGAACCAGTTCTTCCAGCGCAGCAACCAGGTTTTCTCGGATGACTGGGCTGTCTTCGACAATGAAAGCTCTCAACGGGGGCATTCGGCGTCTGCGGCAACGAGCGTCATGCTCTCGTGAAGCAAGCGGGCAGTGTATCGGGGCCGCGGCGGTTCTCGTGTAGGACGTGTCCGACGCCGCTGACTGGCGTTGACTAGAGCACCGACCGCAGCTCAGCCACCATTTCACGCATCGGCGGCAGCAGCCGGGCGAGCATCTGATCTTCGGTGAACGAGAACTGCTGCACCGTCATGCCGATCGCGCCGCGGGTTTCGCCTTTGCGGTCCTTGATCGGCACGGCGATGCCGCGCAGCGCCGGGTCGAGCATCTGGTCGGTGATCCAGTAGCCGAGCTCGCGTGCCGTGCGCACCAGTTCGTGAAAGCGCACCGGGTCGACCACGGTCTTCGGCGTGAAGGCGGTGAAGTCGTGCTCGGCAATCCAGCGGGTCAGGACTTCGTCGGCGAGCTGGCCGACGAGCACGAAGCCCGGCGTCACCACGTGCGCCGGCACCCGCATGCCGACCTGGTAGCCGATCGAGACGAAGCGCGGCGGGTTGCTGCGCGCCAGGTAGACGATCTCGTGGCCGTCGAGCACGCTGAAGTTGACCGTCTCGCCGGTCTGCATCGAGAGCCGCTGGATGAACGGCTGCACCAGCCGCGGCAACCGGGCGGCCGACAGGTAGCTCTGGCCGAGGCGCAGCACGCGCGGCAGCAGCCAGAACTGGCGGCCGTCGGTGTCGGCATAGCCGAAGTGGACCAGGCTCAGCAGGTAGCGGCGGGCGGCGGTGCGGGTGATGCCGGCGCGTTCGGCGACCTGGGTCGTGGCCATTCGGGGGTGGTCGCCATCGAAGGCTTCGATGACGCGCAAGCCCTTGCCGAAACCATCGATGAGGTCGCGGCGTTCGATCGAGACGGGTGAGACGGGTGCTGCGGACAAGGCTGCTGGGGTCGACTCTTCGGGGAAACCCTGGACACGAGGCTGTCACGCGCAGCCTGCGCGATTATCGCGCACCGAAGGCGCCGGCAAGGGATGGCAGCCTTGCGGCGCGGGTTGCGCAAACCTATGGTTCGGTCCTCGTTTGCCGCCCCACCGAACTGCCGCATGAACATCACAGGCCGAACCCGCGTTTTCCTGATCCTCGGCGACCCGGTTGCCCAGGTGCGCGCGCCCGAGGCCTTCAACCACCTCTTTGCCCGCCATGGCGTCGATGCGGTGCTGGTGCCGGCGCTGGTGGCGGGGGCCGACTTCGAAGGCTTCGTCCGCCATGCGCTGAAGGCGCGCAACATCGACGGGCTTTGGCTGGCCATTCCGCACAAGACCGCGATGGTCCGACTGCTCGACCATTGCGACCGCCTCGGCCGGGTCGCCGGCGCGGTGAACGCGGCCCGGCGCAATGCCGATGGCAGCCTGGAGGGCGCGCTGTTCGACGGCGTCGGCTTCTGCAAGGCGGCCGATGCCGCCGGCATCGGGATTGCCGGCCGGCGCGCGCTGGTCGTCGGCGTCGGTGGTGGCGGGGTGGCGATCGCCACCTCGCTGGCCGAGCGCGGCGTCGGCCATCTCGCGCTGTACGACGCGGTGCCGGGCCGCACCGAGAGCATCGCCGAGCGGCTGCAGGCCGAGTTCGGCGGCAGCGTGGTCAGCGCCGCTTCCGCGGACCCGGCCGGCTTCGACCTGATCGTCAACGCCACGCCGCTGGGCCTGAAGCCGGGGGACACGCTGCCCTTCGATGCGGCGCGCATCGAACCCGGTGCCGCGGTGATCGACATCCTGATGAAGAACCAGCCGACGCCTCTGCTTCGCGCGTGCCACGCACGCGGCATCACAGCCCACCCGGGCTACGAGATGCTGGTCCAGCAGATGCCGGAGTACCTGTCGTTCTTCGGCTACGACGAACTCGCGCGCACCGTGCAAGCCGACCCGTCCGAAGTGCGCGCGCTGCTGGCGCCGCGCTGACACCTTTGCCCATCTCTTCTCACAACGACCCCTGGAGACAACACCATGAATACGTTTCGCCGTAGCTTGATCGCCACCGCGCTGTTGGGCAGCGCCGCCTTCGCCCACGCGCAGGCGACGATCAGGATAGCCAGCCTGCAGGAGCTGTCGGGAACCGGCGCCACCGTCGGCACCAACTTCAAGAACGGCATGGACCTGGCCATCAAGGAGATCAACGCCTCCGGCGGCATCCTCGGCAAGAAGATCGACGTCACGCATTCCGACACCCAAAGCAACCCGGGCGTCGCCAAGGGCCTGGCGCAGAAGGCGGTCGACGACGACGTGCTGGCGGTCTTCGGCCCCGGCTTCTCGGGTTCGATGATCGTCAGCATGAACGAGACCAAGCGCGCGCAGATCCCGAACTTCACCGGCGCCGAGGCCGCTTCGATCACGCAGCAGGGCAACCCGTACGTCTACCGCACCAGCTTCGGCCAGCAGAACTCGATGCCGAAGATCGCCCGCTACATGGCCGAGAACCTGAAGGCGAAGACGGTGGCGGTGATCTTCGTCAACAACGACTTCGGCAAGGGTGGGCTGGACATGGTGAAGAAGGCGCTCGATGCACGCGGCGCCAAGGTCGTGGTCGAGATCTCCACCGACCCCGGCAAGCTCGACTTCGCCGCACCCATATTGCAGGCCAAGCAGAGCAACGCCGACGTGGTGTTCATCTACACCAACGAAGAAGAGGCCGCCCGCGCGCTGCGCGAGGTGCGCAAGCAGGGGCTGGCGAAGCCGATCGTCGGCGAGACGGTGCTGACCAGCCAGAAGGTGATCGAGCTCGCCGGCGAAGCCGCCAACGGCGCCATCGCCCACATCGGCCTGTCGGTCGACGCGCCGGTGCCGGCGATGCGCGCCTTCAAGGCCAAGTTCGAGCGCGCCTACAACTACATCCCCGACCACAACGGCATCAAGGGCTACACGGGGGTCTACGTGATGAAGGCCGCGCTGGAGAAGGCCGGCAAGATCGACCGCGCCGCGCTGGCGAAGGCGATGAAGGGCCTGAGCGTGAAGGCCAGCGAACAGCCCGGCGTGCTGATGGACGTGAGCTTCGACGACAAGGGCGACATCGACCGCGAGAGCTTCCTCACCGAAGTCCGCGGCGGCAAGCAGGTCGTGACGGAGGTGCTGCCGGCGCTCGGCTCGGCCGCCAAGAAGTAAGGCGGGCGCCATGACGGATTTCGTCCAACTCATGCTCTCGGGCATGGCCACCGGCGGCATCTACGCCTTGGCCGCGCTCGGCTTCACCTTGCTCTGGCAGGCCAGCGGCACGATCAACTTCGCGCAGGGCGAGTTCGTCATGCTGCCGGCCTTTCTGATGCTCGCCTTCAACCACCTGGGCCTGCCGCTCTTCATGAGCTTCCTGCTGACCAGCGCGGCCGCCGTGCTGGTGCTCGGCTGGGGCTTCAAGCGCGGCATCGTCGACCCGCTGCTGCGCTTCGGGATGATGCCGATCGTGGTCGCCACCTTGGGCCTGTCGATCGCGCTGAAGAACGGCGTCCGTGCTGGCTACAGCGCCGAAGCGCAGCCGTTCCCGGGCTTGTTCGGCGAAGGCCTGTACCGGCTCGGCGGGTTGACCGTCACTGCCGCCGACATCGGCACCTTGCTGGCGGCCTTGCTGCTGGTGTTCGCGGTCCAGGCCTTCCTCGCACGCACCGTCACCGGCCGCGCGATGCAGGCGGTGGCGCAGAACAGCGAGAGCGCCACCGTGCTCGGCATCAACGTGCCGCGCATGATCTTCTACACCTTCGCGATCAACGCGGTGCTGGCCTGCGCGGCGGCGCTGCTGGTGACGCCGGCGTACCTGGCGAAGTTCGACATGGGCGAAGGCCTGTCGATGAAGGCCTTCTTCGCCGCGATCATCGGCGGCTTCAACAACTCGCGCGGCGCCTTGCTCGGCGGCGTGATCGTCGGCGTCAGCGAGAACCTGGCCTCGGCCTACGTCTCGCCGGCCTACAAGGATGCGGTGGCTTTGGTGATCTTCATGTTCGTGATCCTGCTGAAGCCGCAAGGCCTGCTCGGCAAACGGGTGGAACGCAAGGTATGAACAAGATCATTCTTGCGCTGCTCTGCGTCGTGCTGCTGGCGGTGCCGCCGTTCCTGAAGAATTACGGCATCTACCTGCTCAGCTACTGGCTGGTCTACGTGATCGCCAACATGGGGCTGAACCTGACGGTCGGCTACGCCGGGCAGAAGTCGCTCGGCCACGCGGCCTTCTTCGGCATCGGCGCCTACACGGTGGCGATCCTGATGAAAGCTGGCGTCAGCTTCTGGCTCGGCCTGCCGCTGGCGATGTTCGGCTGCTTCGCGATCGGCCTCGCGGTCGGCTTCCCGGCCTTGCGCGTGCAGACCATCTACCTGGCGTTCGCGACCCTCGGCTTCAACACCGCCGTCTGGCTGGTGCTGCGCAACGAAGAGTGGCTGACCGGCGGCACCTTCGGCATCAACGGCATCGCGCGCCCGTGGTTCTTCGGCATCGACCTCGAAGGGTCGCTCGCCTACTACTACTTCGTGCTCGGCGTCACGGTGCTGCTCGGGGCGGCGATGTGGGGGCTGCTGCGTTCGCCGTGGGGCAAGGCCTTCACGGCCTTGCGCGACAACCCGATCCGCGCCGAAAGCCTGGGCATCAGCGTGCAGGCCTATACGCTGCTGTCGTTCGCGATCGGCGCGGTCTATGCCGGCATCGCCGGGGCGCTGTTCGCGAGCCTGGTGCAGTTCATCGAGCCGGCGCCGTTCGCGGTTGGCACCAGCTTCATGATGTACCTGATGGTCGTCGTCGGCGGGCCGGGCTACTTCTTCGGGCCGCTGCTCGGCTCGGCAGTCGGCGTGCTGCTGCCCGAGTGGCTGCGCTTCGCGCAAGCCTGGTACCTGTTCGTCTTCGGTGCCGCGGTGGTGCTGCTGATGCTGTGGCTGCCGGACGGGCTGCTGAGCATCCCGGACCGCATCCGCGCCAAGCGGCAGGCGAAAGAAGCGTCGGCAGCGCGCACGGCGGCGGCGGCGAAACTCGGGACGCAGTCATGATCGCGCCGGTGCTGAAAGTTGCCGACCTGAAGAAGAGCTACGGCGCGATCCAGGCCGTCGGCGGTGTCTCGTTCGAAGTGCTGCCGGGCGAGATCTTCGGCGTCATCGGGCCGAACGGGTCGGGCAAGACGACGATGTTCAACAGCGTGCTCGGCCAGATCACGCCCGACCAGGGCCGGATCGAGCTGAACGGCCAGGACATCACCGGCAAGTCGCCGATGCAGCTCAACCGGCTGGGCGTCGGCCGCACGTTCCAGACCTTGCAGGTGTTCGGCAAGATGACGGTCCGCGACAACCTGCTCGTCGCCGCGCAGGAGCACCAGGGTTCGATGTGGACCCGCATGTTCGCGCCCGGCGACTCGGGCCTCGGTGCGAAGGCCGATGCGCTGATCGACCAGTTCCGCATCCGCCACGTCGCCGACAAAAAGGCCGGCGAGTTGAGCTACGGCCAGCAGAAGCTGGTCGACATCGCGATGGCCTTCATGAGCGAGCCCGATCTGGTGCTGCTGGACGAGCCCTGCGCCGGCGTCAACCCGAGCCTGGTCGGCGGCATCAGCAGCTTGCTGAAAGAGCTGAACAAGACGCGCAAGGGCTCGTTCGTCGTCATCGAGCACAACATGGACTTCGTGATGGACCTCTGCCACCGGATCCTGGTGATGGTCGAAGGCACGGTGATGGCAGTCGGCACGCCAGCCGAGATCCGTGCCAACAAGAAGGTGCTCGATGCCTATCTGGGGAACTGAGGCCATGAGCAACATGAGCAACACGTCCGACACCTGCATCGAGTTCGACAACGTGCTCGCCGGCTACGGCGACTTCATGATCCTCAACAACCTGAGCTTCAAGGCCAGGCGCGGCAAGATCACGCTGCTGCTCGGCCCCAACGGCGCGGGAAAGTCCACCGTGCTGAAGACGCTGTTCGGCCTGCTGAAGGTGCGCAACGGCAAGGTCAAGCTCGACGGGCAGGACATCACCGGCGCGTCGGCGAAGGAGCTGCTCGTCGAGCACGGGATCGCCTTCGTGCCGCAGGGGCGCAACCTGTTCGGCCAGTTGAGCGTGCACGAGAACCTCGAGCTCGGCGGCATCACGCTCGGCATGAAGACCACGCATGAGCGGATTCCCGAGGTGCTGCAGCGCTTCCCACGCCTGCAGGAGCGGCTGCACAGCGCGGCGTCGTCGCTATCGGGTGGCGAGCAGAAGCAGCTCGAGGTCGGCCGCGCGTTGCTGCTGCGGCCGAAGGTGTTGCTGATCGACGAGCCGTCGATCGGCTTGAGCCCGCTGGTGGTGGCCGACGTCTTCAAGCTGCTGCGCGCGTTGGCCGACCAGGGCACGACGGTGCTGATGGTCGAGCAGAACGTGAAGAGCGCGCTGAAGATGGCCGACGAAGCGATCGCGCTCGAATCGGGCCAGCTGGTGCTGCACAAGCGCGCCGACGAATTGCTGGCCGACCCGAACATCGAGCGGCTCTTCCTCGGCGGCGCGCACGCGGTGGCGCCGGCTGCTGCATGAAGCCACTGCGGCTGGCGGTTGCCGGCGCCGGGGTCAGCCGGCGCCGCACGCGGGTGGCCCGTTTCTAAGCCATGATTTCTGCGCCATGATCCGCGGCACGTCGCGGCCGCTGCCATGCCGCATCACATGAACCACGGAGCGAAGACATGCCCAAGGTGATCGTCCTCAACGGACCCAATCTCAACCTGCTCGGCCAGCGCGAACCCGCGGTCTACGGCAGCGCCACGCTGGCCGATGTCGAAGCGCTGTGCCGCGCGGCCGGCGCGCGGCTCGGCGTCGAAGTCGAATGCCAGCAGAGCAACCACGAAGGGGTGTTGATCGACGTGCTCCACAAGGCCGGCCGCGACGTGAAGACCGGCGCCGTGCTCGGCGTCGTCTTCAACGCCGGCGCCTACACCCACACCTCGGTCGCGCTGCACGATGCGATCAAGGGCGCCGAGGTGCCGGTGGTCGAGATCCACATCTCGAACATCCATGCGCGCGAGGCCTTCCGCCATCACAGCCACATCTCGCCGGCGGCGGCGGGCATCGTGGTCGGCTTCGGTGTCGACGGTTATGTGCTGGCGATCGAAGGGCTGGTGCGCAAGTTCGGGGGCGCCCGATGAGCGCGATCCGCGAAGCCAGCGTAGAAGCCGCCAACCCGCTCGGGCTGGACGGTATCGAGTACATCGAATACGCCAGCTCGGCGCCGCAGGCGGTCGGCCACGTGCTCGAGATGATGGGGTTTCGCCCCGTCGCGCGGCACCGTTCGCGCGAGGTGCTGCTGTACCGGCAGGGCACGATGAACGTGATCGTCAACGCCCACCCGGGCGTCGTTCGCGGCGCGCGGCCGCCGAGCGAACAGCCGCGCATCGTCGCGCTGGCCTTGCGCGTTCGCGATGCGCGTGCGGCCTACGAATACGTGCTCGAACGCGGCGCCTGGGACGTACCGATGCATGCCCAGGTGATGGAGCTGAACATCCCCGGCATCCATGGCCCGGGCGGCGCCCACATCTACTTCGTCGACCGCCACAAGGAGTTCTCGATCTACGACGTCGACTTCACGCTGATCCCGACCGTCGACCCGCGCCCACCGGCGATCGGCGGCATGTGCTACTTCGGCGTCGTGCAATACATCGGCCGCGAGCGCACCGACGACTGGACCGAGTTCTACCGCCATCTGTTCGGCTTTTCGGTGCTGCCCGAAGAAGAGCGTTTCGGCATCCTGCCCAAGGGCACGCTGCTGAAGAGCCCGTGCGCGCAGTTCATGGTCCAGCTCGTCGAGCCCGACCCGGTGACGGTGTCGTATGACGAAGAAGAGCTGTTCCACCGGGTCGGCTTCGGCCTGCCCGACGTGCCGGCGACGGTGATCGAGTTGCGCCAGCGCGGCATCGAGTTCGTCGAGTCGCCGCAGACCCACACCGAGGTGCGCGGCGCGCTGACCCGGCACTACCTGCATTCGCTCCTCTTCGAGCTGGTCCACGACGAGCGGGTGCCGCGATGAAGATCGTCGAGTTCGGCATGGACACGATCTCGCTGGCCGGCCCGCTGGAGGCCAAGCTGGCGGCGATCAAGGGCGCCGGCTTCGGCCAGGTGATGCTGAGCGCGCGCGATGTCGTCGGCCACCCCGGCGGGCTCGACGCCGCGGTGGCCGCGGTTCGGGCCAGCGGCCTGCGCGTCACCGGCTTCCAGGTGCTGCGCGACTTCGAAGGGCTGTCCGACAAGTTGCACGCCTACAAGCTGGACATCGCGAAGGCGATGATCTCGATGGCCGCCGCGCTCGGCGCCCAGGTGCTGCTGGCCTGCTCGTCGACCAGCACCCATGCATCGTCGGACAAGGAAACCCTGGCGCGCGACCTGCGCAAGCTGGCGATGCTGGCGTTGCCGTCGGGCATCAAGGTCGCGTACGAGGCGTTGTCGTGGGGCCGCACGATCAACGAATTCACGCAGGCTTGGGAGGTGGTGGACATGGCCGACTGCCCGAACCTGGGGCTGGGCATCGACTCGTTCCACATCTTCGCGTCGCGCACGTCGATCGACAACCTGGACATGATCGACCCGTGGAAGATCTTCCTCGTCCAGTTGTCCGACTTCATGTGGCAGGAAGCGCGCAGCTTCGAGGAACGCATGGCCACCGCGCGCACCTTCCGCGTCTTCCCCGGCGAAGGCGTGCACAGCGAGCAGCTCGCCGAGCTGGTGGTGCAGCTCGACAAGCTCGGCTACCGCGGCGACTACAGCTTCGAGGTCTTCAACGACGACTATCAGCAGTTGCCGCTGCCGACGGTGGCCGAACGGGCCCGCCGCAGCGCACTGTGGCTGGCCGAAGACGTGCTGCAGCGGTCGACGCCGCTGCCGAACCGGATGAGCTTGCGAACGCGGTAGAGACGGCACGCATTGTCTGGAGGGCACGGTTGCCGGGCTCGCTCAGCGCACGCGCCCGGCGCCGTGTTTGCCCTGAACCAGCAGCCAGGCGCTCAACGCGCCCAGCAGCGAGAGTCCGGCCGACAACAGCATGACCCAGCGGAAGCCGGCAACGAACGACTGGCCGATCGCCTGTTTCACCTCGGCCGCGACCGGCTCGGTCAGCCCGGCCGGAACCATGATTCCGGCCAGCTTTTGCCGTTGCGCAACGAGCGACTGCACCAGTTCGGGGGTGGCCTGCATGGCCTGCAGCTCCGCCAGCAGCCGCATGTCGAAGGCGCGCGCCATCACGATGCCGAACACCGCGATCGCCAGCAGTGCCGCCACTCGCGAGACGGCGTTGTTGACGCCGGAGGCGGTGCCGGCCAGCTCCGCGCCGGCGGCGTTCATGACGGTGGTGGTCAGCGGAGCCACCGTGATCGTCATGCCCAGGCCGAGCACGCAGACCGCCGGGAAGTAGCCCGTCCAGTAGCCGGTGCCGACCGACGGCACCGCGAACCCGGCGAAGCCGAGTGCGGCGATGCCCGGCCCGACGACCAGGGGCAACCGCGAGCCGAACACGTCGACCAGTTTGCCGGCCCAGCGCGACAGCGCGAACATGATCGCGGTGAAGGGCAGTAGCGCGGCGCCGGCGAACGTCGCGCTGTAGCCGTGAACCTGGATCAGGTTCAGCGGCAGAAAGAACAGCCCGCCGCCGAGCGCCGCGTAGAGCAGCAGGGTCAGCAGGTTGGCGCCGGCGAAGCTGCGCTCGCGGAACAGCGCCAGCGGCAGCATCGGCGCGCGGATGCGGCGCTCGGCACCCACGAAACCCGCCAGCGCCGCGACGCCGATGCCGGCGCTGCCGACGACCCAGCCGTCGGCCCAGCCTCGGCTCGATGCTTCGATCAGCGCGAAGACCAGCCCCGCCAGGCCGACGGTCGCGAGCAGCGCCCCGGTGAAGTCGATCGGCGCGCGGCTGCCGGCGCCCAGACTCTCGGGCACCTTCGTCAGGCAGATCGCGAGCAGCACGATGCCGACCGGCAGGTTGACCCAGAACGCCCAGGTCCACGAGTGATGGTCGACGAGGTAGCCGCCGATGACCGGCCCGGCCGCAGCCGCGATGCCGGTGAATGCGGACCAGGTGCCGATCGCCCGCCCGCGCTGGGCCTGCGGGAACGCGGCGCTGACCAGCGCCAGGCTGCCCGGAACCAGCAGCGCCGCGCCGGCGCCCTGCAGCGAGCGCGCGACGATCAGCTGAGCCATGCTGGCCGAAAGGCCGCAGGCGACCGACGCCGCGGTGAACAGTGCCGCGCCGACGATGAAAATGCGGCGGCGGCCGAAGCGGTCGCCGAACGCGCCGCCCACCAGCAGCAGCGCGGCGAGGAACAGCGCGTACGACTCGACGACCCATTGCGAATCGGCGGCGTCGGCGTTCAAGGCCTGCTGAATCGACGGCAGCGCGACGTTGACGACGGTGCCGTCGACGAAGGCCATGCTCGAGCCGAGAACCGCGGCAACCAGCGTCCACCGGCGGCCCGCCGCGGCACAGGGCAGCGCGTCGGGCCCATGCAGGATGGCGGCCTCGTCGCAAGGTGGCTTGCCGATGTTGCTCATCGCGAGCCATCGTACCGCCACCCACGGCGGCGTTCAGCCGAGCCAGCGGCGCAGCTGTGCGTACACCTCGGCGTGGTTCAGCAGCGCCAGGTGGTTGATGCCATGGCCGACCCACTGCCGTTCTTCGGCGAAGGCGAGCGTGCGCGATGGGTCGGCATGGCGGCCGAGCGCGCTGTCCAGCGGCACCAGGCCATCGCCGAGCAGGCGGCTCTTCAGGTCCCGGCTATCCGGGCCGATCGTCGTGGCCACCGCGTGGCAGCGCACCGTGTCGGGCAGCGGCAGGTGCTGGCGGCGGTCGACGCCGCGCGCGAAGCGGTCGCGCCCGACCCAGTCTTCGTCGAGCAGGTTGCCGTGGCGCAGATCGGTGATGCCCGCGCTGCGCACCTTGCCCAGCCGGGCAAAGGGCGCCGCATAGGGCGTCGCGCCGAGAACGATGTCGACCCAGTTGCCGGCCCGCTCGAGCGGTGCGCCGTGGTGCGGCGTGCCCAGGAACACCAGGTCGCCGACCGCCCGCGGCCAGCGATGGCCCGCCTGCGTGCCGTGCTGCAGCGCGCTGCGTGCCAGCAGCCCGCCCATGCTGTGGCCGAGCAGCACCAGGCGCTCCACCGGGCGCGGCCACTGGTCGAGCAGACGCTCCATTTCGTGGGCCAGCAAACGCCCGTTGATCGAGATGTGCAGGCCGCTGTTGTAGTGCAGGTACAGCGGCGTGAAGCCGAGGTCCCGGGCCAGCGCCGCGCCATGGTCGTGTTCCTCGCGCGACCACTGCAGGTCGTTCATGCACAGGCCGTGCAGCAGCACCAGCACGCGGCCGCCGAGGTCGGGCAGGGCGGCGAGGGCGGTGGTTTCCAGCGCCAGCGGGCGGCCTCCGCGGCGAAAGGCCATCGTCGTCGCCAAGGGGTTGGCGGTGGCCGCCAGGTAGTCGCCGAGCACGCCGTTCAACGCGGCGACGAGCGCTTCGCGTTCGGGGCTCGAATCGGCCGGGCTCAAAGCCGGCGCCAGCAGCGACAGCAGGGCGTCGAGGCTGCCACCGACCAGGCGCGTGACCCCGCGAATGGTCTTGTAGACGAGGCCGCTGATGCCGCCGGCACGGCCACTCGCTGCCGGCCCGCCCAGCCCGGGAACGCGGCCGATGCGTTCGTGCATCGCCTCGACCAGATCGGTCAGGCCTGCCGTCGCATCGGTGGCCAGGCGCACGGCGCCGCGCAGGTCGGAATTTCGCAGCGGTGGTCGGGTCATCGTCGGCTCGGATTCGGGTGCAGGCCCGCAGTGTGCTCCGCGCGGGAACGCGGCTTGCCGCCATGCCGCGTTCGATCGACAGGAGCCTGCCATGCTGCAAAAGTCGCCGATGTACGCCTACATCCCCGCCCAGGACGTCACCCGCGCCCGCCGGTTCTACGAGCACAAGCTCGGCTTCACGCCGAAGGCCGAGACGGCAGGCGGCGTGGTCTACGAGTTCGCCGACCACACCGCCTCCTTCCTGTACCCGACGCCGAACGCCGGCACGTCGAAGGCCAGCCAGGCGTTCTGGCAGGTCGACGACATCGAGCGCGAGGTCGCCGAGTTGAAGGCGCGCGGCGTCGAGTTCGAGGACTACCCGATGCCCGGCGAGAAGAGCGCCAGCGGCGTGGTGACGGCGGGCGGCGCGAAGGCGGCCTGGTTCAAGGACAGCGAAGGCAACATCCTGGCGGTGATCCAGAGTCTCTGAATCCCGAGCATGCGAAGGAGAAACCATGGAGTTCCACCGAGGCCGATTGATCGACCACGTCCACCTCCGGGTCCGCGACCTGGAGGCCAGCAAGAAGTTTTACGCGGCGGTGTTGAAGACGCTCGGCAAGGCGCAGGCGATTCGCGAAGGACCCAATCACTTTTCCGCCGACGAACTGTGGATCGACCGCGCGGATGAAGCCGTCTCGAAGGTGCACCTGGCGTTCCAGGCCGCCGGCCCGGAAGCTGTGAAAGCCTTTTACGAAGCCGCGCTCGCCGCCGGCGGCCGTGACAACGGCGGCCCCGGCGAGCGCCGCTATCACCCCGGCTACTACGCCGCCTTCGTGCTCGACCCCGACGGCAACAACATCGAGGCTGTCTACCACGGGCCGGCCAGGTTCTCGGCGGAATCGATCGTCGTCACGCCGGCCGGGTGAGCGCGTCGCGGGCTCGGCTCGCGCGCGTGCAAAGATGGCGGCTGTCGAGCCTTCACGGACCCGCCATGCCGCTGCAACTTCTGCGCAACATCGTCTGGCATACCCTGGTCGGGCCGCACGCGGGTCACGCGAGCGGCACGAAGGGCGCGCGCCGGTATGCCCGCGGCTTCTCGCCGATCGCCGCTTTCGAGGATGCAGCGCGGCCCGACTTCGCCGCGCTCGGCTCGTGTTGTGAACCCGGTGAGCAGGTCTACTGCGCCGGCTGGTCGGGCCGCGCACCTGCCGGCTGGCGGATCGAAGCCGACAGCACGATGCACCAGATGGTCTGGGCGGCGCCGATGCCCGCGCCCGACGAGACGCTTGCCGCGGTTCGGCTCGGGTTGGAGCAGGTGCCGCAAATGCTGGAACTGGTTGCCGTCACCCACCCCGGGCCATTCGGCCCGAGAACGGTCGAGCTCGGTGAATACTTCGGGCTCTACGAAGGCGAGCGCCTGGTGGCGATGGCCGGAGAGCGCATGCGCGCCGGCGCATTGAGGGAAATCAGCGGCGTCTGCACCCACCCCGACTTCCAGGGACGCGGCCTCGCGCGCCGGCTGATGGAGAAGCTGGTCCGGCGCCAGATGCAGCGCGGCGAGACGCCGTTCCTTCATGTGATGCGCGACAACGGCAACGCCCAGCGCATCTACGAACGCATGGGGTTTCAGCGCTACCAGGAAACGGCTGTTCGGGTGCTGTCGCTGGCTGAGTAGGAATGAATCCCCGGGGTGCGGGCCTATCGCCGCTTTACAATTTCAGCTTCTAAAGCTGAAACAGTAAATCCATGATCGATCGCCACGCCTGCGCGCGCCTGCTGCGCCTGGCCCGTGGGTTCCCGGTGATCGTGCTGACGGGGCCTCGCCAGTCGGGCAAGACGACGCTGGCGCGCGCCGCGTTCGCGGAGCACAGCTACGTATCGCTCGAAGACCCGGACCTGCGCGAGCGCGTGGCGGGCGACCCGCGCGGCTTCCTCGAGCAACACCGCGGCGGCCTGCTCATCGACGAGGTGCAGCGCGTGCCGGCGCTGTTGTCGTACCTGCAGACGGCTGTCGATGCCGGCTCCGGCATGGGCCGCGTGGTGCTCACCGGGTCGCAGAACCTGCTGTTGTCGGCAGCGGTGAGCCAAAGCCTCGCCGGCCGCGCCGCCTACCTCGAACTGCTGCCGCTGGCCTATGCCGAAGCGGCGCCGACCTTCGATGCGCTGCCGCTCGACGAGTGGCTCGTCACCGGCGCCTACCCGGCACTGTTCGACCGCGATGTGGCGCACGCCGATTGGCATGCCAGCTACATTGCCACCTACGTCGAGCGCGACGTGCGGCAGATCAGCCGAATCGGCGACTTGCTGCAGTTCCAGCGCTTCATGCGCCTGATGGCCGCGCGTGCGGGGCAGTTGCTCAATCTGAACGCGGTCGCGAACGATCTCGGCATTGCGCAGACGACGGCGCACGACTGGCTGGCGGTTCTCGAATCGAGTTACATCACCTTTCGGCTGCCGCCGTATCACGGCAACTTCGGCAAACGACTGGTGAAGACGCCAAAGCTGTATTTTCACGATACCGGTCTCGCGGCCTGGCTGCTCGGCATCACGCGGGCCGATGCGCTGGCCATCCACCCGATGCGCGGCGCGTTGTTCGAAAACATGCTGATCGCCGAGTACCTGAAGTACCTGCGCCATCACGGCATCGCCAACGCGATGTACTTCTGGCGCGACAACACCGGCAACGAGATCGACCTGCTGATCGATCGCGCGGGCGAACTGTGGCCGGTGGAGATGAAGTCGGGCGCCACCTTCCAGCGCGACTGGCTGCGTGGCCTGCACACCTGGCAACGCCATGCCGCGGCGGCGCGGCAGGGCACTCCGATGCTGATCAGCGGCGCCCCCGGGACGTTCGAATACGAGGGCGTGCTGGCCGCGAACTGGCGCGATGCCCTGCGCGCCCTGGTGGCACCCAGCCTCGAACCCAGCCTCAGACCCCCCAGCGCAACGCAGCGGTATGCACCGGCGCGTCCCACAGCGCCAGCGCCGCGGCATCGACCGCGCTGACGGTGATCGAGCAGCCCGCCATCTCGAGCGATGTGACGTAAGGCCCGGTCAGGTAGCGCACCGCCTTCACGCCGGCACCAGCCAGCACCTTCAGCGTCGCGTTGACCACCAGGTACAGCTCGAGCAGCGGCGTGCCGCCGAAGCCGTTGACGAGCAGGATCACCTCTTGCCCGCGCGCCAGCGACAAGTCCTTCAGCACCGCGCCGGCCATCTCAGATGCGATCTCGTCGGCGCTGCCCAGCTTGACGCGCCGCCGGCCCGGTTCACCATGGATGCCGACGCCCATTTCCATCTCGTCGTCGCCGATCTGGAAGGTCGGTTTGCCGGCCGCCGGCACCGTGCACGAGCTCAGGGCCACACCCATCGACGCGGTCGCCTTGTTGACCGCGTCGCCCAGCACCTTCAGCTCGGCCAGGCTGGCGCCGCGTTCGGCCGCCGCGCCGACGATCTTCTCGACGATCAAGGTGCCGGCGACACCGCGGCGGCCGGTGGTGTAGGTGCTGTTCTCGACCGCGACGTCGTCGTTGACGATGACGGTCGTGTTGTCGCGGTCCAGCATCTCGGCGGCCATCTGGAAATTCATCATGTCGCCCGAGTAGTTCTTGACGATGAACAGTACGCCGGCACCGCCATCGACCGATTGCGCCGCGGCCAGCATCTGGTCGGGCGTCGGCGACGTGAACACCTGGCCCGGGCAGGCCGCATCGAGCATGCCGTGGCCGACGAAGCCGGCGTGCAGCGGTTCGTGGCCCGAGCCGCCGCCGGAGATCAGCGCCACCTTGCCGGGTTTCAGCTGGCGCCGGCGGACGAACTGGCGCTCGGCGCCGAGCAGCACGATGTCGGCATGCGCCGCCGCAAAACCATCCAGCGACTCGGTGAGGATGTTGTCGACGTGGTTGATGAGCTTCTTCATGGACGTGCCTCCGCTGGACTCGACATGCTGTCGCAGACCGCGCCGATGATCAAGGCCATCGAACGCGAGCCGGGGTCGACGTGGCCGAGCGCACGGTCGCCGAGAAACGACGCCCGGCCCTTGATCGCCGGCATCTGCGCGGTGGCTTCGGCGGCGTCGAAAGCGCATTGGCGGATGCGCGCCACGAGGTCGTCGCCGCCGGCGGCCAGCATGTTCCGCACCGGGTCGAGCACGTCGAGCAGCGTCTTCTGGCCGACCTCGGCCTTGCCGAGCCGGGTCAGCGCGGCCATGCCGGCGGCGACCGCCTGCGCCAGCTCGGGCGCGCTCGGCTCGGGCCGCAGTTCCTTGCCGAGCGTGACGAGCAAGGTACCGAAGACCGGGCCCGACGAGCCGCCGATCACCGACATGCAGGTCATGCCCATCGTCTTCAGCGCTTCGGTCGAGATCTTGGCTTCGAGTTCGGGCAGCTTGGCCTGGATAGCCTCGGCGCCGCGCTTCATGTTCAGGCCGTGGTCGCCGTCACCGATTGCCTGGTCGAGCCGGGTCAACTCATCGAGGTGGTCGATCAGGGTCGACGTCGCGGCGCGGATCATCTTGCTGTGGTTCATCGGGGAATTCCTCGCGGTTCAGGCGGCGATGCGCTGGCCGGCGCTGTCGAACCACAGCGGCTGCAGCAGCTCGATGCCGACCGCATCGCCCGGCTCGTGGCTGGCGCCCGGCGGCGCAGCGACGATCAGTTCGGCATCGCTGCCGGCCAGCGCCACGTGCACCAGGTGCTGGTCGCTCAGGCGTTCGATTCGCTGCACCTGTGCGGCGGCGTGCGCCAGATCGGCCGGCGCGGGGTGCAGCCGCAGGTGTTCGGCACGGACGCCGATGCTGGCCGTGCGCTGCGGCGCGTTCAGGGCCGGCAGCGCCGCGCGCGGCAGCAGGTTGATTCGTGGCGAGCCGAGCCGCGCCGCGACATAGGCGCTGGCCGGGTCTTCGTAGATCTGTTGCGGCGTGCCGAGCTGCACCAGCACGCCGCGTTCGAGCACGCCGATCCGGGTAGCCAAGGTCATCGCCTCGATCTGGTCGTGCGTGACGTAGAGCATCGTCGCGCCCAGGTCCTGCTGGATGCGCTTCAGTTCCAGCCGGAGGTCGTTGCGCAGCTTGGCGTCCAGCGACGACAACGGCTCGTCCATCAGGTACAGCGCCGGCGAGCGGACCAGTGCGCGGCCGATCGCCACCCGCTGCATCTGGCCGCCCGAAAGCTTTGTGGCCGGGCTGGCCAGCTTGTCGTCGATGCGCAGCATGCGGGCGATTGCGGTGACCTTCTCGCGCACCTGTGCTTCTGGTGTGCGGCGCAGCGGCGAGCGCAACGGGAACGCGAGGTTGTCGAACACGTTCAGGTGCGGGTACAGCGAATACTGCTGGAAGACGAAGGTGACATCGCGAGCGGCGGGCGCGGCGGCGGTGACGTCGATGCCGCCGATGTGCACGCGGCCGGCGTCAGGAGCCTCCAGCCCGGCGACCAGACGCAAGGTTGTCGTCTTGCCGGCGCCGCTGGGCCCGAGCAGGACGATCAACTCGCCGCTGGCGATGTCCAGCGACAGCCCGGCTATCGCCTGCACGGCGCCGAAGCGCTTGCTGACCGCATCGATGCGCAAGTCAGCCATGGCGGGCCCGAACGTCGTCGCGTGCGGTCCTCAAGACGCGGCCGCTGGCGGCGTCGAACAGCGACACGGCTTGCGAATCGAAAGCCAGCCCGACGAGATCGCCGCGCCGGGCGCGGACGCCGACACCGAGCTTGGCGCGCAGAGTCGCGCCGGTCGCGCTGGCGCAGGTGACGATCTGGCTGGTGCCGAGGTATTCGCTGCCCAGCACTTCGGCGCGCAGCGGCGATGTTTCGTCGAAGCGAACGTGCTCGGGGCGTACGCCGAAGAGCAGCGGGCGCAGCGATACGTCTTCGCGCAATGTGGGCACGGTGAGCGTGGCGTCGCCGATCCGAACGCTTTGCGCACCGGCCGCGCCACCGCCTTCGAAGGGCAGGAAGTTCATCGCCGGCGAGCCGACGAAATCGGCGACGAACACGCTCGCCGGCCGTTCGTAGACTTCTTGCGGCGGGCCGAGTTGTTCGACGACACCCTGGTTCATGATCGCGATCGTGTCGGCCATCGCCATCGCTTCGCGCTGGTCGTGGGTGACGTAGACCGTGGTCGCATGCAGGCGGTCGTGCAGGCCGCGCAGTTCGCCGCACATCAGTTCGCGGAATTCGGAGTCGAGCGCGCCGAGCGGCTCGTCCATCATGAAGGCCAGCGGCTGGCGGACGATCGCGCGGCCCAGCGCGACCCGCTGGCGGTCGCCGCTGGAAAGCCCCGAGACCGGCTTGTCGAGCAGATGCTCGATGCGCAGCACGCGCGCGGCTTCAGCGACCTTGGCCTTGATCTCCGAGCGCAGCAGCCCTTGCGAGACGAGCGGAAACGCGATGTTCTTGCGCACATTCATGTGCGGGTACAGCGCGAAGAGCTGAAAGACGAAGGCGATGTCGCGCGCCGATGCGCGCTTGAAGGTGACGTCGTCATTGCCGAGCACGATGCGGCCGCTGGTCGGCAATTCCAGGCCGGCGATCATCCGCAAGGTGGTCGTCTTGCCGCAGCCCGAAGGGCCGAGCAGGCAGAAGAATTCGCCGTCGCGAACGGTGAAGTTCGATTCCTTCACGGCGACGAAATCGCCGAAGGCCTTGTGCAATTGTTCGACGCGGATTTCAGCCATTACAGCCGCCTGCGTGCGGAGAGCGGAGCGAGAGCAGGCCGCTGGGGGACATGCAGTTTCATCCTAGCTTGGAAATTTGGAGAAGACCGTGAACATCGCGACACCGGCCAGCGTAGTGACGAACGACCAGGTGTAAAGCAGCATCGCGAAAGGCTGCAGCATCATGAAGATGCCGAGCGCGATGACAACGCAGGCCACGCGTTCCAATGGCCCGCGCCGCAGCCAAGTCGGCCAATGCTTCATTTGCGCACCGCCCCGAAGGTGATGCCGCGCAGCAGATGCCGACGCAGCAACACCGTGAAGACGAGGATCGGAATCAGGAACAGCGTGGTCCCGGCGGCCACCGCCGGCCAGTCCTGCCCGCCTTCGCCGATGATGATCGGGATGAACGGCGGCGCGGTCTGCGCCTCGCCGCTGGTCAAGAGCACCGCGAACGCGTATTCGTTCCAGGCGAAGATCAGGCAGAAGATCGCGGTCGCGACGATGCCGGTCGTCGCCTGCGGCAGCACCACCTTGCGAAAGGCCTGCAGGCGGGTGTAGCCGTCGATCATCGCGGCCTCTTCGTATTCGCGCGGGATCTCGTCGATGAAGCCTTTCAGCAGCCACACCGCCAGCGACACGTTGACCGCGCTGTAGAGCAGGATCATGCCCAGCCGCGTGTCCGACAAGCCCAGTTCGCGGTACATCAGGTAGATCGGAATGGCCACCGCGATCGGCGGCATCATCCGCGTCGACAAAATGAAGAACAGCAGGTCGTCCTTGCCCGGCACCTTGAAGCGGCTGAAAGCATAGGCCGCCATCACGCCCAGGCTTACCGACAACGCGGTCGAGCCGAAAGCGATGATCAATGAATTGATGAAACGCGGCAGGTAGTTCGAGCGGCTGACCACGACCATGCTGTTCTGCCGCGCCAGCCGCTCGCAGGCGCTGTCGGCCGGCGGCAGGCTCTTGATGTACTCCTCGGTCTGCCGCGAGCGGGTGGTGAACAGGTTGCAATAGCCGTCGATCGACGGCTGGAAGAAGACCTTCGGCGGGTAGCTGATCGAATCCGGCGGGCTCTTGATGCTGGTCAGCACGATCCACAGCAAAGGCACCAAGGTGATCAGCGCGTAGAGCACGACGATGGTGCCGGCGAAGCGGCGGCTCGACGGCGTCGGCTCGACGACGGAATGGGCGGTGCTGATGCCGAGTTTCACGTTGCAGCTACCGGTTCTTGACGGCGTTGAGCGCCTTGACGTAGATGTTCGCGAGGCCGAACACCGCAACGAACAGGATGATCGCGAACGCCGACGAATAACCGGTGCGCCACTTCTCGAATGCCTCGCGCTTGAGCGTGATCGATGCGACCTCGGTCGTCGAGCCCGGCCCGCCCGAGGTGAGCAGGTTGACCATGTCGAACATCTTGAAGTTCTCGATGCCGCGGAACAGCACCGCCAGCATGATGAAAGGCAGCACCATCGGCAGCGTGATGCTCCAGAACTGGCGCCACTTCGACGCCCGGTCGACCTCGGCGGCCTCGTAGATGTAGTCGGGTATCGAACGCAGGCCGGCCAGGCAGATCAGCATCACGTACGGCGTCCACATCCACGTGTCGACGATGACGATGGACCACGGCGCCAGCTTCACCGAGCCGAGCATCTCGAAGCTCGACGGCGGCACGCCGCTGAGGAAGCTGACCGCGTAATTGAAGAGGCCAATCTGCGGCTGGTACAGAAAGGCCCAGAAGTTGCCCACCACCGCCGGCGACAGCATCATCGGGATCAGGATCAGCGTGGTCCAGAAGCCATGGCCGCGGAACTTGCGGTCGATCAGCCAGGCGAGTGTGAAGCCGATCAGCGTTTGCAGCAGGATCGTCCAGAACAGGAAATGCGCGGTCACCTGCATCGGCGCCCAGACATCGGGGTCGGTCAGGATCGAGACGTAGTTGTCGATGCCGACGTCCAGCACCGGCGCGTTCGGCCGGTTCGCCCGGTAATTGGTGAACGAGAGTTTGATCGTCCAGATCAGCGGGAAGATGTTGATCGCCAGCAGCAGCAGCATCGTCGGCGCGATGAAGAGCCACGCAACCGCGCGGTCCGAGAGGCCGCGCAGCCGCACTGCCACCGGCGCCGGCGTGACTTGCGCGGCGCGTTCGATGATCGAGTGTTCGGCTTTCATGCGCGGCCGCCCGGGCACATCATTTCACCTTGCCGTCTTCCTTGAACACCTTCTTCCAATCGGCCAGCAGGCCGTCGAGCGCTTCTTTCGCGGTGCCCTTGTCGGCAACCACGAAGTCGTGCACACGCTTCTGCTCGGCGAGCAGCAGTTGGGCGTAGCTGGGGTCGGCCCAGAAGTCGACCACCTGGTCCATTGCGGTCAGGAATTCGCTGGCGAACGGTGCGCTCTGCTTGAAGCCGGGATCCTGCAGCACGGCCTTGTGCACCGAATAGCCGCCGAGCGCCCACCACTTCTTCTGCACGTCAGGCGTCGCGAACCACTTGATGTAGGCCAGCGCCTCGGCACGGTTCGGCGAATACGCCACCACCGAAATACCCTGGCCGCCGAGCTGCGAGCCCTTGCCCTTGTCGCTGGGGTTGACGAAGAAGCCGATCTTGTCGCCGCCGACGTTCGGGTCCTTGTAGAGGCCCGGGAAGAAGGCGAACCAGTTCATCATCATCGCGACCTGGCCCGACTTGAACGCGTCCAGCCCCTCGCCCATGTACGAGTTGGTCAGCCCCGGCGGCGTGCAGCACTTGTACAGCGCCTTGTAGAACTCCAGCCCCTTGATGGCGTCGGGCCCGTTGACGAAGCCGTCCATTGCATACGGCTTCTTCGGGTCCTGGTACTTGAAGCCCATCGGGTACAGCACGTTGCTGACGCCCATCGTGATGCCCTCCGAGCCGCGCTCGGTGAACAGATAGGTGCCATAGACCTTCTTGCCGTCGATCTGGCGGCCCTGGAAGAACTCGGCCACCTGCTTGAATTCAGTCCAGGTCTTCGGCGCCGCCAGGTCGTGGTTGTATTTCTTCTTGAACTCGGCCTGCAATTCTGGTTTGGCGAACCAGTCCTTGCGATAGGTCCAACCCAACGCGTCGCCCATCGCCGGCAGTGCCCAGTAGTTGGTCGTGCCTTTCGGCCATTCGGAATAGCCGGTTACCGCGGCCGGCATGAAGTCGCTCATCTTGATTCCTTCCTTGGCGAAGAAATCGTTGAGCTTCACGTAATGGCCGCTCTCGGCCGAGCCGCCTATCCATTGGCTGTCGCCGATGATCAGGTCGCAGAGTTTGCCTTTCGAGTTCAGCTCGTTGAGCATGCGGTCGGCGAAATTCGGCCACGGCACGAACTCGAACTTCATCTTCGTCTTCGTCTTGGTGGTGAAGTCCTTGCTCAGCTCGACCAATGCGTTGGCCGGGTCCCAGGCGGCCCAGCAAAGCGTGATGGTCTTCTCCTGGGCGAAGGCGCCGGTGCTGGCGAAAGCCAACGCGGCAGTGACGGCGAGGGTGCTCAGCCCGGGCCGCGGGATCTTGAACGAGGTCATGTACGTCTCCTTGG
>Ga0307513_10002514_pt1 | contig 25345 bp, 31 predicted proteins | sample 15_EM_MG_FD_202174 | JGI IMG/M metagenome (GOLD analysis project Ga0307513, IMG submission 202174) | Populus trichocarpa ectomycorrhiza microbial communities from riparian zone in the Pacific Northwest, United States - 15_EM | ecosystem: Host-associated > Plants > Roots > Unclassified | place...
ATGTCGTCCCCCCACCCCCCGGTCGATCCTTTTCCGCCTCCCTCCATGTTTTTCACTCTGCCATACCCTCTTCGCTCTGTCCTGGGTCTCATCCAGGGTATAAGATTCTCGGTTCTCGAGATCCCTTGGGTTTTTGGTCTGGTCATCGCACTGGCTGTGATACTTATCCTCCTGTACCACTCCACTTGCAAGAGTCGTCTTAAGTCAGACCATGACTGGTTGGTCGATCTGCAAAAACACACAATCCCTGCGCTCAATTACGGAAAACCGGAGAGCGAGCAAGTCACACTCGGTTTGGAAATCGCTATGTAAGTTCTATTCCCTCCTTAAATGGCCTCGCATTTACGATTGTCAAGTTGTATTCTTTTTGTCGCACATGCCGACCTCAAACTCACACTCGAGTTCTCCAAGCACCCCATCCAAACCCATGGACATGTGACCAGTGCGCGGCAGAAGGTTTTCGAGTTGAGAGAGGAAGTCTCGGTAAGTTTTTTGGCATGGGGTTGGGACGAATATACCTGACAGGTAACAGAAATTGCTGCGCGATTATATCGAAAATCTCGAAAGGACCGAAAGTGTCGACAATACCGAGGATCCTGGTGATGACAAGAACGAGAGCGAAAGGGTTCTGAGGCCTCGTCCCCAACCTGACCCGACCTTTTGAGGACTAACGGAAAGCCCGGTCGGACCCTCATCGACGTCAGTGATCGACATGGCCTTTCTCTCCTACGTCCAAACGCCCCATTTGACGTTCTCGAATCATCACTTTTCCACCTCCTGTCGTCCTCTGTCTCGTATTTTCTCCTTTCCACGGCACCCGTTCATACACGAGGGTGTCTCTCGTCTCTCGGTTCTTTACCGTTGTTCCGGCCTATAGCGTACTAAAGCAGATGTAAATTTGTATTGGTCTGCCCACGTGGCAGCTCGTGATTAACCTCGACAGTCAATGTATACAGATGTATACTGTGGTCAGTATGATTATCACCAAAGGATGCGTAGCACCACAAACCGCGGTCGTGAGGCTCCGCGGCTCCTTCACGCTCCGTGTCCGACAGAATGAGTGCTCGGTTCATACCTAACCACCAGCAGTGTGCTATGTCGTTACAGACTGAACTTTGAACGTTGAACGCTTGAATGTCGAATCGACTGGAGTAGTGATACGTGGTCTACTCGAGGAGGCTTGGTCGTTGACAAACCGCGCCAAACAGCCTCGGTGGAGCAGGCTGGAACGCCCCAATCAACAACCACGATGCCTCCGACGAAGACCCCTACTTCCTCACTATCAGGTAGTTCTGGTGCTCACTACTTGGTGCTTCTCCTGATGACCATGACCCACCGCAGCGGTTGAGCTACTCGCTAAGCGAGTTTGGTACCGAAGTCGAGCCAGGATCAGTCAATGGTTCTCCACGAATACTTCACTGGAGGCTCCTACCGCATCCTCGTCCCCCGCCACCAGTATTCCTCTCGAGATCGTCGAAATGATCATTGCCCACCTTGTCTACGACACGGAAAGTCTCCTCGCATGCTCCCTGACCTGTTACTCCTGGTACATCGCCTCAGTCCCTCATCTTCACCACACACTCACTACTCGGCCTGATTTGTGGCCTTATGGGTCGAGAATTGGGTGGCCCACACCACTCCGGAATGCGAGCGAACTCGGTTTACTTCCCTTGGTGGAGAAGTTCAGGGTCTACGTTCCCCACCATTACGATGTCAGGTTTTCTTCAAAGCGATTCAACCGCCGCACCCTGTCTCAATTTTCCACAATGACCAATGTCCGGGAGCTCAGGCTAGACAACCTGGACATCCCCAGCTTCATGCCGAGGATCCGGTGGTACTTCTGTCACTTCTTGCCGACTGTTCGATCCCTCGTCCTAAGCTCGCCAGGAGGGTCCCGTCGGCAGATCATATTCTTCATTGGACTGTTTCAGCACCTAGAAGATCTCACGCTCTTCAATGGCACACTCAAATTCAGGGAGAGGGAGCCGACGGATGACCCGACTCTCATCCCGCCCTTCGCCCCTCCGCTACAAGGGCGATTGCTGGTGTTCCGTTTCAAGAGGGTAGACCTTTTGAAGGACATGATTCACTTGTTTGGGGGAATCCGATTCCGCTATGTGGAAATTTACGATGTTGGAGAGACGCGGCTCCTCCTGGACGCTTGTGCGGGGACGCTAGAAACACTGCACTTGTATCCAGCCGACCCTTGTGGTGAGCAATTGAATCTGAAACGTGCAAATATCCAGCCAATAATCTGTATCGCAGCTAGGCCCCTTCCTCCGGACTTTGATCTCTCGCGAAACAGGTCACTTCGAACGCTCGAGGTCAGGGCGGACTCCATCATTCCTAGGTATGGATTTTGTACGCTAAACCCCGCCATCTCGAGTTTCCTCAGGACCGTGCTCTCGACCATCACGTCCCTCGAGTTCTCCGAGGTCGTTGTCATTTATCGGGATACCGACTTTTGTGGCGTGGCACAGTACTCCCGCCCACCAAACGTTTACAGAAATATGACACCAGAACAAAGAGCAAAGGAAGCGTCATGGCACCGTGAGCTGTTCAAGGTGTTCCGGGGGATGTACAGACTGCGGGAATTTCGGTTGGTTCTGTGTGCGGAGGTTTGGGACTGCGTGGGGGAGTATGCAATGCGGGTGTTGAAACAGGCAGTCGCTGCTGAAAAGGCGGGAAAACGGTTAGATTGTCTGCCTTCGGAACCGTCGGTGATTTACAGACCTCGGGGGTCCCCAAATATCTGCGTGGATGGGACGGGTTGATCTTACTGGGCCCGCGTTGTGCTATAATACATCGTGAATATGACCGTGCGCAAGGGAGAATTCTTTCTGCTGTTCGAGGGTAGAAATCACACATCCAACGGCCACCGTGTGACGTACTGTAGAGCTGAAAAGTACTGCTATCGTGGGCTTTACACACTAGGCATAAAGCTGAGGTGAAATCTGCACCCGGAAACTAAATACAGAGTAGGTGATGCGCTGTTCCTACTTGCGATCGAACCACTTGTCGCGCTACTGCTTACGCTCCCCATCTTTCACCTTCTTTATCGCCTCTGTTTCCGCTTCTCCTACTCAGCTTGCTCGCGTTCCTTCAATATCCGGATTGCGTCCGCGCTCGCCACGTATTAAGTCGTGACCGTACCTTTCGTTTTTCCCCCTGTGTTTTCCTGTTCAGTTGTTTTTGCGGGGGCTGGACTTCTCAGCCTACGAAAACCGCGTGAGCGAAAGCCTTCTCAGATTCAACCTGCACATTCACCCATTCACTCTGCTCTTTTCTCAGCTCCCCCTCGGGTTCATCGATTCGCTTCTGCAGACGCCTCCCCCAAGTGTTGCGGTCTAGATAGGGGGATGTCAGCGTCGCGTCGGAACACCTGTGGACATGGGTACGGTTATGGGGCTTGGGCTTGTTAAACGTTTCTGACTTACCATTCAGATTCACCGCGGGGTCTGTCTCGTCCTCTCCTTGAGCGTTCTGAACACCCAGCGAAGCCGGCGCACCTGCCCCAACTTCAACCTTCACCTAACTGCCCCCGCTCTCATCTATTGTCACCTGGCCCTCACCGAAAACATCATCAGCGTCCTCCACATTGTCGAGCCACCCGCCTCGTCACTGCCTTCCGTCGCACACCTGGCACCACCTCTGTCCATCTCAGCATTACCATCCACCTCGCCAACTCTCTCCTCATGCGTCCCTGCACCACCCCCTTCCTCATTAACACCATTCCCTGCGGCATGCATCAATGTGTCCGGATTTTCATGTACTTCAGGATCTTGACCGGGAGCTACAAAGATCAGGAGTTCGTCCGGGTGGGGTATTATCAGAACACGGAATGGGAAACCGAAGATGGTGGGATGCCGCCTCGGAGTGAAGATGTCGACACTGACAAGGAGAAGGAGAAGGAGCGGCTGCTGGAATTTGATAAACTCGTAAGGGATATCAATAACAAGCCGCGTGTGACAAGGTTTCAGATCAAGTGGCGAGTGTGTCGCCTCTTACTCTCCCTCGTGGTAGTACTGAAGGTTGTGCTTAGGGATGTGCTGCAACAACCTAACCTTGCTTCGGCTGGTGCTGCAACGTCTGCAGCCGTTCCATCGGCAGATACCTACTCAGCAGACGAGGATGAGGAAGAGGACACAAAGAAGAAGGACACGGACCTGAAACCGAACGGTACTACCAATGCTTCGTGAAACCCGGTCCCCACACCTGGAGTGTCCTCGAAGACGACGTTGTGCATTTATAATCTGTCACCCACTGTGTCATAATGTATGGAGCGCGCAGCTCGTCTCTTGATTTTGGTGCATGGTTACGTGCGTCCCTCGTCACCATGTCCGTGTCTGATCGGTCCTAGAGTGGGAGAACTCTCTACTTTGGCGTGCTCCACCGTGTGTTATGGTATTGATGGAGAATGCTCGGGCTCTGATGTCCGGCTTTTCTACGTCACCCCCAAGCCCATGCGGCGATGGGGCCCAATGTAAGAACCGAAACGACAGGAGTTGGTAAGTGGTCGTGGGTGGACAAGCCTAATTATAGGACGCCGCGTTCTCTTGCCACTCACCCCCTTGCAGCCGAGAATGCGTTGGAGTGGGCCTAGTATTGATGCCATGATAACGATACCATCGCGATTTGGCGTGGTTCAAGGTAACGACAATGCGCGTTGCTGCCACCACGGACTAGGTGAGGGGCGCTGATTGGATTACTCATTCCATAACTCAGCCGTTTGCCATCGTAGTTCAACTACCCTTAATTTGTTGTCCTCAGATGCTTACCGGCTTCATCACGCGCCGTGTGTGGGGCATGGAGGAGTATAAGAATACCAAAGGGGAGCGAGACCCTTATCAGCAATGACATCCACCCTCTCATCTACGCAACACATACGTTCAGCTCACTGCGATGTCTCCAATTGCTTTTATTCTGGGCGCGGGAGCTCACGTCGGTCTCGCCATCGCGAACAAGTTTAAGCAAGAAGAGTATAGAGTCGCCGTTGGGTCTAGAAAACCTCTCCAGCAGGAGGGTTTGGCTCCCATCACTGTCGATGTCTCGAACGCCAATTCTGTTGCCAAGGCCTTTGCTGAGGTCAGGGAGAAGCTTGGTTCTGCTCCGAACATTGTCATCTTCAATGGTTCGTCTCGTTCAATCGCCTCAGATTATGCTCTATCTCAACCTGCCGACCATCGTCTACCGCTTCATACAGCCTATGCTTTGACTTTCCTGACAGTCCCAGGTGACCCCTACATAGTCAAACTCTCTGCCGTCAAAGCGTCGGTGGATATCACTGTTGGATTATATGGTTCCATGCAACGAGCTGTCTAGGGTTTCAGATCTTTGCCGGCGCACAGCTCGGTACCCAAGACTTTCATCTTTACGAGGAACATGTTGCCTTTCCTGCCTCACTATGCGTCGTGGTCGGTCTATCTCAATTTGGGACTGCAAAAGGTCGATGAGGCGTACCTTACAGAGATCTTCCATATCGCTCATGAGAAGGAAGGGTTCAGGTACGGTTTCCTCTCCTTGAGTTGAGTGTTCGCTGACATGTACTCGCTCGTGTAGCAGGTTCTACTATGGTGATGAGAGCAAGCCCGACGGCTCCCCTGCCGGTGAAGATTGGAGCGGCACTGCTCATGCCGCCGCTTATTGGAATGCCGTCTCGAGGGAGGAGAGGGGTAATTGGTATTTGAGGTTCGGTCCCGATGGGGAGCTGCTCCCTCAGTAGATGTAAATGGTCGTCCCCCACGGACCTGGTTGTGCTCGTGTATGCTCGAGGCTCGAATTCTCGTGATAAATGATAAATGCGTGAACGAGATGCCGGATGAGCCGCTGGTGGTTGGACTTGATACCTATAGGGGCCCGACATAAAAGGGCAACGTCGTCTCTCCCCCCAGTTGATCCTTTTCCATCTTCCCCCATGTTCTCTTGGCTGCGTTCACGTCTCTCCGCTGCCCTAGGTCTCTACTCTGACACCAAATCTTTGGTTCTTGTCATCTTCGGCAGCATTACTTTGACCACTACACTGGGGAAGGTTGCTAAGTACCTAGGCCGCTTGGTCTACGACCGGCTTTGGGGAATAGATGACGAAGGGTTGGTTGAACTCGAGACGCGGTTAATTCCCGCCCTTGATTTTTCGCAACCTGGGGCAGACCGGGAAGTCCTTGCTAAGAAAATCACTTCGTAAGTTCTATTTCTTTCTTACATAGATGATCTTACGTTCACCATTTCTAAGTTGCCATCAGCATGTCTATCACGCCAAGAACGAGATTGCATTGCACTTCCCACGACACCTTATCTATCTCCACCGCTGTGCGTCCGAGGCACAGCAGAAGGTTCTCGACCTGAGAAATTATGTTTCGGTAAGTTTTTTGACACGAAAAATGGAACATCCCTGAAAAAAGGCAGGACATCGCATCTGCTCAGGTTGGGATACCTCGTCCGGTTGGGATACGTCGTCCAACGAGGACTCTCGAAGGCCAAGAACTTTCCGAAGTCCCTGACCCTCTCCGCCGGGTCCAAGGCCCTTCCCAAGTCCAAGTCCCCCCCCAAGTCCGAATCACTGGTAACATCAAATTCTCTGGCGATCTCAGAATCTCTCATGATCCCGGAACCTCTCGTGATCCTGGAACTTCTCGTGATCCTGGAACCTCTCGTGATCCTGGAACCTCTCGTGATCTTGGAGTCACTCACGATCTCGGAACCACTGATGGCATCGAATTCTCTGGCAACATCAAACTCTCTGGCGATGTCGAAATCTCTGGTGATATTGGAACCTCTGTTGGACGGGAGCTTTCTTGAGACATATGACAGGATAAGATCATTTTCACCCACGATACCTTTCTCTCCTATCATTTTCACCTGCGATACCTTTCCCTCCCTGCATGTCAGCGGCTTTTTATACATTTTAAAAAATTGAAATTCTATCCCGCACTGCGTACATAAAGCATGGTGTCTCCAGTGGCGGCGATCGGGAGTGAACACAGCCAAACTGCAAGAAGAAGCAAAATAGGAGCGCGGGGCCATCAGGGGCCGTCGCGTAGGTTCCAACGTCGATTCGAGGTTCAGCCTATTGGAAACGTAGCACACTATCATTGGTTGGGTTTGAACCGAGCGCTAGCCCGATTGGACGCGGAGTGAGAGGAGCCGCTCGGGAGGGCGGGTCTCACACCGCGATTTGTGGTGCTACGCAGCCAAAGCAACGGTCACGGGCAACAGATGCCTGCAAAGCAAACACAGACCGACAGACCTGACATTCACAGACGCCAAACGAACAACTACAGACAAGACGGGATAACTACCGAGAAAATCGGGAGCGGAGGGCGGGAGAAAAAGTTTGTTACTGAGAAGGAGGAGGAAAACTGATAATATGAGAGCTCTGGATGTGGATAATGGGCGCAGGAGTGAAGGCGGGACGCCAATCGAAGAGGAGGCGTTCCCCTCTCCTCCGTTGGACGTTGGTGCCGATCGCTGGCTCACGGCACCTTGCCGAGGAAATCCCCGCGGGCACGACGATGACCCATCCCATGATGCTGCCAACGAAGACCCCTACCTCCTCACTATCAGGTAGTTCTAGTACCCGCTATTCAGTGCTTTTCTTGACGGCTGTGTCTCACTACAGCGATTGAGTTACTAGCTAAGCAAGTTTGGTACCGAAGTCGAGCCAGGATCTGGCAATGGTTCTCCACGAATACTTCACTGGAGGCTCCTACCGCATCCTCGTCCCCCGCCACCAGCCTTCCTCTCGAAATCGTCGAAATGATCATCGCCCACCTCATCTACGACACGGAAAGTCTCCTCGCATGCTCCCTGACCTGTTACTCCTGGTACATCGCCTCCGTCCCTCATCTTCACCACACTCTCGTCACTTGGTCTCGTTCGTGGCGATGTAAGTCGAGAATTGGGTGGCCCACACCGCTTCAGAACGCAAGCAAGCTCGGTTTGCTTCCCTTGGTCGAGAAGTTCAGGGTCTACACTCCCCGCTCTTGCGATGACAGGTTTTCTTCAAAGCGATTCAACCGCTGCACCCTATCTCAATTCTCCGCGTTGACCAACGTCCAAGATCTCAGGCTGGACAACCTGGACATCCCCAGCTTCATGCCGAGGGTCTGGGGATACTTCGGTCACTTCTCGCCGACAGTCCGATCCCTCACCCTGATGTCGCCCAGAGGGTCCCATCAGCAGATTATATTCTTCATCGGACTGTTTCAGCATCTAGAAGACCTCATGCTCTTCGACAACACATTCGTACCCTGGGAGAGTGAGCCGACGGACGATCCGAGTCTCACCCCAACCTTCGCCCCTCCACTGCGAGGACGATTGGCGATATTCTGTTTCAAGAGGGTAGGCCTTTTGAAGGATATGATTCACTTGTTTGGGGGAATTCGATTCCGTCATGTGGAATTTTTTGGTGTAGGAGAGTCGCGGTTCCTCCTGGACGCTTGCGCAGGGACGTTAGAGATAGTGCGGTTGTGTCCGTCCGATCCTTGTGGTGAGCAATTGGATCTGGAACGTGCACAATGTCCAGGCAATGATCTCCGCCACAGCCAAGCCCCCCTTTCTGGACTTTGATCTCTCGCGGAACAAGTCGCTTCGAACGCTTAAGATCCGGTCGCGCTCCATCGTTTTTAGGCACGGACCCCGTGCGCCAAACCCCGCCATCTTGAGTTTCCTCAGGACCGTACTTTCGACAATCACGTCCCTCGAGTTCTCCGAGGTCATTATCACTTATCGAGACACGGACTTTTGTGGCGTGGCCCAGTACCCCTGTCCTCCAAACATTTACACAGATACGACACCAGACCAAAGAGCAAAGGAAGCGTCATGGCACCGTGAGCTGTTCAAGGTGTTCCGGTGGATGTACAGGCTGCGGGACTTTCAGTTGGTTCTGTGTGCGGAGGTTTGGGACCGCTTTGGGGAGTATGCAATGGGAGTGTTGAAACAGGCCGTCGCTGCTGAAAATGCAGGAGGACGGTTAGATTATCTGCCTTCGGAACCGTTGTTGGTTTACAGTCCTCGGGCTTCCCCAGAAACGGGGCGGGTTATGAGGCCTAGGATTTGATCTTACCTCACAGGCTGGGTATATTTTGCGCCGTAATATATCGTGAATATGGCCGTGTCCAAGCGAGGGATCTTTCTGCTCCTCGGGGGTGAAATCACACATTCGACAGCCACTATGGCGCATTGTAAAGCTGAGAGGTAGTCATCAGGGAAAACTTCGATCACTTTCAAAGTGTTGGAAGTGCTGAAAGCGGCGGGAAGTGCACTTCTGTGCACTTCCAGAAGACTTTGGCGGGGGGAATCACCGTGAAAAAACCGGCGCTCATAAGTAGTCGCGAATTTTCCTGATGCTCAGGTTACATGAATTGTCCTTTCGAAAGTCCAGACGGAAGGAACTATGGGCTACCACTTCTCGGCTTCTCAGAACACCCCGATACCGGCTGGTGCAGCTCAGATAGATTGACAATCGAACATGCAAAAGGGCCAGCGCAATAATTACAATTTGCAGGAAGAATCCAATAACGTCTTAAGAAGGGAAGAAGGAATTTCATACAATCGTACCTAAAAGAATGCCGAATGGGAGCGTGCTGACGGGGGTGTCCGAATTGCAGGGACGGTCGATATCGTGGCTGTAATCGAGAGGACAAGCAGAGAAAGAAGATCTCGGTGAGTTTTTTGGTACGACAGGACGAATGTGCCTGACAAATGGCAGAAATTGCTGTCCGACCGGGTCCTGGCCATGAGAGCTCTTGAAGATGCTGACAAAGTCAGGAATCCCAGCGACAACAGGAATCGGAGCGAAAGGGTTCTGAGGCCTCGCAACAAGTCGCAACCTCCTGAAGACTGGCGGAAAGCCCGGTCGGACCCTCATCGGCATCAGCGATCGACATCACCTTTCTCTCCTACGTTCAAATTTCGACGTTCTCGAATCATCATTTTCCCACCCGCCATCCTCTGTCCCGTATTTGTTTTCCTTTCCACCACACCCGTTCACACACGAGGGTGTCTCCTGTCACGGTTTTTCACCATTGTTCCGGTCTATGGCATACTTAGGCAGATGTAAATTTGTATTGGTCTGCCCACGCGGCAACTCGTGGTTGAGTTCAACGGTCAATGTATACTTGGTCAGTACGATTACCATCCGAGGATGGGCAGCGCCACAAATCGCGGTCGTGAGGGGCGCTCTCCCGAGTGGCTCCTCTATGCTCCACGTCCGACAGAGCGGGTGCTCGGTACAGACAGGGCTATTATGTCGTTACAGGCTGAACTTTAAACGTCGAATTAACGCTGGAGTGGTAACACATGGTCTGCTTAAGGAGGCTAGGTCATCGGCAAATCGCGCCAAACAGCCTCGGTGGAACAGGCTGGAGTTCCCCAAACAACAACCACGATGTCTCCAACCAAGACCCCTACCTCCTCACTATCAGGTAGTTCTGGTACTCACTACTCGATGCTTCTCCCGATGACCATGTCCCACCACAGTGATTGAGCTACTCACTAAGCGAGCTTGGTACCGAAGTCGAGCCAGGATCAGTCAATGGTTCTCCATGAATACTTCGCTAGAGGCTCCTACCGCGTGCTCGTCCCCCGTCATCAATCTTCCTCTCGAAATTGTCGAAATGATCATCGCCCACCTCATCTACGACACGAAAAGTCTCCTCGCATGTTCCCTGACCTGTTACTCCTGGTACATCGCCTCCGTCCCTCATCTTCACCACACTCTCGTCACTTGGTCTCATTCGTGGCGATGTAAGTCGAGAATTGGGTGGCCCACACCGCTTCAGAACGCAAGCAAGCTCGGTTTGCTTCCCTTGGTCGAGAAGTTCAGGGTCTACACTCCCCACTCTTGCGATGACAGGTTTTCTTCAAAGCAATTCAACCGCTGCACCCTATCTCAATTCTCCGCGTTGTCTAACGTCCAAGATCTCAGGCTGGACAACCTGGACATCCCCAGCTTCATGCCGAGGGTCTGGGGATACTTCGGTCACTTCTCGCCGACAGTCCGATCCCTCACCCTGATGTCGCCCAGAGGGTCCCATCGGCAGATTATATTCTTCATCGGACTGTTTCAGCATCTAGAAGACCTCATACTCTTCGACAACACACTCGAACCCTGGGAAAGCGAGCCGACGGACGATCCGAGTCTCACCCCAACCTTCGCCCCTCCACTGCGAGGACGATTAGTGATATCCAGTTTCAAGAGGGTAGACCTTTTGAAGGACATGATTCACTTGTTTGGGGGAATTCAATTCCGTAATATGGATATTTTCGATATAGGAGAGTCGCGGCTCCTCCTGGACGCTTGCGCGGGGACGTTGGAGACGGTGCGGTTGTATCCGACCGATCCTCGTGGTGAGTAATTGAATCTGAAACGTGCACAATGTCCAGCCAATAATCCGTACCTCAGCTACCCCCCCCCTTCTGGACTTTGATCTCTCGCGGAACAAGTCGCTTCGAACGCTTGAGATCGTGGCGCGCTTCGCCGTTTCTAGGTACAAACCTCATGCGCTAAACCTCGCCATTTCGAGTTTCCTCAGGACTACACTTTCGACAATCACGTCCCTCGAGTTCTCCAAGATCATTATCATTTACTGGGACACCGACTTTTGTGGCGTGGCACAGTACCCCCGTCCTCCAAACATTTACACAGATACGACACCAGACCAAAGAGCGAAGGAAGCGTCATGGCACCGTGAGCTGTTCAAGGTGTTCCGGGAGATGTACAGGCTGCGGGACTTTCAGTTGGTTCTGTGTGCGGAGGTTTGGAACCGCTTTGGGGAGTATGTGATGCGAGTGTTGAAACAGGCCGTCGCTGCTGAAAATGCAGGAGGACGGTTAGATTATCTGCCTTCGGAACCGTTGTTGGTTTACAGTCCTCGGGGGTCCCCGGAAACGGGGCGGGTTGTGAGGCCTAGGATTTGATCTTACCTCACAGACTGGGTACATAATCTGCAGGACGAATCCAATAACGTCTTAAGAAGGAAAGAGTTATCCACTAAAAGAGGAAGAAGGAATTTCATGCAATCGTACCCAAAAGGATACCGAATGGAGGCGAATCGATGAAAAGAGTCCGAATTGCAGGGATGGTTAATACCACCGTAATCGGAGGACAAGCGCCGTGTTGCTCTTTCTCTCCATTTCGAGCAGCATCGCGGACGTAACGTATACCACGGTACCAACAGACAATGCTCGACAAAGTAACATGCACGTCGTGAACGACTGTGCGGGGACCGGGCGGCTAATCGCAAGCCTCAGAGCGCGCGACCCGACATTCATGTACAGTGGACGTCCCGTTCCCTGTTTCGTACGTGAACTTGTTCGTGGTTCAAGTAATTTGTTGAGTGGATCTGCGACTGCGAACCGAATAATATGCACCGATTTGTTTGTCGCTTTATCAATCGTAAAGGCGCGCTGTCAGCTGCTGACCGAAATAGTATGTAACTCACTCACTTCCGGTTCCAGTGAGGCGGAAGATGCTAGAAGAAGGGTCCCCCCATTCCAAACCGAGTTTCTCATCCAACAAGCGGGGGAAGTCTAAGATAGAGAGGTCGCGAGCAGCTTCGAGGGACATGGCGGCGTCTAGCAGCAAGTGTATTCAGTAACGCAATTCAGCACTGCGTGGTGTGCCGGCCGTCGTAGGTGGCCGGCAGTGATCGTCGTGTGCGAATCAAAACTCCATGCAAGGCATCAAAAAGGACTAAGGAATCGGGTCCAAAATGCGGGGAACCCGAAGGCTTACAATTCTAATTACATTCCCAAACCTCCAGGGTGTTCCATCCGGGAAAATTCTTGTATTACAGGTAGTAGTACACAAAAAAGTCCATGTGCGTGCTCTTTAGGAAGCACTTAGGGAACCATAAACCCGCCAGACACCTCTTCACGTCAGATTGACCGGTAGCTTTGTGCCAAACCGAACCTCAACAACCTGTACATGTCTCTGCAGCGCGTGAATAGAAGCGGCGCTCGGAAATCTTCCATTCACGTGGACGATAGCTACGTGGTACAGCATTGCCGAAGTTGTATTCTTGCGGTCGGCAGCGAACTGTGCCAGTTTCTCCATGAAATCTTCTGTGATGGCGCAATTCAAGAATGCGAGGGTTTTCAGCGAGGGTGAGGCCGAGGGATCTGAAAACAAAGTGGAGAGGAAGTGTAGCACATTGGTGTCACACTCGACGGCAAGCGTCTCGAGGGCGGGGAAGGATGCCGGGTAGAAAACTGGGGAGTCGAGGGAGGGCCGAAGCCGTTCCGGTGTGCGATGCTTGAGGCGAAATTCTCGAACATTGGCGAGGGAGAGCAAGGGGAACTCTACGAATGGGACCTCTGAACTTGGGAAGCAGGAAAATATGAAGCTTCCGTTTGGCCCGAGCAATCGAATATTCCGAGGGTAGGATTGGTATTCCAAAAAAGCAGGGGAGGGGAGATTCGAAAAGTGTGTCGTGGGAATTTCGGACAGAACATCATTTAATCCCGTGTTCTGGTCGAGGGAGGAAATTTCGAGATGCGATCCCCTGCGGAGCGCAATGTTGGAAATGAGGGCTTGGGCGTTCATCGCATTATTGCAAGATATTGATAGGTGCCGAAGTCGACTCCTAATCGTGGTTCGGCGTCGTGAAACTCGGAGGGAGGCTTCTGTAAACCGGATATCTAGAGTTGCCCTTTCAAGGGAGCGATTCTGCTCCAAAAAGGTCAAAAGGGCATCCAAGTGGAGATCGAACCAGTGGTTACGGAGGGTCAGGTCCGTGAGAGTCCTGAGGTTGAGCAACGAGGGATATAGAGGGACATTGAACAATGAAAGATACTCCAGGGTGTGGGCGAAGGATTCAAATGGATCGACCATCCGATCCCATTTGGGGCTCGTATATGTGCAGAGCAGTGTCAGGGATCGGAGATTAGGGGTTGACTGAGGAAAACCCGGGAGTGCCTTTATTAACTCCTCGGTACCCGCAAGGTCATGAACGTATAGGGTGTCGATGTTTTCGATGTAGGGTATTATGAGGCGACCGGGTCTAGGGTCTGCCCTGAACTTGTACATGTCGATGTTGACATCCAAACGAGAAGCCTTGGCGCGCTCCAGGCTCAACGCCATTAACTCGCTCTGGTTGTTGGATATCAACGTCCAATTTTCTGAAGTAGAAGTGATGGACTCCCGCCAGTACCGGCATACGTGAGTCAGCGGAATGACTGACTTTGCGTCGACATTATCGCCGTCCAATAGTATATGTCGGGCGATACGAGAAAGGAGTTCCTGAGGCAATCTGTTCACAGGTTGCAACAGGTTCCACAGGGTGGGGATAAATTTCAGGATATTGCGTGCTTGGGTTTCAAGATTCTTGATCTGGAGGGTTAACCGTCAGACCCCGCTACCGCAGTCGCTGAGAGAGACAGGGATGCGTACTTCTGATTCCACTGACGCGGGAGGGAGGGGGGCCTCTTGTAACCTGGTACATTCTAAGCAGAGTTTCTCGTTCAACACACGGAGGAGGTCTGGGATGGAGAGGTCGCGAGCAGCTTCCAATGGCATGGTCGCTGCGGAGAAACAGTTGATCGATGATCGATAAGCTCCGTGGACCGGGGGAGATCGGGGAACCTGGATCACGTGCCTCATACAGTGGTCTGAAATCAGATCCTATCGTTTAACTTGAGATCTCTCTTTCTTGCACTCGTCGAGCCAAATGTTGGAAATTTGCGTCGTCGGTTTCGGAGGTGGGAGCACTGTGGTATCTTCACGATACGCGTATAAGTCTCATGTCATCCGACTTGCGGTTGGCGGTATTTGCAGCTGTGGGGTCATTTTACTCGTTTGCGCTGGAGAGATCCGGCCAGGCTCGGGTTACGGTCGTTTGTAGGTGAGTAGCCAGTTTTCAACCCGGAACGCATTTTCGCACCTGTCTTGTTTCTCCGGATGTTGCGTTGGCTGACGGAATCTACCTAGATCTAACCATGAAACAGTAAAAGGTCAGTTTTTTTTGTGGCACGTTACTGTGGTGTCGGTGTGGTCCCTGGATTGACCTATTGCAATTGCGGGGGACGAAGATCACGGGCTGAGGGTTGACTCCGACGTCCTTGGGAAGCACGAGGCGTGGAGACCATACAGAGGTGGGCCCCCAGCGCAAAAAGCGGCTTAACATGAGCCGATCCCCCTGTTTTCGCGTGACAAAGTTGTCGCCTCAACTCAGGAAGCCGCAGATCGGCAGTACCGTTTCATCATCTGCACGTTTAAGTAGGCGAGAGCTCCACTCCCTTTCCAGCTTACTGGCAGAATATCGATGGGTTTACAGGGCACTTCCGGATGTGATACCTACCCCAGATCTTCTGGGCCCCTTGCTTGATCATGGGGATGCCTTCGTACTCATTCAGAATGGCGTAGGAATCGAGAAAACGCTTCGCGGCCAGCTTCCGACGGCCACGATCCTTTCCGGCTGCGCTTGGATTGATGCGACCCTCGTAGAGAAGGGGAGGTTGCTGACACAGTACGGCAAAGTGGGTATTATTTTCAGTATGGTATTCATCCTGTTGACCGAGCTCCAGGAAAGGCTTACGCTTGGAGTCCATCCACTTCCCGACGGAAAGCTTGAGGAAGAGACTCTGAAGCTCTTGGTCGATCTCCTCCTTAAAGGAGGAACGACACCTGAGCCCGAGTCGGATATTGTAGCTCAACGCTGGAGAAAAGTCTTATGGTTTGTTTCAGGATTGCTGTTGGAATTCGATCGCTCTCTGATACCAGAGAAAACCCAGGAATGCGGCGTATTCGAGTTTGTGCACACTTTCGCGGGCTAGCATTGAGGAGCTTCTGGCAGAACCACACGTCGAACTCATCACCACCACCATTAAAGAGATCATGGGCGAGGTTATCCTCATTGCTCGAACGAGTGGTATCCACACCGGTAACTTATTGGAAGACGAAGCTGTACGTATCATTCAAGATATGAGGCCCAGCGACTTCAAGCCCTCCATGCTGGTCGATCTCGAAGCCAACCGGCCTATGGAGGTGGAGGTTATCCTCGGAGAGGTCGTTAGAAAGGCGGCAGAAGTTGGTGTACCTGTTCCAAGGTAATCTCCGTCCGCAATACGTCACCCCTTCCTCACCACTGTCTCTCGCCTTCCAGGTTGCAAACTCTTTACGCGTCTCTCAAAGTTGTTCAGTGTAAGCTGCTTGCAAATCGAAAGTAGTGGACTTAGAATGCAATCATGGGTCAATCAGGCGAGGTGTGCAAGCCGGTGGACCAGTGTATCTTTTCACATTCCGTTGGTACGAACGTTCCTTGTGCTTGTGGTAGGTTCCTCGGTCATTTCTGTTGGGCACATGTAAGGAAACGTCTCAGTTTGGAAGTGAATCGAAACATGCAGGCAGAGGGACAGCTCACGTACCAACACTCCAACCATATGGAAGTTCCTGTTGTCAGTCTGACGATCAATTTCGACACGAGTGTCTCTTGGATGACACAAATGTGTTTGATTTTGAGGTAATGCGATGTCCAGAAAGAAAGGGTGAGGGCGCGGGCGGGGGACAGGGACAAGGATGGGGCACTGCTTTGTCCGCTAGAGTGGGAGCTGTCCAGATGTGGACATGCGTGGGGTACATCCATTCCTCCGGTGCGTCGCCGGTGGTCTACGGAGGGCGTCGCCGATCGGAAGGGAGTGGGTCGAATGAACAGGGGTGGATATCAGAAGGTCCGTATGGAGTAGGACGACGGGGGTAAGCCTTCGATGAAAGGTCGTTCCTCTCAGACAAGTCCGGATATCGGAAAGTCCACACGAGCAGCCTCCTTTGCCGTACCCGCCTCTACACTTGTTCCATCGTTCCCCCTCTTGCCGCAGGATGCACGGGGGAAATGACTGACTTAGCGAGGGACCGCTGACGTCAACTTGGTTGAACATCGAGTTGATAAAAAGGTGGCTTTGAGAGGGATGAACCGCATCGCCTCTTCTCCACCACCCTCTTCAATCCCTCCCTGCAATACCATGCCAACGCTTTCTTCTCTTGCCCAGGACATTGATGCGGAGGCACGCGGTATCGTCCTCATCATGAACACCATTTCTATCGCATTCACCGCTCTCAGTGTTTACCTACTCTACGCCCGCATCCGCGTCCTGCAACCCCACAGCGCGCCCAGACCCCGGGACCCTCTCAACATAAAATTAGAACAGTTGGAGTGGCTCTCCGGGCAACTTCCTTTCCTCCAAGATCTTGCACGCGGCCGAGACCGCGACGGCGACCCGATCTCCCCGGCAACTCAAGATTTGTTGTGCAAAATCATCCCGGAAAAGATCATGGTGTAAGACTTCTTCTGTCCCTCGAAGCCTTTTATACTTACAGAGAGTGGAGGTGCGAACTGCGGCTGCTACTCGCGCACTACGGGACTCAGAGAGCGATTCAAGTCAGCAAGGTAGATGAAGGAATGAGTGAGTTGTGCCGCGATTTTTGGGTGAGTTTTCTGCGCAACCGCACGGACGCGTCCATTGAACGAAGCGTAGAAAGTGACGGTGGATATCATCCCGGCGCTCAAGAGCAACGAATAGATAGTTTGATTTCGAGGCCGATACTTCTTCTTTTCCCCAATCGTGGAGCGAGACGATTGGGGTAAGTCTCTACCATTGCGATACCTTTCCATAATACTCGCATATTATCACAATATTCTTATTCTCGGCAAACTACAGTTGCGGAACATTTGTTACGACCGAGGGATGAATTCGAAGCTTGAAGTCGGAAGTTTTCGGACCACACTCTAACGCAGCTTTCTTCGCCTCCACTCAGAGGGGTTGGGAGACTTGGAGGCGACTGCCTCCAGTACACATCTTGTTGGATGTCATGAGGCCGACTACATCGGACGTAGGGGTGGTGGGACCTCGAGTGGCTAGCGAGGGGGTGTTGACGTTGGGTGTCCTACGGACGCGAAAAAAAAACTAACGCGAGATAAATCGGACAAAGCGGAGAGTTATGCCGGTGGAAGGGGAATCCGAAGTTAGAGAGACCGCAAGGACGATGGGTCTCCGCGCTTAGTGCCACGAGACCACCCATTGTTATCTTCCACCATCTACACCGAGTTATACGGACAGCACCGACTCAGCAACCGCTATGAAGTGGAGAGAATTCCTCCATATACCGAAAAAGCACTGTCGAACGCTAAGCCAAGCGAGGAGCAAGGTTGGCTCTATTGAAGGAGTGTTTCAGGATCAGGTATAGGACGTCGTCAGGTAATACCCGGTCCTTGTTAAAACACGTATTGTGGAGGCGGCGGGAGTGCAAAAATATTTAGGACAACTTTTCGTCGAGTTCTTGAAGAAGCGAGAAGTTCACGCCCTTGATTGTGACACGGGGTTGCCAGTCGGTCTGCCGAAGTTATCTGGACGAAGAAACGTTTTGGTGAAGCGTGCCATCGAAGATACGTTGTCGTATAAATACCTTCCAAAGGACGTCAAAGCCTCCTCTAAAGCTATGGCGTGAACCAACGCGGCATCTAGTTCCATTCTTCCCTCTTTCCGAGTTGTCGTGAGGACCAGCAGGCGGCGAGTCGAGTCAAAGGTGGTGGCGATTTCGACCGGTAGCCACGTGGCTGATAATCCGCGAAGGGAACAAAATTTCGTTTGATCTCATCGCGTCTCTTCTACTCTCTATCCCATCTTCAAAAATGTCCTCCATCGGCACTCTCTATCTCGCGGAAGCTTCCGTTGCCACCTCCAGGGTATCCCAACCCCTCTCTGGGATCCTTTGAACGAGCTGATCTCTTGATATCTCTCCCAGATTAAAGCCGTCGCCGTTCTCGCCGGAGTCAAGTTCGACACCCCTGAGGGTTACGTTCACTACGAGACCAACAGGACCCCAGAGTTCACCTCCAAATTTCCTCATGGAAAGGTCCCGGCCTTGGAGACTCCCGAAGGATTCTTGTTGACGGAGTCCACTGCCATTGCCCGATACAGTTGAGTGAACCCCACCTTTGTCGATATCCATTTCGTCCTATCGGTTTGGCGAGATCGAATTTTTTTTCCACGATGAGATCCTCTTTATTCAGTTATCCCTGTCTGAACGATACATATCCAACGTGTCGAGACTTTGAATTCTGATAATACACCTTATTTCGACCGTTCGATCGTTTTCGAAGGATTGCTGACACGTTAGATTCATTAGTTGTCTCCCGTGGTAACCCAAACGCTTCCGTGTTGTTGGGCGGATCCCCAGAAGAGCAGGCCCTCGTTGAACAGTGGATTCACTTCGCCGATACGGAGGTGTACGTTTACATGGTTTTGTTACATGGCCTCTTTGCTCACAAGGTGCCGTACTCGAAACCGGTTCGTACCTGATTTCCTCAGCCCATTTTTCGGAATCTTATACCCATAGTCCCCCCGAAAAGATCCATTTCGGTCATGTTAGTCGTATCGAGAGGGCATTCAACACCCTCGAAAAAGTCCTTGAGACCAGGACATTCCTTGTTGGTGAACGCTTGACCCTTGCGGACATCCATGTCGCCACCGTCATGTTGCGCGCAGCGAACTGGTACTTGGACAAGACCAACATTGCCAAGTACACCTCAGTTGTCCGTTTCGTCGAGACCATCCTTAATCAACCACAAATTTCCGAGTTCTGGACCATCCAATGGCCGGAAAAGGTTGCAACATACACCCCACCCGCCAAGGACACGAAGAAGAAGGAAGACAAGCCAAAAGCTGCACCCTCTGAGAAGCCGAAGAAAGAGGAGAAACCGAAGGCGAAACCGAAGGAGCCTGAACCAGAGGAGGAGGAGGATGACTTGGTTCCCAAGGAGGAGCCCAAGGCCAAGAACCCTCTCGATTTCCTTCCAAAATCCACGTTCAATCTGGAAGATTGGAAACGTGCCTACTCCAACAAGGATACCAAAGGCCCCGGAGGATCCATCGAATGGTTCTACGAGAAGTCAGCTGAATCTGTTCTTGACGTGGGAGAGGGTGCTGACCGTTCCTCAGCTTCGACAAGGAAGGGTTCTCCGTGTGGAGATGTGATTTCAAGTACAACGAAGAATTAACCCTCGTCTTCATGTCTTCCAACCAGATCGGTGGCTTCTTCAACCGTCTTGAGGCTTCGAGGAAGTACCTCTTTGGATCGTTGGGAGTCCTCGGCGAGCCAAATAACTCCATTATCACCGGTGTGTTCATCACGAGAGGTGATGACATTAAGCTTTCTGTGGATTGCGCCCCCGATTGGGAAAGTTACGAGTACAAGAAGCTCGACCTCGCGAATGATTCTGATAAGAAATTCTTCGAGGATGCTCTGGCTTGGGATTTGGAGTTGGATAGCAAGAAGTGGGCCGATGGAAAGAACGTGAGTCGCTTCGAACATATGTCCGTCAAGATGTTTGTGGTCATTGACAACCCCACCCTATTTCTAGTTCAAGTAATTGTGTGTTTCGCCGGTTGTAGATATGTAGAAAGGTCTCGCCGCCATGTATCGCCCTTGTGCCCTCTGTTGTACTTTGTCTCTCTTGTCCTGTGATATGAACCATTCAACTCTGGAAGGTGATGCACCTACCGTGAGAACCAGCCCTACTCCGTTCCTCCGATTCCGTTGAGCTGGCATAGACTTCCGCAACACCCTAAGGGTCACGACCATGATCATACCTTCGCACTTCCATACCTTGTCTCGCGCTCCTGTCCACGCCCATCAACGTCGTTGAATCGGATCAGCAACCACCGGATCTTTGGGACCGCCCACGGCGATGTCGCGGAGCACCTCAGTTCAATGGGGTGGTGGTCCCACGAAAAGCCCTCTTATCCCCGCCGGGAGATGACTTGTCTTGCTTTTACCCAGACGCAAAGCACCGGCAAAGGCGACTGACCGGTCGCAGGACGTGAGTGTGATTATACACGCCAACGGAGGTGTTTGGTTGCCCACTTGCGCCACGCTAACCATGGGACCTTCCCCACACTCGGATTGTGACACACAGATATCCCGCGATTATCGCCGCTGCTGTGAATTCACCGGATACTATATTCGCCGTCTATTAGATACCTTCAAGGACATAAACGGTCTCCTCAATTCGTCGGTTCCCTACCGCTCAGCTCAGCCACGTCTCTCGTCCATTCCTCACAGTGCCTTACGAGTTCGTCGATCCGGGATCGAAGCCGAGCTCCTGTTTACCTCACGAGAGGTCGAAGACTAGAAGGGTAACATGGAGGAATTCGTCAACCAAGCCCGTGACGCGTACAAGGCTAGAAAGGGAAAGGCGTTGCCTGGTGTGTATCTTGGTATTGACGTGTCATAGCGGGTGAAAATGATAAGATTGAGTGGTATCCGACCGACGACGAGACTTTCACGGTGACCCGAAACAATGCGAGTAAATCAGCCCATTACAGTTCCTTGTCATACCTCTACCATTCTCGATCTGACTTACGCGCATCCAGACCCACCCGAACTCGCCCCCCCGAGGCCAGCTACAACCTCCGTAACTACGTCAACGGTGTGCGGAAGACCATACAAGCTTCATGCCTTATCGAAGCCGACACTTGGTGCGGTATCCACGTTCACGTGTCTCCGGATGACGAGTCAGCTACACCGTCGACCAAATGAGCCCTATCGCACGCGCCGCCCTCTACTCCGGATCCGTCTCTAACGCCCTCGTTCCCGCTGATCGCTCGAAGAGCGAATTCTGCAAGAGCTTCCACACGTCTAATCCCAATTTCAAGGGAAAGGCGGTGGATAGGTCTATCGCTCTGGTCGACGCGGCAAAGACCAACGTTATTATCATCGGGCTCATGAACAACCCCGAAGGTAGTAAAGACTTGTGGCTGCCCCCCGCGGGTGATAACCAATGGGGTATCCACCACAGAGTTCCAGCTGCATATCTTTCTCCACACTCGTGTTCAACTCCTGGGTGTATTTCCCGCGTGCCTCACTACCTTTTTGGTTTACTCTGTATTTGGCCCGCACGGTGATTATATACAAATTTCGTACCGATGGAATAGCCCTTAGGGTTACGACGTATCAGTATCTTTTTCACTCAACCTCCCATTGTCCAGCAGAGGTAATGGGAGGGAATGACACTCAGGTTTTAGAGAGAACTCGAGAGACTCGGGGCGTGAAACTGGAGGCGATTCCCACATAGGAGGAAGGAGTAATTGGCGTTGGGCTACTTGTCCGCTTAAGTTTAATGTGCAATCGTTCAAAGGCTACCCTGCAATAAGCTCCCGGGGTCTGACCAGATCTACTCCAAAAACTTACAGCATACGTATTCCATGAACCCCCAGGGAGGCACCAGCGAATGTGAGCAATCACCGCGGCGGCCCTGGGGGAGGCATGGGAGGTCGAAAGCTGAAAGCCAGTTGGGTACCATGGAACGTCAAGCGCCGCGCCACGAAGCCCCAGGATGCCATCACCGAGTTCTCCGGAACGGCCCTGTGATCTGTAACGGGGGAGCCGCTGGATCAACGACAACGGCGCTTTTCTTATGACCTGAGACCCTTGAGAAACCACAGGGTCGGGCTGGAACAGCATGCCACTACGTATCACAACTGTGGCTTCTGTCGTCTAGCTGGATGATGGCCCGCTGCTCAAAAGACGCATGTTTCCAGATCGGGTCCGAGGTTCCACATCGGAAAACGAATGGGATTTCGTTCGGATTACCCCCCACTATCTCTTCCAAATGCCGCGCGTTAGCAGGGTGATGAGAACTGAAGAAACAAGAAGAGGGATGGCCGTAGCCATCATAAGGATGAGTCTCGGTAGGTTTTACCGGATTTGCGGGCCCACACTCCCAATCAGAAATCATGTGGCAGAGAAGCGCCGAGCTGAAGTCAATGAGGAACAGAGAGCGAGCGGTGATTGGGATTGAATCCCAGTCATACGCAGGAACCATCACATCGATAAGTGGGTAGGATTAGGACTAGCGCAATCTTCAGAATACTATTATGTAGTCCATGAATCATAGAACGCACGGGGAGCCAAAATAAACCAAACCGGACAAGTTTTGACCAGATATACAGAATGTCCGGTGGAGTGAGACCTCTCCTGGCCAACGGTAGGGATGTGTCTTGAAAGACGAAGGAAATACACGAGTAATCGTTACACGGAAGGTAATAGGATCTGGAGCACACGGGGGTCATAGAGTGAGGTGGAAAACGAACTGGGAGAAAGAGAGTAAATGTGGAGCATAGACACAGAGACGGGGAAACGTGCGGAAAGCAACCAGGAGTGGGCGGTCGGACAAACACGATTAACACGGAATAGGATACCAGGAAACGATGTCGCGCTGCTCAGAGCAGTTGAGCGTTCACCAAATGGCGACGCAGAATACTATCTTCTACTACACCCAACGTCGCAGTGGTGCCCTTGGTGTCCTTCAATTCGGCAATGAGCTCGTCATCTGACCAACCCCTTCGACGACACAAACTGACACTCACCACTACGGAGGTAACGTGTACGAAGAAGGGGCGTTCTGGGCGTGAATGCTTCCTGTGGACATCCTTGAAATGTGCCTCAAAATCTAGAAGGATGCGCGCGCGTCAGAACCCAACACGGGAGGATAACGGGGAGTAGACACGTGCATTTAATAGCAACCTCTGGTGTATTTTCCCGTTCTCCGTAACTGGAGATATAATCTCTCACTTTAACCCCCCTCTTGAGCTTCTTCACCAACAGGTCGTACTTGTTCAAGAACAGCACGATCTGGGTGTTGGCAAGGACCTTGTTTGACGCGACCTGTTTCCACAGTTCGTACGAATCCTGGAGGCGGTTGATGCGGTTGTCTTCAAAGAGTTTCTCGTCAAAGACGCTGAGTGGGGCGAGGAAGATGATTGCATCCATGTCGTCGAAGAACGGTGCCCAAGAGGCTCGTGATGACCTTGACCCTCCAACGTCGTAAATAAGCCACTCAGTTCCCGTGTATTTTCCTACATCCAGGAGCTCACTCGCGTGCTCATCATATAACTGCGGAGGCATGCGCACCTTCTTCAAATACGAATCGGTGTTCCTGTACGCCCAGGGTACGCAAGCGAGCGCGGACAACATCATCATCCGACGGTTTGTAGTTTTTGGTGGCGATTCGATCGACGTCGTTCAGAAAGCTGTGCACCGGAGTAAGACGAAACAAGGGAAAGCGCAAATCCCGACGTCATGACAGGTTATCAAATCCACGTTAAACAAAGTCAAAATTAGATTCCAGCAATGGAGCGAAGGAAACGAAAAACGCACAATCCAGAGGTTTCTTCGACCCTGTACCTCCTTTTGCTCAGAACCCTCTGAACGAGATCATCCTCCCAAAGAGCCTTGATATCCTCCTTACACCCAACGATGATACTCGTAACCTCTTCTAGATCTGCGCCAACCTTCCCCCACTCGGCCAAGGAAACCCCCTTCTCATGGCCACCAAAAGCTCCAAACACGTTACGTACGGACCCACCCGAATGGGGTCGACCGACAGTCTTCAGCCCACTTATGAACCTGTCTTTCCACGAGTTATTCGATCGAATGTAAAACTCCCTTGGGAGCCGCTGGATCTGGAGATCATCCCCGTCGATCGGAGGAGAATCCGGGGGGGATATGGTGCCGGTAACCGCGGAAGCGGACTCGGCGCGTCCTCGATCATTGTTATTGAATTTCCCTTGATCTTCAAGAGCTCCACTCCCAAGCTTCCTTTCCAGGTCGGTCTGGACGCCCCTCAGCGGTGCGAGACGGAGCTTCAGGATCTTGTGCTTCTCGGAAAACCGGACATCCATCGCGGGAACATCACCAGTCGAACCGGCCCTGGCGGTAGTCTGAATGGCCATTTCTTGATTGAGGATATCAAGGACGCTGTTTACGCTCCTGATGAGGTTGAGTTGGACGACGGATGTCCAGACCAGACGTTCCTGTTTCCAAGCCCGAGGGGCATATTTCAATTGGAAGTCTGTGGGGTCGACGGTGCACGCGTGACCATCGCGGTTCGGGATTGAAATATGCATCGCGGGCAATACGGAGTAAGGGGGGAGGGGTTGAAACGGTTGATCGTCAGTATTACGATATCCGGAAGTCACCAAACACAATGAGAGAAGACGGCGATCACTCCCGTCGCCAGTGACGACTGGAACGTGTAGGATCGGATAAAACGGGAGAATAGTGGGAGTGACGAGCGAACGGATAGGGACACTCACTCTTGACCGTTGTCGACTTGCCTAGATGAATCACAAGACCATTACAACAGAGCGTAAGCGCACGAGGACTTCATTTCGACAAATGAGAAAAATATTGGAAATGTGGGGCAGAGGGAAATTCCGCCGAGATGAAGAACGCATGGGCGAACGGGCGTGTGAAGAGCCGGGACATTGTTTCCCAAGATTCAACAAGCCGGGATTCACGCATTCTTGTGATCACAAACGGGGATGATGCAAGCCGAAAAACGCCCCAAAT
>Ga0307513_10002515_pt1 | contig 25333 bp, 38 predicted proteins | sample 15_EM_MG_FD_202174 | JGI IMG/M metagenome (GOLD analysis project Ga0307513, IMG submission 202174) | Populus trichocarpa ectomycorrhiza microbial communities from riparian zone in the Pacific Northwest, United States - 15_EM | ecosystem: Host-associated > Plants > Roots > Unclassified | place...
GAAGTTTCACGAGGCTCGACGCCTTTCACAGAGTTAACAGTGGTTTTACAAATCGAGCCCTCCGAATGGGGCGATCCACACGTTCAGCCTCCATAGAAACAAGAGCCCATTCTGCTGTCACTGAAACCAAATCGTCAAACACAGCCAATATTTTCTCACCAAACGCGTCTCAGAAGATGGGATGCCGACAATATGAATCCGCACTTCCTTTTCCAAGCTTTACCTATCAAAACCACCAACATACCTCATAGCGTCTGGGACCAAACAACCGTCGTGCTAATGCCATATCCAAAAACCCGCTAATGCTATTCTATTATATGTCAAGATGAAATCAGGGGAACCAGTACCGCAGCGGCTTCACAAAAGTGAGAATGTCAGTAAGTCTGTGATTCGTTTGAACTACCTTTAGCTCATGTAAACACCAGCAGTATTACGTCAGATTGATCTGGGCCTGTAAGATATGATGTGTCACTTTTGCCCAACGAACCTACATGGTGTCATAGGGTGGGCAAACCTACGATGGGCAAACCGGATACTATCAAGTGTAGTCGAAAGTCCAGTTTCTCCATCACCTCCGAGCGACTGATCTCTGTTACAGATAATAAATGGACTATCACTGACATCCACCGCACCGCACTATACCTACCAACTCGTAGGTCAGATCCCAATGTTATTGGTAGGAATGCTCTACTGTTATCGGATTGGGCTATGCTAATGGAACCAGGTTCGTAGAACACCGGCCAGCGGAAAGTCGACATTGGCAACTCCTCTGGCGCACCATATCCAGTATGGGACATCCCGGTTTGTGTGTGGGATTGGACAAGACGGGACTGGCCCGACCAACTAAAACAACGTGGGTGGGATTTCGGAAGGAGATATCTCCTTATTACTTATCGTGACCTGAAACGGAATTCTGGCACGAGTTTGTCAAAATGAACATGTCAACCAGTTTGCCCATCGACTCATCCTCTGGTGGTGTCCATTCGAAAGTGGATTTGGGCAATGAGGCTCTCACTTCAATTTATTGGTCCGCCACCAAATCGAGTGCCCGAGCACGATGGTACCGCCGACACAGCTAGGTTCTTACTTTCATTGCGTGGGTTTTCAGCATACCCTGACTTCACGAACACACGAGTATATTACCACCGCTCCTCAACCGCATAACCTCGCAATCGTACTCCTGCAGGACCAAGGCCACCATAGTCGCTCACCTTCTACTGAAGCAGGATGTAATGGAACCGCAACTACTTCGATCACCCCACTATGCTACTGAGTTGGTTGGTGATGTTGTACCACCTGCACAACTTTATCATGTCGTATTGGGATGTCAGTGTTCTCGTCTACAGAGTAGCTATATCTTGTTTCGGACCCCGTTTGTTACCCTCCCGATTGCGGTCGACCCGCGCGATTGTCAGATGGGCTTTCCAATTGCGTGGTTCACGGCCTCGATCCCTTTACTCGAACGTTCTGGGATTTCGTTTATATGTATATAAGCCTCGTATTCCTGCCTACTTAAAAAGGTTTTGTGGTGGGTATCCTTCGATCTCAGGCTCATTCTCCGTCATGTTGCGCAGGCAGTGGCAGGCCCGGCAGTCAAGAGCTCGTGATTCCTTGAACAGGAACACCACCTCGCTCACCAGATGGCCGTTCAGAGACAGTCACAGCAGTTGCGGTATTCCCGTAGTTCTAATCCAATAATCTTATGACATTTGGTCCCTCTATGGGGAGCATGAGCGCCCACTTGAGGAAGGATGTGCAAGGGGCCACTGTACCTGTACTAATGACACGCGCGAGTTGCACCTTTAGCGCTTGAAATAGTTGTCACCCGGCTGCGCCCTGACGAGGATCAATGAAAGGAAAGGCAATTCTTAACTACTGCGAATGTGTACATCATATGGAGGTGGAAAGGGCAGCAGGGGAATGAAATTCCAAGCCCCAGCAAGCGTGAGCGTCCAAGGTTACGAAGGTGTTGGTGTTGGCTGACCCTGGTACAGAAATTCCGCGAGTATTCGAGGCTGGAACGAGCGGATCGCCGAGGATGGGTGCTTGGGTTTCATGAACTCGGTGAGGCGGCCTCATTGAGGTGTTGTTATATTGTTTGAGCTGCCTGTTTGGGGTGCCGTGCGATCAAATCCGTAAGCTCTGTTGTGATTGCGAGACCAATCAAAACCCGAAGATTTGTGTTGAACCCTGACCACATTCGGAGAGAAGAGAGGAAAGGCTAGGTCGGCCTGCAAACGCCTCCTGCAGTCTTGTTGGCCGTTGAGACGAGCTCTGGCGCTCAGTAATGGACCAACCGCCCACTGCGGCGAACGTTCAGCCCAACAAGACAGCACCTGAGCCCGGGTATGATACGAAAAGGTCGACGGAAGCTCTACGGATACCATCAGAATTGCAGCATTTAGCCACAGATTACGTTGGCGCTGCAACCCAGCTTTCGTCTCCGCCCTCACAGGCCGCATCGTTCAAAGGCATGCACGACGCAGGAGACATCGAGATGCAGGAAAATATGCCACAGCCACTATCAATAGACGTCCCAATCAGGACAACCACCTTCGAGGGAACGAGCGGAGAGGATCAGAATATGCCTCAGTCAAAAGGATTGACGCCTCCATCTCCCGAAGCACGAATGCTCGCAACACCTGCATCTGAGGATCTCCCAGAAGATCTTGGACTAGGTGGCGCCGTCCCGGATGGTGGTACTCCTCCAAATAGCAACGAACGAGTCGCGCGGACGGATGATGTCGAGAGCGAGGACCGACATGTTGCATTTATAGCGCCCCCAACTACACGGAGGTGAGTCTGATGACGTTGTACATAATGCAGCTTACTGTGCTAAATGCTTCACAGCAACCCGGCTCCGTACATTCCGCGGTCCTCCTACCCCATTGGCGACCCGCCAATAGGGTCTGCATTTGGTACGGAACCGATGGGGCAGATCGGTGTGCACTACCCTCGAGAGATGATCCGAGTCGAGCGTGATTATTCCGGTGGAGAACTTGTCCAGTGAGCCTACCAACGTTCGTTCCACTTGAAATCGTGCTGATAAATGCTGTATAGATTCTTCTCTACATACCCAATGGAACTAGAGGGTCGGGTACGTCCCTTTCCAATCTCTTCGTCGCTCTTCACTCGGCTGATGAAATCACCAACGCTAGATCACGGAGACTCAATGGCTGGAAACGATCAACGGGATGAACGAGATACTCATCTCGGCTCACAGCCTACGGCATGCGGCCTTTCACCACGTCCTTGCCGTAGTGACTTTGTATATGTCGATGATGGTGCTCGACACTCACTATGACAAAGTTGGTCCATTCGGTTACCAGCGGCATTGCGTGGGAAATTTACTATAGAATCTGCAGGAGATGCGCAGGTTCAAGCATTACATTGACGCTTGCAACGAGCAACTCTATAACCCCCAGGGTCTTAATATTTTATGGCCCCGCTCTGTCGGATTCCTTTTTGTAAGGCTGTTATATCCTAGTCGAGACCACAGCTAACGAGTTACCGCCCCGCGCACAGTTGGAAATTGAATATTACGTGAGTAACTAGCCATATTGCAACTACTAAACAAGTGACTGACCTGCTGGACAGTAATATGGTGCTTCTCGTTCTCCGTCGGTGGACTGTTCGATCGTTCATATATATATGGTCATTCCTTACACGTTTACGCTCGTTTCATTCATGTAGATACGCTGCTGTTCCCCTTCTCTCTTGCATGTCCTCGTATCTTTCGGCGTATTTTCTCTCCAATGCACTCCCGCTTTCCTTCGCGCAACGCATCATTATATTGCGTCGCACATAAAATCATAGTCTTGACTGCAGAACCCGTTTCTTGACGGTCCACGTATTCACACTGACCTCTATAAGCACCTGAGCGCACGGTGCCGTACGAACGCCAAATCTAAACCCTTGGTCGCTGCCTCTGCCATGTCGAGACATATTCTCTCGTATTCTGACCTGGACGCATCTACTACCATCACTACCAGAACGGTTGAAGTCCCAAATCCTAATGCACGCCACCCTGAAGTACAGCAAATGGGTCCCCCGAAGAAAAAGCGTAAGACCAATGCGACTCACAGACGGACTTCCACGAACATAGGCTTGAACCGATCAAGTACTACCCAAGGACTGAGTAAGTTCTCTGGGCTCGTATCCTCGCCATTACTGAAAGTCGCGCACAGACGACCGCGCGGCTCCATCCCATTGGGACACTGCACCTATCAGCGATGCAACGGTCACGTTGGTATACGCAGAGGACGAAGCTGGTTCCTCCAACCCACTTCCTGAAGCTGGACAGGCTTCCCTCGTTGGTAGTTTAAATCCAACACCAAATTCCCTCCCGCCAATAATTGGCCCTCAGTTTGTAGGGGCACCCATAGCATTGCGCAAGTCCCTTCCTGCTTCTTGGCCTCAACCTACGCCTCCTCCGCAACCTGCAGCGCCATCCGCACGCTCTCCTGTTCCTGCGAAGCACTCCCAAAGAACCAACAACGCCAAAGATAAGAAGGGGAAGGGGAAGGCGTCAGGTGGAACCTCAGTGGCAAAAACCTCTCGACATTTAACCTATGAGGAGATTTGGGATGACTCTGCCTTGGTTGACGCTTGGGATGCTGCAATGGATCAGTACAGAGTAAGTGATGTATCTCCCACCATGCCTCCGTAGTGATCCTGACCCTTATGCAGCAAATGAATGGCGGGAAGGATTGGCGTGTCGTGCCGGTAAAGGAATCCCCTCTGTGAGTGTTGATTCGCACACCACCTCGCACTGTACTCACGTTCCATAGGTGGTATAATGTCCCACCAGCTGACACTGACACTGAATCCGATATCGAGGGTGGACAGGATGTGGAGGAGAGCATTGAAGAAACGGTCCCCGCAGCCGTAGAAGAAGCTATACAAGAAGACAATATACAGCCGCCGGTACAAAGCACTCTGCCATCGGGTCTGGCTGGGACCAGTGGCAATCATCAAGCTGCCCCAATCCAGTCTCTTGACACTCGCAACTCGGCTTCCCTGTATGCCACAGCAACTCCTGAGGTCCCAATACGTGACTATGCCTTCCAGAAGGCAAAGGAAGCCAGCTATGCACTGGGGTATTGGACTGCCATGTATGAATTGCAGTCCCAAAAGGTATGATGGTCATCATATGAAACCAAATTTAACTTTAGGACCCTAACACCTCCCCAAGGTCACTATCCCAGCTACCAACACAACAGTCTGTGCAGTCGGATCAACACCAGAGAGTACCGACCAACCGGAAGGGGAGGATGAAGCGGACGAACCGGCTTTTGTACCAACTCAGAGATAGCGACCCATCTGAATTCAATATCGGCCTCTCATGCGCTCGCAAATGCGTGCTTGGCTAATGTACGGCGCCCCTATGGAAATTAAATTGCATTAAATCGCAAGGAGATAGCACGAGTGTATACAAAGGACAACAGAGGTGTTCATTCTTTTAGTTCTTCATGTCCACGATCGATCGACTGAGATATGCATGAACATCCGGCGACATTGAGTATTTGACGTTTGTGGCAAACTTTTGCAACGCCAGCGCCTTGCCGATGAGATGCTTGACGTTCTGCGAGTACAAGGTGAGCAAGGTAACTCGACTAATAGTAAAATACATACGGATTGGTTCGCAACATCGAACATTGATCGCCGACGATTCCTGAGCTCCACAAGGATATCCATATGCAGCGGCAAGAAGATCCGGAGGTTCCTGATGATAGTTTCGTCGTACTCCTTGAGAGCCTGAACCTTCTTATTGACGAGGGTGACGTCGTTTTCGGTGGGGTAGATGCCCGTTGACTCCATGAGCTGCGAAAAAGAATGTCAGTCAGACTGTGGCACGAAGTCAATGCAGTGTACGTACCTCAAGAGCCTTCTCCAACCGCCCAGCGTTCTTCGCACTCCTCGCCTCACGAATCTTAATGAGCTTGACAACAGCATCGCGGCTCCTCCCTGCGCCCTTATTGGTTCTTTCATAGTGCTTCAAAATCTCCTTTGCGGTTTCACTCAATACCGCGCCCTCAGTTCCTCCATCGTCTGCATCCCCTATGTAATCGCCCAACGCGCGCGCGAGGCACGCCACGACCGTCTCGTGGTCTCCTGCGAGGTAGTACAGCTTGATCGCTTCGTTGACATGCTTTTCGCGCTCGGATTGACGCGCGGCCCGGAGCAAGATTTGATCCGCATAGTCTGAGGTGCCTGTGTTGGGGTCTTCGTGCAGCTTGAGGAGACGCCTGTCGCGCTCGATGATCCCGGTCTACAGATGGGTTGAGTTAACAGAGGGCAGAGGAAGGGTAATGGCGTACGAATCGAGTTCCATCAGGTGTAAATCCGCCAACCAGGTCTTCCCATCCTCCACCAGCTTCGGCCATAAGGATGACCCTCCTGCAGAGCTCCCATGCAATCTCAACTTGCTCACGACCGACGCCCTCTTGGTCTGCGGAAAGACAAACGGAGTAGACGTATTGGAGCGCCACACGGGGGTCCACCCGCAGGAATTGACGAGTATAACGCGAGATAAGGAGCGCAAAGTTGAGAGCACCCTGGCCGGACGCCGTAGTCGTCACTATAAGAATAAGGCGATTAGAAATAATATTTAGAAGATGACTAAGTTAATACTTACGAATATCAACATCAGACGACTCTACCCGGCTAGGAACACGCAGCAAACCGTAGTACGCCAGCGCCACAGCGAGATGAACCGCGTCGACCTGGAACTCAGGGATCTCATACAGCGCAGCAACAGCCTAAACAGTTGTTAGCTAAGCACCCTCATGCGGAGTGATTGAAGAAACCCACCCTCTCAAACTGCCCACATATAATCAATACCCTCGCCCACATGCCCTTCCTGGCCCTCTGCCCAGGCGCGCCCTCAAAGTGCCGCTCGCCATACCCCATAAGCACCTCGCCCAAAGCACGCAGGCCACCGCCCTCCTGCTCGTCGAGCATCGCGAGCTGGAACCACAGCCAGTCCTCTGTCGTGGCCGTGACAAGCGGAACGGTGCGACGCGAGGGATCAAGCTTGCCAATGACCTTGAAAAGGGCGAGTTTGAATGGATCCGTGGTCGGCGTGTGTAGTATGTGTGAGTTGTACGTGGCTTGCAACTGGTTGCGTTCACTTTTGCTCAATCTGGGAAGTGCTGGAGTTAGTGTGAACCTAGACTTGAGAGGAACAGCCATACTGTCGCGTTGGAGAGTATACCCATGCTTTGAAGTAGGTGATAAAGTGTCTCTCTTTCTGCGAAATTTGGAGCTCATAGCGAAGCGCTTCAGAAAGCGCCTCCTCGATGTGACCGGTTCGAACAAGGTAGAAAAGTTTCGCCCATAGTGGTTGACCTGCGATCAGCTTGTGCAACGTGAGATTCATATAACGGGAAGACATATGGGTCATACCTCTAGGCGTTCTTCCCAAACTCCAGATTGATAGAACTTGACATTCAAGAACGCGCGTATGTGGCTCGCGATACTCGGATCGCCGCCAAGTGCAGCATGCTGAGGTCGAGCAGCGATGGTCCGTGTAACGATATCCCAGTATCTAAAGGAAGCAAACAAGTCAGCAAGGACGCGGAGATTCCGCATAACGGCTTACTGGGTTTCGAGTGCAGTCCTTGCACCATCTGCGATGCGCTTTCGCAATTCTGCGGCCTCGCTAGTGTCTGGATCACCAAGGTACCCTCGAGCAAACTTTCGTTCCAGCACGGGAGCGTTGCTCAAATGGGCCGCAGGATGCTCGACAGGCAAGAGGCCCTGCGGCTCCTCGACAATAGAGGCGAGGAGCTCGTATGTTTGGTATATTGAAGAAGAAACCTAAAGCAGCTATTAGAGGTCAAAAAGCACATTATGAGCGACGCTTACGTGGTCCACCGCGTCCATAAGATGGCGTAAAATGGGGACCGGCGTATTTGCGAGGCGAGCTGAGTTGAAGTTTGTGATCACAGGGTCGTATGCCATCATTCTAGGTTGCTGAATATCACGTAATACGCTGCTCGCAATAGTCTGCCGTCGAGGTGATCAATCCACTTCTCTCAGGTGGGGAAGAAATGTACGTACCTGCTTTCCGTGACCCCAAGTGCTATGCCTCGACTCGGGCAAGAGAGTGGCGCGTTCGCCGAGCTCCTCGAATATTTTCTTTTTGCGTGCTTCCCAGTCTTGCCGAATGCGCTCGTTCAACACGCGTTCAAACTCCATCTGGGTCTCGCGCCGTCCTTCTTCGATGGTAGATATAATACCCTGCTCATGCGCATGTCGGAGGTACCCAGAGACGTCAGTGTCGTGCAGCGGCTGGAGCGGAGAGAAGGTAGTTGCTGGGTTAAGGGCAGCGATCTGCTGGGCGAGGGCACTGGCATCCACTTGAGCCTGAGCAAGTAGATAGCTCCTATGTTTATTATATGACACGGTCAGCGGTTGATTTACGCGTTGTTTTGCCGTTGGACATACGCTTTGCCCGTGTCTGCGGGTACCGTTGGCTGACGTGCTATGAGACGACGCGCCTGAGCCTCTATTTGTTCAAAGCCGAGATGGAGTGATGGGAGATCATTAGGTGCGAGATGCGCTGTCAGAGCATTTGACTCAGAAATGAGCGTAGAAAAGTCGGCGGTGCTCATTGCGCAACAGGACGCGAAAAGGACACGATGGTGTGCTGGTGCAGTGCACAATAAAACCGTTGCTTTGACGCGTCAGGCGCTGACTCGATTCCAGGCGCTAATGTGGCCAAGTTCAAGTGAGTGCCGCCCGGAACGAACCGAAAACACCAAGTCAAGACTGAGACCCCATCCACATCTGTGGGCACGATGCCTCTCATCAACCAGCCCTCAAACCAGATAAAGTACGTCGTAGTAACCCAGTTCGACTCGTCGATTCAACCCCTGCTTGCAGATTGACAAATGTATCGATTGTTCGTCTCAAGAAGGGTGGAAAGCGATTTGAGGTAAGATAACTACTTCATCACGTACTCAATGCAGAACCTTATGTCTTTTCAAGATCGCTTGCTACAAGAACAAGGTCCAGGAATGGAGAAATGGCGTGTAAGCGAGACCGCCCACTACTTGCTCATCAACTAAGCCGGCGTCTATTAGCGAAACCGACCTAGACGACGTCCTTCAAATAAATAACGTCTTTATAAATGTCTCCAAGGGTGAAGTCGCCAAGCATGACGACTTGAAGAAGGCATTTGGTAAGATGGACACAGACGACATTGTGAAGGAGGTCTGTGACTCCGAAACTCGCATTAACATCACCCATTTATGCATTGCTTAGATTCTGAAGAAAGGAGAGGTCCAAATCGGCGAAACAGAACGAAATCATGAACTCGCCAAGCTTTGGAAAGAGATCGCCACGCTCGTATCCGAGAAGTGTGTCGATCCTGAAACACAGAAACCCATCCCTGTTGGGATGATAGAAAAGGCAATGACCGAGGCGGGCTTCAGCGTAAAGACAGGCAAGACCGCGAAGAGCCAGGCACGTCGTTCTAGTCCACCTTATGTTATGAAGGCTGATTATGAACCTACAGGCAACTGAGTGTATTAGGCTCATCCAGACTAACTCGAAGCTCCCGATACAACGAGCAAAGATGCGGATCCGGGTGGTGTTGCCCACCGCAGAGGGTCAACGCTTGAAGGAAACAATCTTCCAATCGGGAGACGTTGAAGAAGAGAATAACGGCGCGGAGGAATGGGGAGCTGTGAGCACTTTTTCTTCCTCCTTTCTAGTCAAAGTTGACATGCATGCAGACCCTCCTCATTGACCCATCACAATTCCGGGTAATCAACGGTCTTCTACAAAAGCAGGCGAAAGGTACAGGCCGGATCGAGACTCTAGCAATGGCCGCCACCAGCACAAGCACAGCGTAAATGTGTCTCAATCGTTTTTGGTACCACCCGCTCTAGACATATGTCATCGATAAATCACTCAAATGACGGCCTTGCGCGTTGTGTTTGCCGATGTGTCTGTGCGACCTGTTCCAGAAAGGTGTCAGCGGCGAGTTTGAAGTCTTCTTCTACCAGGGGTTTGATCCGGGCATCCCAGTTCTGCTGCCAGGTCCCCCATTCTCTTATTGCACTTTGTGTGCGTTCTTGAACGTTCAGGCTGCGCTTCAGCTCTTCAAGACGTCGCGCCTGTGGGAAGCCAGTGAGCAAGGTCTGCAGTGCGAGGTCAGTTAGAATCACAAAAGCGAATGAGCAGAGGGCGAACCTCTATCTGATTCGCCAGTTCCTCGGAGTTGTTGAAGATAAGACCGTTGCGACCATCTTGAACCAACTCGGGTAGGCTGTTCCTTCGTTAGCTAAAGCCGCGCTACACCGGTAATACCATGTTCACCAAGCAAAATTCAGCGCACAAACGGGCAATTGACACCCGAACATGTCCACGATTTTCATCGGTAGATCCAGCGCGGATGTACTCGAGTGTAAAGAAATCCCAAGGTCGCAACTCCCTGCATTTCGTCAGTATCTATCCTTAGCTATGAACCATGCAGACTCACCGAGCAAACGGGGATAATCAGCCGCCTCAACCCACAAACTAATGCAACGCACAAACTCCCACCGCTCCTCCATTTGCAATTTGGCTATCTTGTCCATATACGCGTACCGTAGCGGACCTTTCCCGGTGACAATCATCAGCATTTTCGGTAGCGTTGCGTTGAGCCTCGTCTCGCGCAGTGTTTTTGCGTGTTTCTCGTAGGCTTGCAGTGCATGGAGGAGCATGTTGAAGTCCTCGTCAGGTGTCCAGGATGTGCTGGTAATCACTAATGCTGGGCGGTCCGAACGAAGTGTGAGCAAGTCTTTGGCTGGTGGTTGGAGCCAGGTGAACGGTGACGAGGAGGGGAGGGTGTATTTCGGTAGGAAGGACTGGACAGAGTCGGTTATGAGAGGCGTGAGTCGGGTGAAGAGCTGTAAAAAATGTGAGGCAATGGTCAAATAGAGGTGTGGAGACGTACGCCATGCATGTCCGTAAGGCTTGTCCGTTTGAAGTGCGCCGGTGGTCGGTCGTGTAGCACTACTAGATGGCCTCTGTGGGGCGTGTTAGTGACGCTTACAGCTGCTCGCATTTAGTGGCTCACTTGAGGTCCCATGTCTTCACGAGGTGATCTCTCATCGCTTTTGTTACGAAGAGATGTGCATAGGCAGATCTCCCAAAGACCTGCTCAAACCTGGAGGCTCCTCAGTTCATCACTGCGTCAGGAGGGCGGACACCTACCTCTTGGCAATTCTAACTAGTGGGTGACGTCCCCCAAGACGAAGTGCAAGGACGGAGTATCCAAGGTTGTGCCAATCGATGATGACCTTGCTCCCTCGCAGCTTCGCGACGAGCCATACGAGTGCAAGTGTAGGGATGGTCGGCGGGTTCTATCTGCAGCCCGTCAATAGGGTTCACCACCAGTGAGAGACATCTAACTTGAACAAGGATATATTGCGGTGGGTGGGGAAGCCGCACGAGCAGTGCGTAGAGGAGGGTCCGGATTTGGCGGAGAACTTTCCAAGGAGCCAGAAGCACCCAAAGACAACGTGGGACGTATCGCATGAAGCCAGAAGTATCCTTCATGTACACCCATCGAACGAGTGGAGCCTCCAATAACGAGTTGATAGGGTCGCTCCCTGACGTGGCATAACTTGTGAATAAAACTCGCCTCCAGAAAGACGTGAGGGAGTGGAAGTACCTTTGTAAGCAATTATATATGTATTGAAGTCGTGTAATGCAAAGCTCTCGGCGTGGTACATCATTCGAGGGCTTCTACCAATGTCGCCTAGCACCACGATGGCTACAGTCCGATAAGAAGGCGGTTCCATAGATTTCCAGAACATTTGGTAGGCCAACCACAATGTGAATAGACCGAGAAGGCATGCCAGTACAATTCCAAGGTCGATGTGCATGAGGTGTGTTCAAGACAGGTACGGGTTTGACAGGACTATGCTCGAACAATAGCCATTATCTATCGGCACCGTAGAGACAGTGGGTACAGCCACGTTGATCAACCCTTCAAACTCATTCCGATGGCTTGTAAGGATGGATGAGCATTTCGCTGAATTCTTTCAGCTTCTCAGGACCTCGAACTTCTTCTGTTAATAGGGGCAGCTTCACGACGTGGAAGAACTCGTCATAGAGTTCATATGCCTCGCCTAAGTACTTGTGCTGCATCGCTGTTCGTACTCGACAATGCTCGCACTTTGAGTCTGGGCGATGGGTCAGTTGAGATAGGCAGACAGTTAGCGTGCCAAGGTACCTTTCTCTGGGAAGAGCAACTGATTGATCACGATATTGTGAGTGTCGATCTCAAACTGGGTAAGCTCCTGAATTAAGCGTTCTGTCTCATAAAGAGACAAAAACTCGGAGATGCAGACACAGATGAAGGTCGTCTTTTCCTGTTTCCAGCTTCAATGTAGTGCTGTGAAGACACTGGAAGGTGCTTACCGCATCTTTGAATTGTTTGTTGACCTCAGTAATAATTTCACGCATGCTCTCAAGTTTTCCAAAGAGATCATCCTGCTGTCCTGGTCGTTGACCCATCATAGCTCCAACTTGAGAGAGCATGGGCCCTAATCGTGACCCCAAACCGCTAAGTTTGGCTAGAGCCTTCTCCAGAACAGAAGGGAAGGACAGGAAACGGAGTGTGTGGCCTGTAGGTGCAGTGTCGAAAACGATCACAGAATACTCCATGGACTGTACGTGCCTATAAAGATTTCGAGTCAGGTCTTAATTCGAGAGACAACGCGGCAGCTTACTTCATTATCTCCGCGAAACTCATCGCCTCATCTACACCAGGAATAGCTACCGCCAGATCTTGGACAATCGAAGGGACCGCCCCACCCTCTTCAGCACCTGGAGCATGGACTTAAGACCCACATCCCAAAAGGTCGAGAGATTGTCGAACCTTTACTGATCATCTCTTGAAGAGAGGACGTCGAGTCGATCTCCATCGCATACAAGTTATCGAAACCATTGACTTTGGTGGCGTCTTTACTGAACTTTTGTCCAAACGCGTCTGACAGATTGTGTGCGGGATCGGTAGACTAGGACGTACATCGTTACCACGAATATCGGCTCATGCAAGGGACCTACGATTAGGAGGACAGATTCCCGGACCTGCGCAAGCTGTATTGCCAAAGAACACGAGGTAGTAGTTTTACCTGAAGCACACATTACTAAGGAGGAATTGTATCTTATGTACCGAACCACGCGTACCGACACCGCCCTTTCCACCTGCAAGCCACGCTCAGTTGGGGTGCAGTCCACCTGAGACGGTCAACGCACCACAGAAGATCCACTTGAGAGATTTTTGGTCGAGTACATTTTGCAGCGTTGGGAGATGCGTCGGTTCAAATTGCATGTCGTGGGGGTCGAGGTGTAGGAGTTTGACTGACCAAACTGCCACGCGTTTTCTCCCGCTTCGCTTCGATCACATTCGAGCCTATTCTCGGTTCTACCACGGAACGTAGGAATGTCCGAGGTCATTGAGTTTCGTGGTGTGTAGCACCTGGCCATAGCTTTACGAATGGTCGATTGATCGGAGCAACAGCTCTAGTGGAAGCCAACAAGGAAAGGAGCGCATACGGCCTTCGGTATAATGACTTTCAACGTTACAGGTACAATAAAATACTGGTACGGAGAGCATCTCCTGACCCTTGACAGAAAGCATTGCGCGAATCGAGTCCATCGCCTCCGGAGCACCCTCAAAATGACCCACGGCAAGGGTCGAAAATTCGAAAAACTCCCTCCCATTACTCTCGATGTTGTCAAGAGTGGGCAGTACGTTCTTTCAAGCGCGCTTGGGCTTCCCTGACCCCACATGTGCAGTCTCCAGCTTCTGCTCTTCGAAACTGAGCGCGCATGGGCTTATGCTCAAGAGCTACTAACTTTGTATGCAAAAGATGGTGAGACACAGGGTCGGCGTACCGCAATGGGACGTTTCCGGCGAGCGCAGAAATGGACAGAACAACTTCTCGAGCTCTGCAAGACCCTTCACGACAACAAACGCCTTACACAGGATGCTTTTGTTCAAGTTAGTGCATATGTACTCCTCCTGAAAGGTCGCATTATGCGCCTTCGAGACGAGTTCGATGCCGCCCTTGCCCATCTCTCAGTTGGGCGAACGCTGTTGGATCAGCTTAGCATCTCCGCTTCGACTTCTCACGATCAAGCTATTTCCACAGTGTTCATTGATGAGATCAGCCCCGAAATTCGCCATTGCGCGCACTCTCTTGGGTACGAACGTGCCTACGAAATTGAGAGAATTGTGAAGAAAGAGGCCCCTCGTCACGCGGAAAAACTCGTACCGGGGTATGAAAAAGTCATTGCGGACTTGCAAGAGGAAGCCAAGCGGGGTAGAGGTTTGGTTGGGAAGGCTACACTTAGTGGACTGGTATGGGAAGGCCAGCCCGTTCCGGTACGGAACCCAGAGCTTGTAGATGCTCTCCTCAAAGTGGAAAGTTCCTCGCAGAAGTTAGGCTCGGGTCAAGTCCTGAAAGTGAACACGCCGCAAAAAGCAGGCAAATCTCGCAGCAAGATTGTTTCTTTCGACGGGGTCCTACAAGCACTCAGTGACGCCGAGGAGGTGGCCAGGAAGCTGTCGGAGGCACAAAAAATCACTGGAGGAGCCGGTACAGCTGTGACAGGGACCAGAGACATTCACTTTGTCCACTCTTATATTACTTACCAGCTCCTGTCCCGTCGCACGGAACGCGATTCCCTATTAATCGACGCCCTCATTCACGGACAAGATCAGACGACCAAAACTGCAGTTCCAGACTCACCTTCAGATCCTCGGATCTTTCCAGCAGTCGTCAAAATTCTTGATACTGTGTTGCAAAGCTTAACGCAAATGCGGGGATTGACAATTGTGGACGAGTCCCCAGACGTCACCAGCGCCACAGAAGCAAGAATCGCCTTCATCAAATCGCAAAGGTGAGATAGTTGAGTTCACAGATAAATCGTGAATCTTAACATTTTGCCGCCTTTAGGTGTTTGTATATGGCTCGTGCCTATGCAACACTCAGACGCTATGCCGAGGCTCTGTCAGTCACCCAAAGTGCCCACATTCGCCTCCGTGAGGCTCGCTATCAATTATCTCTTCTCTCTACACCATTCATACCCGAAACAACCTATTTTCCGTTGGCCGACGAACCTCACCTCTCGTCACTAGAATCAGAATTGAACGCTGAGGAGCTCAAGTTGAAGCAGGAATGGTTTGCATACAATGGTGGAACAGTGGACGGAACAGAGGCCGACGCGTTGACGAAGAAACCACTGTTTTACGACATCGCTTTCAACTCGGTTAACCTACCAATGGATCGGTTACTGCGGCGTGTTGGTAGAGCCCCAGCACCCATGCCCACGCTGGCCCCAGTTGGTCAGCCCACGAAGGCGAAGATCGATGAACCCGGCGTGTCAACTGTTCCAGAGCCCGAGGAGACTTCCCCTACTTCAGCACCGGCACGTGGTGGTCTGTCGACCTTGCTTGGGGGATGGTGGGGAAGACGATGAGTCGGTTCAAAATAGCAATTACATGGAATAAGTGACGAATACGAGTTTAGCAAGCGCTCGCAGTGTACAATTAACCTTGAATGAACTAGGCGTGGATCGTAAGCGAATTTCGAGGGTGCAATGAGGCGTGTCTACCTTGACTGCAGTAGCCTCTGCTACCGCAGATTTTCCACCCTGTCCGAGCAATAAATTGAGACTTGATATTTGGCCATTGCACTGATGGGCACTTACCGCAGCTTGAGCCTCTGGTTTTGAAATCAAGCTTATGCCTCGACCCAGCGACTTGACAGCGTTCCAGAATGTCTTATTCCCATTCTCTCCTTCTTGAAGACAAACGTCTTTGAACTCGCGAATGAATCTTCCAAAGTGTCAACGCAGATTTTGAATGACAAGAGATATCTCACTCGTTCCATGCATCAATTTCATCCTCCTAGTTCGAGAGTGAACATAATGAAATGTAAGGTTAGACCTTTCTCACCTTCAGGCACGTTTCTCTCAAATACTGCAGACATTCCAGAAACTCATCCCTTCGCCGATTGGCCATGGGTTTGACAATCTCCTCTTGCAGGACGAGACAGATATCTTCAACCGCCTTAGTGACAAGGTCCCCGACAGATAAATTCCTTTTGAAATCTTGGAGAGGTACCACGGATCCAATGATGCGTCCGGGTGCGATGCCTCGAGCGAAGGCCGCAGGGGGTGGGGACAGTTCTTGCGCATGAGAGGGACTCGTTTGATACGGTGACTGTTGTGTTGCGTCTCCTAAATTATTGGAAGCCCCGTATTCGTCTCCCCCGGTTTGAGTCGCACCCTTGTCCTGTGGACGCGGAGGGAGACCCGCAATCGCGGGCGGTAGGGACATTGGTAGAATTGGGGCACCTTCAATGTGCAGCGGAATATTCTCCTCATCGACCTGCGCTAGGCCTACTTCCTTCTTTTTGGCAGTAATCTTCGGTGCGACTAGACGAAAGTGAATGAGTGAAATGAAAACGATGTGGGTAAGCACTTGCCATGAGTGACCTTAAGAGCGGTTTTGCACTCTTCTAAGGCCTCATGTGTGCGTTTGACGACTCGATTTGGCGGTTTAAAGAATTTCTCCAACTCTGGATGGGGAGGTGGCAATGGGTTTGTAGCGAGATCACTGACGATTGCAGCGTGAAACAGGGCTTGTTTCACGCGATGCAAGGCAGGATTATAATTATAGATCGTATCAAACCAGGGGTAACGATTTCTGGACAATGCTTTAACATCGAACTGATGTCACGGTGAGATGCGCACCCTTCTTCGTCCTTCTCTCCCGCGTCCATGAGATCCATGGAATCAACAAACTTGTCCATAGCCGTCATCATTTCGTCTGTGGGGATATTTGGATGTTGTTCGATTGTTTCCCCCTTCTTGTTGTAGAGCTTGTCGAGAGAATGAAATGTGTATTTACGAAGATCATCGGCGAACGGCATCTGATGGGGTCGCTTAAAAGGGCAATTCCCTCGAGTTTCGTAATTACATACCTGCACCCATAAGAGACACTCGATTTCATCCAACTGGCGAGGCATTGCTATTCCCATCTTGGCTTCCGCACCATCCCTAGTAGTCATACGGGTGACAGCGACCATGTCTTTGTTGATCATCGCCTTAACGATGGACGAGAGGGCGATTTGTTCTCGGGCGGAATTAATATCAGCCCAGATGTAATAAACCTCGCCCATAGCCCAATCACGACGAAACTGGAACTTAGAGTGAGTCTGATTCTATGTCACGAGAAAGCTCGCTACCTTTGAAGCCAGAATAAAGCCACAAATATCCAGACCCTTTTTCGTTTCCAGTTTGAGGAATGTTCCTGCTTCGAACGGGACATATGTGGCCCCGTACTTGTATGCCCTAACAAGTTCTTCTGGTTCCACCATTTCAGAGTCGTCGAGAGGCTTTTGCGGTGCCAATTGTAGGTCGCTTTCGTCAATTCTCTCTACTTTGATATCTGGTTCAGCTGTTGTCTTCCCGTTCTCTGTTCGCTTTTCAATGTAGTAGTCCGTCCGACGATTGACGGGCGCAAATTCCTCTAAAGCACGCATCGCACGGTCTCCTTCCCAATCCATCTGGTTGGCCTCTCGCTCTTTGCGCACAAACCTCTTCACAGTGGGTGGCCGTGTGATTGCAGTTGCCTTACTTGTCCTAACGGCGAGTGAGATCGCTTCTTCACGGAGGTTTTCATCGTCAACGTTGCCGAATCTGAGGGTGGTTGATAGCAGGACCGATTTGGTCGTCTTGACGTCTGGCCGAGCACATTCTTGGAGAGCATAATCCATCGTTCCGACAAGGGCTGTCCCAACTTTTGACATAAATTTCGCCCAAAATGCCTCATTTTGCCTCTGAAGAGGTGTCAGTATCCATCATACCTTTGACGAAAGACCCACTTTAATTTCAGATTTATTTTCTTCCAAAAAAGGCAATTCCTCGTCATCAAAATCTACACCACTAAAAGGCTGGTCAGGAACGGTTATGATTTTATGGCCACAACTTACACAATGGAAGTTATGACTTCCCACTCATTCATTTTCTCAGCCGTTTCCTTCCATCCCTCAGCTTGCATTTCATTTTCCCCATCAGTGACTAGGACAAGTTTTCGGGTCCAAGTTTTCTTTCCATTCAAGAACGACTCTTGTGCTTGTAGTGCGACAATTAACCCATCCAGTGCTGTCCAAATGCTCATCTATAGAGAGAATGTTGAAATGCTGTCCTACTCACGATCGCCAACAACACCTTCAGTGGGCTTCAGGGCGGCAATCTTGGTAAGAGTATCCGGTGTAGGCTGTTCAATAGGAAGAAATTCAGTGACGTTCTCATATCCTTCGCCACTGGCTTCGTGAACTCTGTTGTCAGTGTCTTTCACGGGGTCAGAAAGCGTCAAGGACAAACATATGAAACACACCTTCTGTTCCAACAAGAACAACGCCACATTTGTCCGTTTTCCGGTTGTGATAAATCTGGCGTGGATGAGACAATAACAGTTGCGTTGAGGAAATGAGTCTCGCTCACTATTTCCTGGACCTTTAGCAGCACGAATTGGAGGGCCCATTCTAAGTTGGTTATCTCACGCGTCCATTCCTCGCCGTTTGGACCAGGTGGGAGGTTGACCGACCGGGTTCTGGCCATTGTTGAGTTAACATCGATGACAAACCTGGAAAGGGGAGTGAGGATATTAGACTCTAACAGTCCTCTGACTCACATCGTTACTGTGTACTACGGCAGCAAGCCCGAGAGCAAGGTGGCAAATAGATTTCAGAACCGCGTTGGGATGATAAGTAGACGATTGAGTAGTGGAGCATCACTCACACCCGCTCTTTCGGCCGGCATGGTGGTTGAGTTTAGGTGCAATTGAGGAGAGATTTACGAAGAAGACAAAGCAGCGATCTTTTGGCCCAAACCGAACCCGCCCACGAAACATTTGGTCAGACGGAGGGAAAGAAACGATCTACTGCTCCGTATACTGGCACCAGAAGGGGCCGCGTTGCGCGCACGAGTTTTCTGGGCTCTCGGTGTCTGCTTCGAGGGTATTATATCATAATTATATCATAGAGAAACCAAGACCGAAATTATTCCCTAGGGTTTCGAGGCAAGTGCATCTTCAATTATTGTCTTCTCATGACAGGTTGAACTCTTGATGAAGCATACAAGGGCGACCCATTCGTTATTCAGTGTACACATTAACTGTATTCAGACTAACAACCAAAACACATCCACAGCCGTGCGAGGATAAGACTGTCCATGGGATAAGCCCTTCAACAGTGATACATTGAGCACACGGTGACATAAACAAGCCTGTATAGACAACACCTATTCCAATTCACACCCACCAACGGCCAAGCTCCTCCTCATCCTCGCAACCGAAGTCATCTGGGAGATCACCGCGTCCCGGGCACGAGCCACGTTCTCTCCGCATGGACCCCCTTCAAAGTCGTAGAAAACGGACGACCCAAGCGTGACCCTGAGATCCCGCTCCATTCGACTGATCTCATCCTGCATGAGTGGTGAGGGTGGGGGGCTCGGGATCATGCCAATCATCGACACGCTGTCCTTGAATGTCAAGGGGAACACCCTACGGATCAATCCAATGGCGTGGATGATCGCGCCAGATGGGGAGCTCGACCCGAATTCAGTACCCAGCCTTGACTTAGGCCAACGACCCGCAAGAGCGACTTCCCAGTCGTCTGCAAGCAAGGCACTGTGTCCGCCAAGTTTGCGGGCCATAGCAGTCAGCTGTACACGCGTTTCACGGCGCTTGGTGAGAGTAGCATCATCCAAGCTCGAGTTGATTCCACAGATTGCGTCGACTTCATCCACAAAGCCCTGCTGAATGGCTTTGCCGAGACGAGCTTCGAAAGCTTTAGATGCAATTGCAAGGAGGGGAGAACGGTGTTCCGATGTCGCCTGGAATTCAGTTTTGAGGACGATTTCGGCGGCGGACTCGATCGGGAGGTCGAAGGCGAAATGGAAAGGCAAAACAACGGACGGTGAAATTACACCCCTGGCTTGGGTCCACAACTTGGCAGCGTGAATGGGCTGGTTGGCGTATTCCAAAAGGGCGAGCAGACCGAGCTCTTCAGCGGTGGGGTTCGTCTGGACAATGGTTTGAAGACGGGAAATGGCCTTCTTGCGAGTGTTCTTGTCGTAAATTTCCAAGCGGAGTATGTCTTCCGCCATCGTAACAGCGCCGGAACGCTCTCCAAGAGCGACACCGATGGTGTGCTTTTCCTGACTCTTTTCTTCCTCTTCGGCTTTCAGGTCTTGAGCAGATCCAGCCGGAGACTTGGACCCGAAGGCTACCTTGAGTGATGGGAAGGCAGTGACGATGAGTGCAATGAAGACACCGAGCATGACGAGGGTGTGCATAAAGTGGTGCAGAGCGTCGGTCTTGATACCCAGGAAGGTCGGTGCAGTGCGCTGTACCACAGGCGACAGTACAGCACCAGAGTCATGGTGGACATGTTCAAAGTGGACGGTGTTCGACGGCTTGAAGAAGGACAGGAAAACGAAAGAAGCGAGCAAGTACGCAGGTCGCATCTGCTGCTGTGACGTCTGAGCTTGAGCTGGTTGAGAGTGAGGAGGGACGAAGGTGAACATTTGGGCCGAAGCGTATTGGGAAGTGAGCGTATGGTCCTGTGTTTGAGCAGAAGCGCGTTGGGTGGCCATGGCTTTGGCAGTTCGCCCTCGCTTCTTGCTTGGTCGAGCTGAGGGAGATTCCGCTCGTGATGGCAGGATGACGGGCTCCATGGCCACTGCGGAGTTGCGAGCAGATTTCTTGCCCTTTGGCGCCGGTATAGGGGTATTTGACGTCTTGGGCCGTTTCTTTGGCCGTTCGTCACCACTAGCATCGTCGTCTTCATCATCCCCACTCTCCAGATCGTCTGCACCTTCGGCTTCCATCGCCTCGTCTTGAGAGTACTTGGAATTCCACTGACGCTCCCACTCTTCTAGAAGGGCAGGACCGCCGAGAAGTGAAGAAACCAAGCTCTTGATACCCTCAAGCTCATGCGAAAGCTTCGTTTCGCGCTTCTGGAGTACACTGATGAAGCAGGTTAGTGCATGTAGGGGAGTGCTCAGTGCTTTACTAACATGATGTATTCACGAGCCTTCGAAAGGATGGTGGCCTTGCTGATCTTGCGAGCGCACTTCACACCGTCGATGCAGCCATTCTCGTCAATAACGTCCGAGATACCGTTTGGGGGCTTGAAGGCCTTGTCGAGGAAGCGGACTGCTGGGATGGCATTACGTAGTCCGATGATGCACGTATTGAGATTTGTGCGGTATCGGCGCTCAATGGTGGTGTGTGCGGTCTTGGGACGACCCGAAGGACCAACCTGCTGGGGAGCGGGGCTTGGTTGACTTGAAGGTGCTCCACTCGATGGGGGAGGCGGGGGATGGCTGAGACCCGTGTAGGTGGACAAAGTGGAGGATGTGGGTGCGTGAGAGACGACCGGAACAGCCTGTGTTACTCCGGGAGACGATTGAAGCGCTATAGGGAAGATTATAAGTGAAGGAAAGACGGTTTGAGTAAACAAATATAATTACACTGCGGTTCGTACTGGCCAGGAATTCGGGCGCTGGTAATTCCGACGAGGCGTTTTACTGCCGCATTGAGGTCCTCTGTGATGGGAGTTATCGGAGTGGCGAGTTGGGTTGTTTGCGATTGGATGGTGAGACTGGGGTTTGGCTTGTGGAGCAAGACTCCCGGCTGGACGACGGTTGGCTGGACAGGAAAAGACGCATTGAGCAGGTCGACGTAGTTCTGAGATGCAAAGCTAAGGTCGAAGCTATGGAGCTGGGTTGGATCGATGCCAGCCGAGTGGAAGTGGCTCGAGTAGTCGAGCAGTTGGTCTTGCTCTGGCCATGTCGTTCCCCAATCATTAGGCGGACTGTTTGAGGATATTGAGTGGTTCGATGATGAGGAGTCTGATGAGAAGAGGAATGGACCACTGTCGTCTGGAAGAGTAAGGAACGCGGCCGAGTTTGGGGACACTTGAGGTTGGTACTGCTGAGGTTGCTGGTCATCATGTGCGACAACAAACTCGTACTCCATCGTCGTTGCTGCTGTCTGAGATGATCTGTGCGGCAGTGGCGTGGCGTGGAGTGGTTCAAGGTGAAATCAGTTGAGGAAAGTGGTACGAGGTTGGAGGCTGGACCAGACGTTGGCGATCCAAATAACCCCTATAACATGCAGGCGGCAAAACTCCAAAATACGAAACAAATCCAGGAGGCCCTCCACCAAAATGCAGCATTAGAAGCCAGCATGACGGCTCAGCTGTCGCAGCTCCTCGCATCCACGGAACCCATCAACGCAGCGCTCGATCGTCTGTCTGGCCTTACACCACTTATAGGTACTCTCCAGGATGAAGCACGAATTTTGAGAACACATGTATCACGTACTGCAACAACTGCGGATCGTGTGGGTGGTCGAGTAAAAGCACTGGACGAGGAAATGCGGAGAGTTCGCGAGGCAGCAGAGCGCGTCGCACAAATCATGGAACTCAAAGTGAGCTCTTGGTTATCCAGTTCACTGTCTTCTAACTCTCACAGTCCTCTCTTCGCTCCCTTCAAGTCGCCATCGACGCACAAGAATGGGAGTCCACCGCCCTCTACTGTTCACGCGCAATGGCGGTCCCAAGCCACATCACCAACGGTAGATTTGCAGAGAGAGCAGTCGTGTGTACCCTCGATTGGAATTATACTCCCTCTTCTGAACACGTCACTAGCCCACTTCAGATTCCCCTCTCCCTCCAGCCCAAACCCTTCAGCAAGCAAGAGAACGGCTATTGGCCATCTTCCGCCACCATTTTGAAGCCGCTTCAACGAGTCGGGACTCTGCCGCTACCAGTCGCTTCTTCAAGCTGTTTCCCGCAATCGGCTGGGAGAATGAAGGCCTTGAGGCGTACTCGAACTTTGTGGTCGACCTCGTTCGTGCCAGAGCACCTAATTCTGTCAAGAGTCTGTGATCCAGCATTGCTCGATTGCCGGCTCTTATTCCCATACAGCTTCCTCCCCCGCGTACTACGTCGCGGCCGTCACGTCGCTATTCGAGAGTATAGCACTTATTGTGGACCAGCATCAGCCTATTGTGGAGAAGTACTATGGACAGGGTAAGATGATCCCAGTTGTTCGACAGCTCATGCAAGAGTGCGACCGCGTCGTGAATAATACTATTTCTGGCTGGGAGGAAGAACGCCAGGTGCAAAGGAAGGTGGGGGAACCTTACTTTACTGTCTATATTCCAACTCCTAACATCCCCTTTCTAGTTGACAGAAGTGCAAGCGGCTCGTGTCGCCGCACAAAAGGGGGCCGATTTGGATGACGAAATGGTTGAACCGAAGGAGATTGACCGACTGCTCTCAGAGATTGCTGGTCTAGCGGGGAGGTGGGGATTATTCGGGAGGTTCATCATCGAACGGCTACGAGTGCGTACATCCTTCGGTATTTGAACAGGTTTTGACCCCTTTTTAATAGCCGGATGAAACATCAGAACCCCAGAGTGTGGATGGTGCAGAACAAGAGCCACCTGACGCAGACGGGGGTGCACAAGGTCAACAGGCGTCATCGGACTCTGTTGCGACGTCGATACTGGACGGTACTTCATCGAATCAAGTGTTTAAAAAGATTCTCAAAGAGTATTACCTCCCATTGGAAGTTTGGCACCTCCGAACTAGCATCCGAAAGGCATGAACATGCTGTTTCTCAATCATACGGCATACTAACCACTCACTAGGCGCACCAACTCTCAAAAGTGGACTCAGGTGTTGCCCCACCGACTACAACCACCCCTGACGACGTCTTCTTCATTCTTCAGAACGTACTTACCCGGCTCATCTCCACCGCGTCATTCGAGACTGTAAAGATGGCTGTTGAGCCTATCAGGAGCGCTATGGAGAAAGACTATGCTGCTATAATACGTCGCAAGCTCGACGATGTGTACCGAGGGTCAGCCCATGGTGGCAGTCAGCGAAACGAGAAAAACGAAAGGGAGTCGTTTATTGTGCGAACCCCCAATTTCAGACGGTTTCGCATATTACTGATCTCTTCGTCGTAGATCCTCTTGAACGATCTGGACACGTCGGCGTCACACACATCGCGCCTCATCTCCGATATATCTTCCTCCCCAACAATCCCCCAGACGTACCCAAGCACCGTAGTTCCAGCCCTCACATCGACCCTCTCAACCCTTCTCAACCTAATCCCAACTTTCAAAGCCCTTTTAACGACCTCTCTCGACCAGCTCTTCAACCAACTCCTCCGCCCGCGCCTGAGGCAGCTCCTTGCAGAGACGTACCACATCATCACGTACGTCCTCGACGAGAGCGCATACGAGGCGGCGGAGAGTGCCGACCTAGTCAAGAAACGGTTTGCGCGCGGGTGGGAGAACCTGATGGGTGGGTATAAGGAGTGGTTTACTGAGGATAATTACCGAGAGTTTTGGAGTTTGTGCGTTGAGATGGTCGCGAAACATTGGGAGAAGCTATTGCATGGGATGAGGTTCTCGGAGGTGTGTATCAACTCGTTCGTTCAACATCCGCACCACTGAGGGAGTCGCATCAGCTGGGTGCTGTGCGACTGGACCGCGATCTTCGTGCGGTCATTGGATACCTCTCCAATCAAACGGTCTTTGGAAATGCTCGAGAAAAGTTCCAACGTTTACAGCAAATGTCTACGCTCCTGAACCTCGATCTCGTAGGTACTTTGCGTTCTTTATATCGGCATTCACTGATATTCGTCACAGGACGAAGATGTTGAGGATTTCTACAGCGCCTCCGGGATCGCATGGAAGCTGACCGTAAACGAGGCGAAGAACGTAGCAGCGCTGCGGCAGTAGACAGTTTCTAGAGTCGTATAATAAACCAACAACTTTATAGCCCTACATCCCGAGATCGAGCACAAGACTGGATGAACCCTTTGATGCGAAAATGGTCTAGCTAGAGGACTACTTGGAATAACTTAGGAAAAAATAAGGAATATTATTGGTATTCGTCAGCATGGAAAGGTGTAACTATTCAAAGAAGGACTGTCAGCACTTGCGCAAAAAGCCACGGAGCAAAGACGCACTTCGGACGAAGGTTTCATCGTTGACACCTCCCTGGTTCTTGTTTTTGCCCAGCAGCTTGGAGAAGAATCCAGGTCGGTTTGAATCATCCCTCCGCCTAGACAATTTCGATGGCCCTCCAATTTCCACCTGAGTATTGTTAACAGGCGGTGCACCGTTGCCACTCCCTCCACTCGACGAGCTCCCACTGCCGCTCATCCCAATCACGCTCAAGAGACCAGGACGTTCGAACTGCCCAACGGGCTTGCAGTTCTCAGTTGC
>Ga0307513_10002517_pt1 | contig 25313 bp, 29 predicted proteins | sample 15_EM_MG_FD_202174 | JGI IMG/M metagenome (GOLD analysis project Ga0307513, IMG submission 202174) | Populus trichocarpa ectomycorrhiza microbial communities from riparian zone in the Pacific Northwest, United States - 15_EM | ecosystem: Host-associated > Plants > Roots > Unclassified | place...
GTTTCTTTCGGAAGTGAACGAGTAAGGAACACCGGAATCAGTCACCGCGAAGAAAGACTCACATGGCTTTCTTGACCCTTACGAGATCCGCCTGGCGTGTGATTGGGTCAACTGGGATCGTGTGAAGTTTGATCTTCAGGTACGCTGCTCCCTTGTCGAACGCGGCATGGGCAGAAGCAGGGACAATCCTGAAGGAGGTGTGAGAAGACCATCACACGTCCAAAATCACACACCGACATTTCAGGTTCGGTGATGCCCTTGGTCGCACGGGCCCAATCGCGATAGGTCTTTACTGCCATAATGATACTCTCGGTACCACCAGAAGTCATCGTTCCTGCACCAGTCGGATTGTTAAACATCCTATGATACCCGAGTCAGAATCACGGCGCGACTTGAGACGAGGGAAATCACTGGACCTTAAACACATGGATACGACTTCGGCTTCCATCTTCCTAATAGTTGGGAACACGTCCGGATGCAATGGATTGGAAACACAATAACGTTCGTACGCGGAGACAATCAGGTTCGTCAAGTCTTGTCCGCCATCTGCGCATACATTCAACACCTGGCACGAGGGATCGATGGTGGCACAACTCACGATACACGGCACCACTGATTTTCCCGTCCTTCCAATCATGCAACTTGACACCGCGGTCATCAAAGCTATGGCAGTAACTGTCCATCCTATCCATCTCGGCCAATATCCAATCCGTCGATTGTCCTGCGGGAGGGAGGGAAAGGTGGCGGACGACTTGTGGGCCGGATGGAACGAGTTTCTTCTCGATGTCTCTCCTGGCTTTGGCCATCTGAGGTTCGACCTTGGAGGCCATAGGCGGCAGAGTCAACAGCACCAGCAAGGTCCGCTGTAGAATACACAATATCAGTTTCCACGAGTCGACACTGGGCGAAGCTAACGGTAACGTACTTCGGAAAGCCAACCCCATCCCTCCCTGAAGGTTTCGAGGGTCCCCCTGGCCCTAATGTGTCTCAAAGACTTGACCCCGTACTTGATGGCCACGTAGAAGAAAAGCGCAGTCCTGGCCCGATCGTAGGTAGTGTTGAATCGCGCCTGCAGCAGCGCCGCGAGGCCGACGAGATGCTGCATTGGCACAGAGCCATAAATCGCGTCCATTTCGACCGCGCGTGGTTTCCCGGTGTAGGATGAGAGGCAGAGGATGGAGGTTGTGATCAAGCCTTGTCAGTGATCGGACTTTACGCCCGTTGGGCTGAGCTAGCTGGGGACATCACGGGGCGTGACGACGGTTCCGAATCCCCGTCACCACTGGCCATGAGCAGCTTGCGGATCGTGCGTGGCGTCGACTTCCTATCCAGCGTCGAGACTCTCCGTGCTGACTTTTTCTCCCGTAGCTTTCGCAGGAGGAAGAGAATGAGTCTTCTACGGAAGTCACCTGGGGTGAATCCCACTCAGCACTGATTGAGGAAGACGACGTGACGATCAATCCTTTTCTCGCAGATGATCAGCAGCGGATAAACACCTTCTCCAAGTTGAACTCACGCGTGCGGAACCTGAATGAAAAACTTGGTGAGCTGAAGGTGAGGCTTCGTCGCACTGCGAGTTACCGGCGCGGCGGATCGACCTCTTCGATAGCAGGAGAAGGAGGCGTTGGATGATCTCTCCAATGAACTCGAGTTGGGCGATGAGGTTGAGCTTGTTCTGTGCGTTCCACCTTCTCTTCCTCCCTGGGCTACACTAAATCACGGCTAGGTACAAAATCGGGGAATCGTTCCTTCACATCCCGCACGATCGCGCTTTGAAACGCCTAGAGAAGGATAAATCCTCCCTGGACTTGCAGATATCCGATCTATCTGACCGGATTGAAGAGTGCGAGAAGGAGATGCAGAAACTAAAAACAGTGTTGTACGCAAAGTTCGGTAGCGCAATCAACCTCGACGAGTGATTCCAACATACGGCCGTCTCCCGTTTCCGACTTGTGGCCTTGAGCTTGAGGTGTTGGTTTCGGTCACTCTGGCAAGCTCCCTGGTTCAAAACCATCCGGCGAACGGAACGTTTAACACTGCCGAGTCTGTGCACACGATTTCCCGCCGGTATCTTCAGCCCCGACAGGTGGCCACTCAAGTTAAATCCACGAAAATAGGTATTATAAATGTGACATGCCAACGATATCAGTACATACATACATTATGAGAAATCTGGAGAGAAATGCGATAGAAACCGATGCACTGGTGATCGAAAACAAAAGACAACGAACAATAAGAACGCGAATAGTGGCCCGGACGGGGAAACGGGCTTCGGTCCAGTGAACAGTGGTTCCCGTCCGTGAAACCGCGTTTCACCACGAAGATCGTTTTCGAGTCTGAGGAGGGAGTTACTACACCTCGATGAAAGCGTCCTCGAACCTGAGGTTTCTAGCACCGTTCTTGCAGTACTTTTTATAATGTCTTTGCAAGGAGTCATCCCTCCTGCTGAGGTTTCCGCCACAGGCGAGACAAACTGCTCGTTTGCCGGTTACCTCGATGTGTCTTTTGCACTCCCACTTTCCCCGAAAATCCTTATCGCACGCACTACAACACCACTTCCTCCTGATGTGGTTGAACACAGGAGTGCCTTGACCACAGCCCGGTTCAGGTGTGGGTGACGGTTCGGGTGATGAGTGGCGCTCTGAGGTCGACGAGGCTTGAGAGAGTGGTGGCGAGGGAGATGGGGAGAAGGGAGGGGTATTACTGAGATGAAACGTTAGAGCATTTCGGGGAACATGTCGAAGTGAGGACATACATGCTACTGTGAGAGGTGGTGGGGCTAGCGAAATAGAGGTGATCCAAACCGCCGTAGGTATCTTCGGGCAGCGGGGAGTAGCCCAACCAATCAGGATACCATTGGCCAGGCGTTCCGTTTGCTGCACAAGCCAAATAGTTGTATGCTATTTCTCCCATGAGGATAATATCGTCGGACATCTGCAGTGGTTGTTCAGGATGCTGAGGGACGAGGGAAGGGAGAATCGTACTCACAGTGGGCATAAAAGGATTTGTGGCGAGGTCGTCGGCATGAGTGGCAACCTCACCGGGATAAATCTAACCGGGAGTGGTCGAGAATTAGAGCCTGGTCTCCGATATCGGGCAAAGACATCGGCCACGTACCTGGGGATAAGGGAAGGCTCGAGGGAACATCGTCTGGTCGTGATAGTGGGGGGAGAAAAGCGACCGGAGGGGTGGCAGTCCCCCATGCAGGTCGAGGCCATTTAAATCCTCCGGCCAACCGGAGGCTCATCCCGCGGGATGAGTGCTCGCGCCAACAGGGATGCTTCCCGTTGCTCGAAGATGGAGCGACCTGCCTAATTAGGCCATTTGCCTTATATGGTGAATTGAACTTGCCCTAAAGTCCTCATGGGGTGGGTCCTAGGGTTTTTGGACTCCGCTCGGCCGGCACGCCACACGGGATCTTGCGGTGCGGTGTATTCCGACAGCGGGGAACCATCTGAGAGACACAGGATTGGACGTGCATGGTTTGAAAACGGGCCAGATATAGTCCAGACGGAGGATAGAGGATGAAGGAGCAGGTTCGGGGGACATACGGTGTGAAGCGGGGGGAGGACAATGCGGCGAGGGGGGGTCGGGGACGGACAAGCGAACGGTTGCCCCTTGGGACTAAATAGGGCACGAAACCCCAGCCACGGCTGTGGCGGAGGTGGGACAACACGTGGATATCAGTCAACGAGGATATCCATCCCAGGTTAGATCCGCCAGATTCCTGTACGTCGTGGCTCGTCTGCGCGGATCGCTTTCGCAACATCCGAGCCGGCGGATGGACGCTACAGCCCTCCCATCAAGTCTAAGCTAACCTAGAAGGGCGTCCTGACGAGAAGTTTCCCATCCTCGATTCTCGCTACTTTCGTCGCGACAGCGGCACACGGCCAATGACCACAGCGGTGACTTTCGTTTGTCTGTATGATTGGCATCTCGGATTAAACTCGTCGAGGAACCGGATCGGGCTCCTGTGCACAGAATGACGATTCCCCAGACTCAGCATACCTCACGAGAACCGCTACCGTTGTCTTAGAGGCGCAAGCCGAACCACAGGCCGGAGCTTAGGTTCTGTTGGATAATTGAAATCGTCGGTTGGTTCAAATATCGCACAGTAGTAGAGGAAGTGCGAGGGATCAAGAGGAAGCCAGAAACCTGGCGAAACGTGCAGGTGCGAGCTCAAGGAGTACGATGAGACGGACCGATTTCCGGTGACCAGCAGCCGGAGTGGTGTTGGAAGACATCCGTCCGAATGACAACGGGGTTGGGGATTCGCAGGTGATTTCGATTCGCACTCGTTGCCAACCGTCTGAGTTTCAAGTCAACTGAATGGGTGGGACATTTGCAACATCATCGGCCACTCGGAGTTTCCAACTTCGGGTTTCCCACACCCCGCTTCCGTCTCTCACCCCGGCGGTCCTCGATCCTAGGTCAGTCGATTCCTTATTGGACGCCCTCGTTTCGTCTATGGGGACTCACTGCGCTCAGAAGATCCAAGTCCATCGAACCTGGGAGCGACAATCAACCCCCGTCTCGCGTTCCATCGGAAACCAAGATGTTATGTTCCCTCCCTCAAGAGATAACAGACCTGATCATTGACCATCTACACAACGAACCGACAACGCTCAAAACTTGCTGCCTCATCTCGAGATCATGGATCCCGCGGGCCCGGAAATACCTCTTCGCTCATATCAAGTTCTACCCTTCAGTGGGTCGCCTCGTAAGTCGCTGGAGGAAAACCTTCCTGGATCCCACCAACTCCCCCGCACATCATACACGGACTCTGTCCATTTGTAATCCCCTCCTCATCACCGACGCAGATGTGGATACAATTCTCACCTTTTGTGGTGTTGTGTGCTTGAACCTGGACACCGACTTGATACAAGATCAAGGAGTCTCTCTCGTCCCGTTTCACGGGCTGTCCCCCGTTATGAGGTCGCTCCGCCTTACCTTCGCCACTCTCCCGTATTCGAAGGTTTTCAGCCTCATCCTTTCCTTTCCTCTTCTCGAGGAGCTGGTCTTGGTTTCTCGCAACCGCAGGCGTGAGGATCGAGAATGGAGTACTCCCTCGACCTCATCCAGACTTACTGGGTCCCTCGAGTTACGTCTGGCCGAGGGAATCCAACCTATTACCTATCGATTGCTAGACCTCCCGAATGGTATCCATTTCACGAAGCTCGTGGTGTCATGGATCTCTGGAGAAGATGTCATGTCAACGATGAATCTGGTATCGAGGTGTTCTGACACCCTTGAATCCCTTGACGTTGCCAGTTACCTTTGTGAGCTTCCTTCGTCCCCCGTGCCCGATCAATACCTTACTCCCATACGCAGACTCGTCCGAGATGCCTCCGCTTGACCTCTCCGAAGCAACAAAACTCCGAGATATCGTGTTTCGGTGCAAAGGGTCGAAGGTCGACTGGGTCACCAGGGCGCTCCATACCGCCAAGTCCAAGAACATACAGCGGATTTCATTGGACCTATCCCGTAACGTCTTTTGGCAAACGATCCTCAATGAATGGTCGCACCTCGACCACTTGCTGGTGCAATTCTGGGATTTGTACTCGCCTAGTCTACAGGTCATGTACGAGTCGACAAGGGGATGGGAGGACCTGAGGAATCACGTGGCGAGGGTGTTGCCAGTGCTGATGAGTAGAGAGATTATTGACCTGGTTGAGTATCCTTACGTCGAACAACCTTTTCCGAGCTCCACTGCACCATTTATTTAGTAGGGCAAACAGTAGGGAGTCAACTCGATGACAGTATGGACGGGCTACTATCTACCCTTGGAGTATCTTTCGGTCGCTGAAATCACCCTTGCCGCTGTGCCTTGACGAAAACCACCTAACGTGCTCCGAGGTGTGAAGTCTACACTCCGGACCACACTGAAACTTGCGCGTGGTTATTTTATGGTCGGCGAAACCCGAGATAAATGTAAGTGGCGTGCGGAATCAGCGCCCCCTCCTTGAAACTCACAGGATGAGAACGAATACAGACACCGAGAAAACAGGAGGGCTCATTTGTCTCCAGAATAAGTATATCCCTGGGATCTCCTGCGGATATTTGCAACACTGTGTCGGTTCAATACCCAATCCCAAAACCCAGCGACCGATTGCAACCCGTGAAGAGATAGTTGAGAATCTGCGTGGAGGAGAGGGCTCGTTCGGATTCGACCAGTGTGAATTTAACCTCCCGCAATAACGTTCTGTGCTGCTCCGCGGCGTGCAGCCCCCGAAACAGCTGGGCCTAAACACGGCACTTGTCCATTAGAGAGAGAGGGGCTTGGATGGAACGTATAATCGAGAAAATTGCGAAATTTCGAGAACTTGGGATGTGGGTCGCTACATATACAGCATGTGTTCGGTTGCCGTGACTGTTTCGACCAAACCACGACGGTGGGGTCCGAGGTGCAAGAGACCAGAGGACGACACAATTCTTCCGGGGGGGGGTGGGATGGTTTGTTGAGAGATCGAAGAGAGGCGTTCCCGGGCTGGTGGTTCATCGTCGGAACGGGGTATCGTGGTCGCGGGACGTTCGTCGGAGTGCTCTCGTTACGCGTGTTTCTCTTCGTAGGACTGATTCGAGATGGAGTGAGCCTCAAACACCCGCAGACCCGCCCTCACTTTTATCGAGTTCCAGCATATACCGAGGGATGGACTCAAGGCGTTCGGGGCACGTTATGCTTGGACATTTGGAGGAAGAGAAGGTTTTCATCTGTAGGCACGCTGGGTACTGCGAGAGTTCCAGAGTCAGCTGTGGACTTCGTGGTTGCCTCCACGGGGTGGAGGGACGTACTGCAGAATAGGGTACGGTGACGTGATCAAAAGCGAACTTGGACGCCGAAACTTCGCATCTTCCGCCACCTCTCATGTTCCTGCAATTCCTTGGCCCCCTGCTTGCCTCGACTGGAAAACCTTCCCCGCTCTACCCGTTGTGGCTCTCGTCACGGAATCGAGCCACGCACGCGCGTGACGCAAACTGAACCCCCAAGTGACGTCGATGAGTACTGAGACTGTATTTCTGGATCCCCTTCCGTGCTTTCGTCAGCTCACCATCGTCCCGCGTTCGACGTCAGAGCCTCAAGAACCCCTGTCGTGTCCATTGACCTCCTCCGGAACCAACCGGCGCGGTTGGCCCTCGGGTGCATTGGAAATCTCCACACTTCCAGTCCCCTGCAGTGGCACTTGGAGAACCTGATATAAGACCAACAACGGTCTCAAGACTTTATCCCCTGCATCTCGTATCAAGAGATCGTTTCCTTCCTTTCAAAGTCTATCAGCGTTTGTCCTCCAGGCCAACGTTCGTTGGAGACGAACCAAAACCGACCGGCCATAGGAATGGTCTCCCTGCGATTTATACAAGATTTCGCGAATCAGGTGGCTTGACTGTCCTGGCCGTCAAACTGCTGCGGAGCTCTAGACTCGAAACAGCCTGCTGGTTGTTGCATATCCCTTCGGGTGCCGTTAACAATACGCCGACGCGGGGGTGGCCGGGCAGCCGTGTTCCACTGCGTGTATTGAACCCTGACTGCCAAAACGACGCGATGTTCTCGACTTTTGCGGGCTATCTGGTCACTGTGCCTCCCGTTGGATACGATTTTTGGGACCGATCGCAGGGGGCAGCTGAGGAACCTGGTTGTCGACCACGTTTCCGTGTGTGTGCTTGAAACCATTCTGTTTGATTTCTAGGGGCTTTGCGTCAATAGGTTCATTGGCAAGGATTGGCACCGGAGTAGTGTTGAATGGGGACCAGGTACTCACCGATCGTCTCCTCTGTTCGAGCCACTTCTGCGAGGCCACCTACTGACTTGAGGGAAAGTTCAGCATTGTAACGCGTGGCTGTCAGTGTCCTGGCCCTTGCGAGCTCTCTTGCTTTGAGCTCGCATTCATTGGGCCCTTCGAGGATCTGATAACAGGTGATCCTCCGCATTGAAGGCATAGAGTAGGAAGACCACCTTCCCCATTCATGCGGACACGGTAGCCTGCGTGTTCTCATATGGGCCGTTAACAGCGATTTGCTGGTCCATCCCTTTGGGTTGCTCGTTCACCGTCGACCCTTCGACGTTTGCCGGGGCCCTTACGTTTTGGGGTTCAACAACCAGACCGTGGATCAGCGGAGAAGGACGCGCGCATCAGAACTTTCCGGTCCCACCGAATGGCAAACCAGCATGTGCCCCCGTTTGTTAGCCATTTTCGTCGATTTTCTCACAGTCCATCCCAGTACTAATAGGTCGCCGCAATCCACTCCGTTCTCACTCAGCCTCCAGGCTTCACCGATGTTTCCCTTGGTCGCCTCTTCAAGCTCCTCTCAACACTCTTCTGATACTCCAATCAGCACGTCTTATCCTCTCCAGTCTCTGATCATATCTGCTCATCATTAAAACAGGTCCGCCTCCAGCCCGCGAAGCACGATCATATATCGCGTTTCCAGTCCCCAGGGACGCCCTTTCCAAGTAGGTTCCATCTCCTTTGCTCGGATCCCCCGCCGCTTATTGATGTGGGACGTAGTTCGTTCGACGATCGCGACGCTGTGGAACGGTGGCGAAGTTCCACCCATGTAACGCGCCCACTGTTCGTTATCATCCTCGCCGCTCAGTATCCCGTTTTCTAACCGTTTTGTGGCGCAGGGATGCTTCCTGCTCGCGCCGGTGGGACTCTAACAGGTTCGTTTTCCTCGCTGCGGCGCGATGGCCGTTCCGTGTTGCTCACTATCCCTACCAGTACAATGGGGTTTCCAGTCCGCGAAGACCGGCCACACTCAAACTCGTTGTTTGCGAGTCGCACTCTCCCTCCCCTCCGTCCACACCTGCGTTCTCAGCCCTACTCCCTGCTCCGATCCTCTGGGTGGTCATCCCCTCCGTGTCTACGGGATGACGATGGCTATCTTCGTCGTCTTCACATCCAGGGGGAAGACCGGCCACTGTACCCCGTCCCCCCCTCTCCCCTCGCAACCTCCTCAAGCGAGGATAGCTACAGTCAACAGTAGGTTGTATTGTGTTCCCTTCTGCGATATAGACTTACACCCATGTAGGTGGCCTCCCATGGTGTGTTCCCCATCGGAGAGAAGGATTTCGTTCGACGTTCAAAGGTTTGTCTCGGTTTTCTTCCCGCCTGAGTACAGGGTTTCCATCTGATCCATATCCAAAGTCCCCGTCACTACCTGCAGGAACCATCCCCCATTCCCACCGTCTCTCCCAATGCCCATATCACGTTCATGATCCCGCAAACGGGACCAACGCCACCCATCAACCCCGGATCCGAGTCGCGACGGCGCCGAGGGTTCCGCTCGCACCACCCTCCCCTGCCCCCCGAGGGCGCCCCGCAAATGCGATGTGGATGGATTGGATGTGGGGAACAGCTTGTTTACAACCAGCAAGCGATCTCGCAGCATGTCAACGGGACGCATAAGAGGAGATTGCCGGAAATGATCTGTCAATGGGAGAAATCGGGTGGGGGTATATGTGGGGCAAGTATGCAACCTAATCACCTCCGGAGACATACCCTCGATATACACACCGACTTGATGATCGCGTGGTGTGAGTGGTGTGGGGAGGCGCAGAGGAGGGATGTCATGTCTCGGCATAAAAAGAGCTGTGAAAGGCGCAAGGGCAGGCTCCCCAAGTAGAGTATAATATGCATGTAATTTCTTCTTTCTTATTGGATGGGTGGTTGTAGTTGTACAATTATCTACCCTGAAATACAATGTTTTCATCGTGCAACCCAACAACTCCGGATCCGATGCAACCGTGGGAAAGTTGGCGAACCACCTAAACCGGGACTCCAACTTCCCCGCCACCGACGATACCCTCCACAATCACCATGCGTCAACTCAGTCTCAACAAAGGACAGCGCAAACAAAATGACCACACCAAAAATGTACCATAGTCACGGCCCAAGCGCCCAAGGTTTAACGATTGAAGATTACCGCAAAGCGCGACTGACTACCGACCGGTTACACTTGAACTCCGTTCCACAAACGATTATCGCCCAGTTGTCGGTTGCCTCCTTTACCTTGGACAGTCGTTTGGATGACAACTATCAACACGGTTGATGACGGGTCGGTTATGTGACAACAGGACCGTTTCTTACGGAAGCCTAGTACAGAACTCGAGTGCGCGCCGAACTCATCACGAGCTCGCAAGTTCATCCTCTCCTGGAGATCTGCCACTAGGATTACGCGTATCGCCCCTTATCTCCACCCTCAGAAGCCTACGAAACAGAGAAGACCGTTCATTTGGACTTTTCCCTACCGTCCCCTTCGGTACGTAGGATGGTGGATTTCTCCTTGTCCTGTGTTCTGAGAGGTCTATCCGTTCTTTGGGACGCTCAGGTCAAAAACCAACAAGGAAGAGCTGACCTGGTTGAAACCAAATAACGTTGGCTCGAGTTGAGTTTGGCTCGTGAACCACCGAACCGGATATCCAGAAGGCGGCCCCCCGTGGCTGTGATCACGTCTGCCAATACATTTACGAACGCGTGTCGTTTCATATTTGAATGTCCTCCCTGATACCCGCCGAGTTTTGGTTTGTTTACTATGCGCCCATCCTCGTATGCTTTATCAGAAGGGGTATTTACCAAGTATCTCCACAGCCTTTTCCCTCCGATGCAGCTTTGATCCCACCTCCCACTCAACCCCCCCTCCACACCCACGGTCAAAGCAAGATGTTTGCTAGCATGTTCAAGACGAAGTCTCGATCCTCTCGAGATAGATCGAGGGACATTTCGACGTTGAACGCTACCATAGGCGTCCTGGACGTCGCAAAAGACACAACGGAGATCCTGCCGATCAAGTGGGTCTTCGGGTCCGCAACCACTTTCCTTACGTTGGTTCGGGTGAGTCAGGGGCTCCACCGGTCTATACTGGGCACTGCTGTTGAACGATGGATAGGACAAGATGATAAACGAGCAGGATTTCGTTGATCTAGCAAAAGATTGCTCGAACCTCTGTAAGGTTCTGATAGATGGAACCCAAGGGAGGAGTGTGGATAGCTTAAGTCCCGAGGTAGTACGGGCGATTGAAGCTATGGACACGTGAGTATGCCCGTTCGAGTGACCCTCACTCACCATGGCATTCCCTCCTAGAACCATCCGGGACGTCGGACGAGAGATCACAAATCACGCAAACAGAAGGTGGTGGGGACGCTTATTCCATGCCAAGTATGATAGAGAGAAGGTGCAGGGGTGGAAGTTTGATTTCCAGAAAACGCTTGGAATTTTCAGTGTACGTTGTGTCGCCCGGCTCGCCCAATCTATGATTTCTGAAGGACCCTCCAGGTAGCAATGAATCTAAACGGTGCGTTTGTTCTTTCCGATATTCACAGAGATGTCCGGGAAATCCTAGCCAGAGAACGTACAAGTTCTCCCCCAAACGTAAGTGATCTTGCACCGCGATGATTTGACGTCTGAATGCCCGTGCGTTTCACATCTTATCGGCTTTAGCCGGTGTCAGTGTCCCACCCCTACAGAGTCTACCCTTGCTCGCTGAAGTGATACCACAGGGACCTTGGAGAATTACCGCCACCGGCTCCAAGAAACATTGTCGGACGCGAAGAATTGATCGAGATGGCGATTTGCTCCGTCGACGCCGGCCGTCCAATCGCCCTCATCGGCGCCGGAGGGATCGGAAAAACTTCGATCGCTCTCGCGCTCCTCAACGACGATCGGATCAAAGACAAGTTTGGAGTCAGCCGCAGATTCCTCCGCTGTGACGAGGTCCAGTCCCATAGTCATTTCCTCAGTCGAATTTCAAAAGTCACTGGCGCGGGGATTGAAGACACTTCAAGTATGATGGCCCTCCGCCCATTTCTATCGTCCAACCGTACCATCTTTATACTGGACAATGCTGAGACAATTCTGGATCCGCACACACCCGAAGCCCCGGCACTCTACACTTCCATCGAGGAGTTAAGTCGAATCAAGACGATTTCTCTTGTTATCGCTACCCGGACCTCCATGGTCCCCGCAACCTGCAAGAATATCGAGATTCCCGCATTATCGGTGGTTTCCGCAAGAGAGGCGTTTTACAACATCTACACGAATCAAGAATCGGCCCCTGAAATTGATCCTGTCCTACAACAGCTGGACCATCACCCCCTGTCAATTACGGTGCTCGCCACAGTCGCTTCCCAGAACCGATGGGATCATTCCCGTCTCCTACGAGAATGGGATAAACGCCGTGTTTCTTTATTGCAGATCCCTTACACTCCGGGGTTGTCTGCCGTGATCGAATCGTCCCTATCATCTCCAATGTTTACCAGTCTCGGACCCGATGCCCGCGATATCTTGGGTGTCATCGCCATTCTGCCACAAGGGGTCAGCGAGGCTGAATTGGAGTGGATCTTCCCGACCGTATCGGATATCCGTGACATCGTCGACACGCTCATTATTCTTTCATTAATCCATTGGAGTGACGGCTTCGTTACGATGCTCGCCCCTTTCCGGGAATATTTCAAGGCGGACAAATACTCTTGTCCTCTCTTCGTTTCCACCAAAAACCAGTATCTCACCCGGTTAGGCGATATCGCCCGTGATTCTGGACATGGCCGTGTCCGACCCCAGGATATCTGGTGGCTTGTATCCGAGGAGGTCAATGTAAAGACCCTCCTTACGTTATCCGTGGAGGTGGATCCGGAATCACAAGATATTCAGCGGATTTGCCTTGCCGTCAAAAAGATACTTGACTCCACCTCCCTCGCATCGCATCCAATGGACAACACCACATCCTCGGTCCAAGCCGACCCCGATACCCATTATTACCCGCGAAATACCCCAAGGACCAGCTCAAATCAAAATATCCCCCCCATCTTGAATACAAGGGAGACCGTGCCGGATGGACGTCATACATCGCCTACTCATTAACCGGCGCAGCATCATGCGATGCAGGATTAGGTTACCCAGCGGAGGCAATTCTACAAACCAACGAGGCGCTGACGATATGCGAACACCTCCCGGAATCCTCTTTGCACGCGGAATTTCATCGTACCCTCAGAAATTATCGGAGGAGTCTGGATCACTCGAAGAAGCGACCGTCGTGGTCCTCAACGCAAAGGATCTACATTCGAAGCAGGGGGTCCAACTCACAGTTTTGCAAAATTACGCGACCCCCTCCAACAACTCCCGGAGACAGGCCGACCGGGGCAAGAGAAGCCTTATCGCTACCGCAAGAATCACGTACCGCTCGAAGAAAAAAATCCGATTTGACCACATTCCTCCGCTCATTATCCCTGGTCTACGAGGATCAAGGCGACCGCCTCAATGCCCACGAGTACCAAATATCGGCCTGCGCCCCCCCCCCCAAGAAATCTCTGACCCCCTCCCTGCCGAAGAGGAGTTGGACAAGTCGCATCTCACCCTCATGTGCGGGGATTTCGAACAGACAAAGGCAGATGCGAAAGTTTCGCTGAGGGCGTTCAGGAAGATTGGGTTTGCGAGCGTCAAGGAAGACGCCCTCAGCACCCCAAGCCGATTCCATTGGAGCTTGACTAGCCAGAGAGCTCTAATTCGACCATACGAGCCCGTTCCAACACGGCGTAATCCCATCCCCCCGTCCACGAACTCCACTACTCCCCCCCATCCCCATTCCCATCCCCATTCCCATCCCCGCCCCCGCCCCCGCCCCCATCCTACCATCTCTTGGACCCCATTTCGCATCCGTTCTTTATTGGCTGCATCTTGTTTCAGTTCGTCGTTACGTTATTCGTCGCACTGGATGGAACCACAGTTTCGCCCTGTGGGCGATTTTGGTTCCTCCCGTTTGTTCTGTCTCATTGCTGATCTTTCCATGTCCCAATGTTTTCCGTAGATATAAAATTAGGTATAGTCCCTAGAACCGCAACGGTGCTCGGTTGTATACCACTCTGAGCATTGTACTAGTACAGTACCGTCTTACACCGTCATCTCAAGTATCGAATGGGGATCCCGGGTTCAAATGACATGCATTGACATAGCCCGAACGTCAACAGTGTCGCAATTCATACCCCTCTCCTCTTGCACTCTACGTTCTAGATTACACCCGTGGTGAAGGGATGACTCGGGTGGTGAGGGAAGAACGAGAAGGGAACCGGCCCAGATATGAGAGTCCTATCGGTACAATGACAAACCTGACGACGATACGAACAGGAGAGGGCGCGGGGAAGGAAAAAGGGACAAGGTGAGACAAAGAGGAGATAGGTTGAGACCAACGAACGACGAGGCTAGGGACTCAGGCTGGGTGTAATAAGGACTCGACCTCGTCGTTCTTTTACGGATAACCTTGAACGATATGGACTGAAGAAGAAAAACAAGGCGGCGTTTCGGCAGGTGTCAGAGAATGCATGGTGATCACTGGAGTAGGAATGCCAACCGCTCTGCTAGGTGCTGAAAAGGCGTGCTTAGGCAGTGTGGTTTCATTTTGAAAAAGAATTAATTGATTAACAGCGCCGGGGTGTTGCAGCCCTTTCCTCATTGCAACATCTCCCGAAAATGTCTGCAGGGATTTCAGTGACATACTTGAGTGGGCCAGAAAAGATAAAGACCTTTCCTATGATCCCTCCGACTGGATCGGGCGATCCCCGGGCTTTAACGCCGACATTCTCCTCGTCGCGAGCACTTCCGGCGTCGGAAACAGCAAGTGGCCTTCTTCCCTGTGAGGCCCCACACATTATCCTCACAGCCGTTTCTAATTTCGTAGTCCTCGCTGATCCACCCTTCTTCACACCTCGTTTTCAGTTCCTATTTTCCACACCCATATCTATCCGTTGTTTAGCATGCGTGTTTATCATGCAAAAGATATCTATCTAACGTGGCACTAAAATCGAAGACATGAGGCCCACCCAGTGGCTCCTTCACACCGCGTCCAACCAAGTTATGAGTACACAGATCGACTCAGCTGTACAACCGAAATTATCAATTGTGGTTTTGCTGCGTTGCGGAAGAAACCACCCAGAATCCAACAGTGAGTCTCGGGTTATGTAGGTCCGTTCCAAACCCCGTGATTCGCAATCACTCCTCATTCAATTGATCTAATCAGCCTCCGCGGGCTGGATCCGGTCACCTCGGGTCGCTTTTCCCCTCAGATCGCGACAAAGTCGATTTTGAATCATCCCAGTCTGACCGCGCCAAATTGTTAACCTGCGATCGGAACTCCCCGGGAAGTTGGAACTAACCATCTGGGGATAAATTTTCAATTCAGTAATAAATTAACAACCGGGTGTCGGATACTGCTATACTGTACTAGTACTCCCTACGATCTCCTCACACCTAAAAGGCGTGTTCAAGCCTCATGGTAAAAAAAAAATAGAGGGAATTAACAGCGTCGGGACGTTGTAGTCCTTTGCTCACTGCAACGTCTCCCGAAAATGTCTGCGAGGATTTCATTTTGGGCTGTGGCAAACCCTCCCGATGGCCGTGGATAATACGCCCTCTGAGGATCCCCTGGGGGACCCCCTCAGCGGACGGTGCCTAATTCACAGCAAGTTAATGCAGGAAGTTATCGGGAAGTCGCACCCAACCAACCTTATCCAGGACTACTGCGGATTTCGACCCACCGCAATTATCCGTGTTTGTAACATCGTGGAGTAGAGCTGTAGACACGTCAGGAAGTATAAGTATAGATATTTTAGCAACCACGTCACCTTTAAGCGGGAGCGACAATTGCTGAGACGGAGAGGGTGTTTCACCCTCCTCCGTACTCCCCTCGCCACTTGGGTCAGCAGAACTCCATGTGGGTGAATTCGTTGTCGCTGAGTCCCCCACCGTCCGAGGAAGCGGTGTCCAGAACCTTGAACCTTCCTCCAAACACCGGAGTACATTTTCCACACTCGGGCGGTCGTCTGGTTTGTGCTCCCAGCAACGTTCCAGGACCCCTCGAATATCATCCGTGAACCACTTCCTTTCTGCTCCTCGGGGGCGCCTGGGGCGCTCACCCCGGACGACCCTCATGATGACCTCACAACTCCCATAGCGAAAAAATGGTACCTGACCACTCAATACCTCGTATATGACCATCCCAAGGGCATAGCAGTCCGAGGGTTTCGTCGGGCGGCTGTGTTTGAGACCGAACTCCTTTGGGAGGAAGAGTTCCGGGCTCATCCATCGATGCGTGCCTCCTTGTGTAAACGAGCTCGATGATACCGAGAGGTTAGTTGCTTCTGATATGATCGTAAGTAAACCAAAGTCCGCCAGGCAGGCGTGGCCCGTTTGGTCGACGAGTACATTAGCCTAGACAGACAAAGTCCGTCAGAGATTGAAAGTGACCTCGAATCTCAAGAGCGTACCCCTTTGAGATCCCCATGGACCATCCCCTGCTCGTGCATGTAAATCAAACCCCTCGCAACATCTCCCAGCTACGGAATCACCCGATTGTTAACGAGGAAGGTAGGAACTTGAACATAAGACTTACAAGTTCAAACCGATTCTCATCCGGATGCTCCTTCACATACTGGCTAATGTCGCCGTTTGGCATCCACTCCGACACCATTGCGAACTGAGTCTCAGACATCATCACTCCCAGCAGCGGCAACACATTCCGATGACGAAGACTTCTCCATGTCACGAACTCTTTGCAGAACCTCTATATAGGTTGCGATCAACACGTCAACGAGTGCATTAGAATTGAGACGGGGAGCACCGGTGACTCACGCGAGTAATCTTTCGCAAGTCACTGTTGGCGTATGTCTTCAGCACCTTAACCGCAACCTCCATCCCCTCATATTCGCGCTTCCACACGTCCCCAAACCCACCATGACAAAGCGGAACTCCTGTTGGACTGTCGGATAGCTCGATCTGCAGTGACCTGGGAAGCAATGCGTGGCCGGCACACGTCTTGTATAATGACTTCAGAGCTTTCCTTCGGGTCTCTGGTGCGAGATCGAGGCTCTCCAAGGCCTGTCAGGATGTGTAAGGTTAGAATTCAGGTCGAATGACTTATTCATGGAAGAACATAACAGACCTTATAGATTGTGTCGATCAAGGTCTGGACGTCGCTCCCTTGGAGACAACCAACCATATCGGTCGCCTTCTCGTTCGAGAAGACCGTCTCGATCAGCGAGGGGAGATCATCCTGGGGAATAGCACCGCTGATCAAGTACCGTAAGGCTTCCTTAGGGTCGAGGGCGGGGGGTGATCCCGCCAGTGTCGGGAGGTCACCACCACTGGACTGCCTGTTCATGTATACACGTTAGAAAACTCCCAAATATCTGCTAATGGAAAATGCTGACGTGGTCTACGTGGGACAGACGGTCAACGGGGAGTAGCGTATGGGGCAGAAGACAACACACCACTGTGAAAACACGTGTTGAAGGGCTCTTATGGGCGGAGCGCTGCGCACGTTGTTCATTTTCGCCGGCCACGAGGGGATCATCCGGTTCCAGGTCTCCCTGGGACAGTTCAGAAGCTGTAGCACCCTGAAGTGGCAACCACGTACATCGAAAACGGCCAAAATCTTCTGTATCTTCATCTTCCACAAGACAGGCGATTCGGTGGACCCGGGGCGAAACCTCCGCGGGTAGTTGATGTCGAGCGCGCATTCGCGAACACTGGGCTCGATGTATCCCATGACCCTGGTGTTTCTTGTTACAATTTGTAGAGGGGTGCGCCAAATCGACGTACCCTTCCAAGCTCACGATTGCCTCTTTCATGGGTCCATTCAAGCTATCCATGCTCCTCCCTTCAGTCGCAGCCTTCAACACGTGGCACGCCCTGGCACAATACTTGGCTAGTCCCACGAACGCAACGTCATCTATCATCTCGTCCTATCGTGTTACCGAGGAATTAGAACGAGAAAAGCGACAGGACGGAGAACTCTTACCCTGACGAGGCCTAAAATACTAATAGCAGACTCAAATGTCACCCTTATGGGGATGATCTCTATCGCGTCCTTGGCGGTGGTGAGGGATCCAATGCCGGCATTTAACGCTGCGGCTGCCTCTGAGTGGGACTCGATATTGGGGGGCATGTCCTCAACTGTCCAAGATTCGAAGGTGGTCATGATACAGGACGGCGGGCGATGGGGGGTCGGGGGAACGAGGGAAAGGGAGTGGACAGTCGAATAGTTGGGCACGGGGGTCGCGCATGGCCCACTTATTGTTACTACTGTTAGGGAAAGTCCGAGCGTTCATTGCCAACTGACCGCAAGAAACGTGGGAGAGGTCTTGACAGATAATGAAGCAGGGGGTTGATATACGGGTACACGTGAAGGAGGGTCGGTAAAAGGTGATGGGATCGCTAAGCGCCGTCTTGGCGGTGGCCTGATGGGACAGGATTTCTCGCAGACCTACTAACTTGGGAACTGAAGTCGATTCTTAAATCTGAGCCTCGTGCGCGGTTGGATGAGCAAAGTAGGGCGAGCCTTAGGAGCCATGCGATCTCCCGGCACCCCAACGTGACGCATAAGTTGGGGAATAGACCGCCGGGAATGATCTGCCAGTGCGAGAGTTTAGATAGCGGTATGTCTGGGGCGAGTATGTAACCTAATCACCTCTGGAAGCATACCCTCGATGTACATACCGACTTGAGGGTTGTGTGATGTGAATGCCAGTGTGGGGAAGCACAGAAGGATGCCGTGTCTCCCCAGAAAAAGAGGTGTGGGGCACGAGGGGAGACATGCACTTTGTTCTTTTCTATTGGGTGGGTGTTTATAACTGTACGATTCTCTACCCTGTAATGCAATGTCTTCGTTGCACGGCCCAGCAACCCGCCGCAACCGTGGGAAAGGTTAATGAACCAAACCAAGACGGGCCCGACCCCCGACCGGTCACACTCGAATTCCACCTTACAGACGATTACCGCCCGATCCCCGATGCTTGCTTCCTCTGCTTGGACAACCGCTCGGATGCGGGCGAACCATCGAAGCAGAAGTCCTTACGTTAGGCGTGAACCCACTCCGGGCGTGTCCTGAACCACTTGTTGTACACGGGTCACGCGCAAAACCTGTGCTCGGTCCCTCCCCCACCAGCCTCTCTCAAACCCCTTCCTCCACCTCGCGTTGTGACCATCTTCTGACGCTGGACAATCGGCGATGTAACCTTTAATCTCGATCCTCGGCGGTGAAGCGATGAACACCTCCCTCGAAGCTGGGTAACACGCGCAGAGTCCCAATGACATAGGATTCTCAGTCCCTGGTCCCATAACGGTGCACCCCATTTCATCCCCGTCCTCAACCCTTCACTTCCTGTCTGCACAATCTAAACCACGTCAGTTTTTCCTATTAGCGAGCTGAGATCACCCTGATGTGGAATGTTACAATATTACCCTATCTCAAACCTGGGCGACATACGAACTATCCTCCCAATACCGTCAATCCCCATGAGCAGGCCTGACAAAGTTTGATGAGTTCCACCGCCCTACGCGATGAACTTATGCCCCTTGTTAAGGGAGTGTTCTCGGAGAGGAAGGCAAGGGGATTCCAGTCCTCCAGCACCCTCTGTGCACGTGTTCAGGGTGTTGTCCAAGTGGTGGGTGCAGTTCGTTGCCAATCCGCCAAAAATGGCACCCACCAGGTGTGCTCCCGGGCCAGCACCCGACCAGTGAAGGGGGATGTTGGCAGAAGGTGGTAAGAGGACACTAGACGCCCATTCGGCCCCTTCGGACGAAGTCCAGGCTTGAGCCCTTTTGCCACGCTATGCGCACACCTCAGACGACGGGTTGTCAAAAACTTGCATATTTATAAAGACGGGGGTGACTATCCTCAAAGGGTAGATGATCTGACGAGAAATCGTACTTTCAGTTGTCTCTGGTACACGGTAATAAGGAAAACAATGAATTCCCTAAGACATGAGGATATCATAACCGAGATCACCGTCCAACCCACAAGACACAAAGGCGCGCGATCTTAAAGACATGATTGGTACAATACGGAAGTGGGTTGCCTCATAATTCGTAACGGAGGAACAGACGGCTCACTATCGGACAAAACCCACCCTGGAGCCTGAGAGAGAAACTGAGGAGGTAATACAAAATCGGAGATTTCCCACCGCAGGAATCGAATCACAGAGTCACCAATGCGCCGACTGGGGCAGGGGTGATTCAGGAGGGCGGAAAAGTTAGGGTCAAAGGAGTGTTCAACGATGAGACGAGAGGGGAAGGGCTGCAGGGTACAGGTACGAGAAGGGATTGCGCAACCGCGGGTACTCCCCCATGAGAGAGAGCTTGGACGGAACGTCTGCATAATCGAGAACCCCTACGAAATCTCAAGGAGTCGAGATACCAGAAACTAGTTCCCCCCTGTGGCCGTGTTCACTGCATCACCGCACACACGCGTGCGCCCGGCCACCATCTTGGCAATTTCGATCCCAACACGACAGCGAGGAATGAGGAAGTGTGGGAGATCGAGGGACGGCCTAGCTTTCCGGGGGGGACGAGATAGTCCATTGAAGCATCGAGGAGAGTCATTCCCAAGCTGGTGATGGGCCATAGAGGTCTCACCTCTGGCCGCGGAACGTTTACTAGGGCACTCTTCTTGTTACGCGTATGCTCTTACCCAGTGTCGGGCTGACTCGGAACAGCTGAGTGAACCTCACATACCCCCAGATTCATCCTCAGTCCTGTCGACTTCCAACTTCGAATGCCAGTAGACTCTGGCACTTAAGGCACCCGGGATACGTCGTCGCAAAATGAGGCTGGGTGCTTGGAGGAAAAGAGGATATCCATTCCGGGCACGTTGTCGGAGGCTCCGTGAGTTGCAGGGTCAAGCGCGAGCTTCGTAGCTGCCTTCGTGGGTTGGGGCGACGCAGTATGGATGGTGTGAGGTTTCGTCATGTCCTATTCTGAGCGCAGTTAGTCCGCATGGAGAGTTCGTTTTGATGTGCTGTGGGATTAGTTAAACCAGGAGACTAAGTACGGTGGTTTGTACTAGTTTGCAGTGTGATGGCGGTTCGGAACACCCAGACAAACGACCCCACGATCACGAAGAAGGATGTAACGTAGGTTCTCTACAGAGTGGTCCAGATCTCCTGGCGTTGATGACCAATTACTCGAAGGTGCGAAATAAGTACATACAAAACTAAACTATAAACCTAGGAGACAGCTACACCACCCTGGGGGTTCTGATCGCTTCGAGTAGAAGAGGCCCCACCCTCGTGAATCCCTTTTGGACGTCTGCTCCCAATGCCATCTCCACACATTTTATCAAACGTTCCAAAGCATCCTCAGGGTTGTCGATTTCCAGTTTAACAGACCCGGCGTCCTCCAAGTCGATCAAGGCATTATCGAACTCGATCCAATATGCTATCAGCTTTCTGACCGTCTCGAGGTACTGCGCATGATGTCCTGGGAACGGGAATACACGACCATATTTCCTGTCGAAAGCTTGTTTCGATGTGGTGTGGAATTGGAAATCGTCCTTAAACCAGGGGTCGAAGTACGGCGGCCGAGAGATCTTGACGGAGCGGCCCTTGTACTCGATAGTGATGGCGGTCAGGTAGGTGAGCACCCATACAAACGATTCCGCGTCGTGCCGGTACAGCCGAGGAATCTGTCGATCAAGTCCGCCGCGGAGCAACTCGAGGGCCATAAAGGGGACGGTTCCAGTTCGATCGCTGTTTGTAGTCGGGAATTTGTCCCATGAGGCGAGATCGTAGTCATTCAGGACTCCCTCAACCTTTCCAATCGGGGAGACGCTGTACATCAGGTTGTTGAGGCTGATATCCCCATGATGGATTCCATTGACCCAGAGCCGGTAGTGACCTGACGGATCCGTGTTAGCGAATGGTCGTAGGACTACACAAAGAAGCACGTACACGCAAAACACTCCCAAAACACATCCCATAGCTGCTCTCCCCTCAAGTCGTGGATGGGTCGTAAGCGATTCATCACCACTAGGCGGAGCGTTCGCGTTCCTGTCTGTTTGTCCTGCTGCAAATTCAGGAAATCCCGTATGTGGCTGGTCGAGAGCTGGTCGAAATCACGGGCATACTTGACCTCAGGGACGTGACCCCCGATGAACTTGTCCGTCTTCCCCAACGTCCGGGCGTGTGCGACAATCTCCCACTCCCGGATCCGTGATGTCTCCGGCCAGTAGATCTTGAGGACAAGGTCATGAGCTTTGATGATGTCTTCGCAGGCCCTTCGATAGGCGTCGCGGGCTTGATCCAAAGCACTCTTTTCCCCGCCCTCTCCGCGCACACCACCAGCACTGGGGGTAACTTCATCGGTATTGAGTTCCTCAGGATCCTTTTTTGCCGTGTTTTCAGCGACGTCACCTCCCATCTCGCCCCGAGTCCCGATGTGTCCCTCCTTTGCCCTCCCACCATTACCCTTCTTCCCAGTGCTGGCACCGATGACCGTTGTCGCTCTTCCCAGGATGGACCACCCAGAATGCACCTTATCTTCTGGGTGGAAGTCGACACCTGCCTCCTCTGTCCCTAGCGTGCCATCCTCGATGATAGGGTGTAATAAAATAGAGTGCTTTTCTGAGGCGAGCTCAGGGATATCCCCCCACTGACGGCGCCCAAACCGCTGGAGGACGAGGAGCAGCACGAGTACAAGTGGGAGGTGTTCGAAAAGTCCAATTCGCGACGAAACGATGACACCTTCCCTGTCGATCCAAGAGACCCAAAGTGAATCATCTGGTAGGTTGCGTAAATTCCTTCGACGCCATACAAGCATCCTGGGACTCACCTCGGAAGAGTAGATTTAGCGAGTGGCTGATCGAATATGAATTTGACAACTTCTCTCCTGCATATACCCCGGTCTGGCCCAAATGAGGTCGCCTAGGGCCCTGTTTCTGCCGCTTACTGGCTGTACTTGGTGCCCCAGAGCTGATCCCTGCACTGGTAGCGGAGCGTTTGTTACTCCAGCCAGATTTTGAAGTCATGTCTGTTTAGCTCTCAGTAGTATAATCGTAGACGAACGCAGGAATCCTACTTGTCAGAGACTCGGAAATGCCCGAAGATGTCCCACGATCCGGATTTCCTGACGTGAAGGACTCCTCGTCTGCATCCTTGTTCGTGATTGATGTGACTTCGTCGGTAAAGGTTTCCAGTGTAGGCCACTTTCTCCTCGAGTCCCGTTTTACTTCAATTGCAGAAAGGATGTCCTTCCAGCTAATTCGATAGATGGGGGCAATCCGAGGAGGGTTATTCTCGGATGGACCGGGCTTTGCGACTTGCACGGAGGGAGCAGCCTTGGGGATCGTCCCACTTGGGATCCTGCTGATGAACTGAGAGACACTTAGACCCCTCGTGAGTTTGATCTTGCAGAAGTCGCAAGCAGTGACGAGCTTCATGAGAACGATGTCGGGCTTAAACAACGAACCCAGCAGATCGCGGTCGGATCTCACGCCCTTGTCTGACGGCACAAACACGATGTGGTCCTCGAATTTGGGCAATCCCTCCACGTCGATTTTCGACAAATGTCCAAGCCCATAATTCAGAGCGTTCGAGAGTGGGGCATACATCCCGCGTTCAGTACTGGATTTGTTTTTGCTGCATGATGCGTTCAAAAATTGCAAATGAGGGTGAAGAAGACAGCTGGGTCACGTACTACTCGTCCAGCCTCCTCCGCATCTCAGGGGAGTTGGCCACGGGGGCCACCTTTCTCCAACATTCTTTAAAGCGTTCGTTCAAGACTTGTGGATCGCAAGGTGTGTCCGATGGTTTGTCACCACAGCAAAAGGCCAGGAGAAATTTGACCATGTCCATTGAATGAGCTTTCTGGGACCTCTTCATGTCGGCGGCAACCCCGGGTTCGATAACGTCCTTCCTGCGTAAATGAGATCAGTAAATCGGTGGTGAGCCTGGAGAATCTTTCGGACGCACTTTATGCTGCCGATATGTTCTCTATATGCACCAGATCCTCTGTTCGGCCTAGTAGATCGTACGGAGCGAGAGCGACCCTCCGACTGCGAGGTGTATCGACGGGGAGCGGAGGGGGGTCTGCTCGAGTGAGACGCAGACATGGGTGCGGTATTCGCCGGGCGTCCCGTTTTATGGCGATTTGAGCCAGCGGCGTTCGCGAACGCGTGGGGCGGAAACGTGGCGATCACCAATTGCTCGAAGCGCTAGGATCTCCGTTCTTCGGTTGACGTCCCGTTGCGACGCGATTCTATCTTGCCATCAACCGTCGTGGCCCAGCCGTTACGCCGTCTTTGTCCGGACGCGTGAGAGGTGTCAAGAGGAGGCCGTGGGAAACCTGCATAGGTGGCCCCCTTGTGAGGTGCGGAACATTTCCGGATAGATTTGAATTTCTGTTTTCGGTGAGCTGTCCGGGCCCGTGAGGGTGTTTTGAAGTTTGCGAGCCAGGGTGGCTTCGGCTAAAGCTGCGCGACCGTGAAGGTGGCCTCGGTCCCTGACCGGGTATCCCCGTGAGATCTTGGCGAACCCAGGCTATTGGCACAGCAAGGCTGGTTGCATTCACCGTCGGTATGCATATCCAAGTGGATCCCGAATTTTTCAGGAGAGAGAGCAAAGTGCAGGGTCACGAGAATGTAAGGTGTGCAAACTGGTACAGTCTCTCATATACACTAAGTAGTCGCTGGTACGCGACAGCGACGGGCTGTTGACCATTCGAATACTCTTCACCCGGCCATGAGTTCCTTTACATCCACAGAACATAGCTGTGATCTTCGTGGACATCTCAGAGCTCTTATACGCCGTAAATCTTTGCAACTTTGTAAGGGTTCCCGTGGCTGACCCATCAATTCATCGGGAGGTACTTGGCATCTGGCTTTGAAATTTGATGACCTATAACTTTGTTACTTATATGTACGCCGCTCTTTACGCGTCTCCCTTAATCTACGGACTCAGAGGGACTCACGCTATAGAGTACGTATCCAAGCAACCTAAGGTTTCGTTAATTTGATCTTCTTCGCAAAGATGTTCTTCGTCTCGTCCTCTTTCATTCTCGCCTCCAATCTCTCCCATCTTTCCTGACCCAGTACGGCGACGGGTTGCGAATACACCTTCTGTGTTTCCTTCACGTTCCTAAACACCTTATTCAATAACTCCGAGTTGCTAGCCCCATCTACAACGCCGGTCTTCAAGAAGGACTTCAACCCTCCAACGTCCTCGGTGTACGCGCTCAGGGTGTGGTAAGAATCCGCAGTCTTGATCGCTGCTTCGCAGAACGTCACCGTGAATTCCGCCCACGCGAGACAACCTTCCGCACCGACGACACCGGGTGGCTGCCGGAACTCGATGGTCATCTTGGAACCTTGGATGAGGTTCATGAAATTCCAAGTCCAATACCTGGTCCCCTCGTTCATGGCCGCGATCAAATCGTCCAACGTCGAGCACGCATCCACAACCGCGATGCACTGTTGAACAGTCTTGCCCTTGAACTTTGGCCCATTCCCCCTCAAGCTCTTGCAATACTCGTTGTTCCTCCGATCGGGGGGAACCAAGC
>Ga0307513_10002518_pt1 | contig 25309 bp, 25 predicted proteins | sample 15_EM_MG_FD_202174 | JGI IMG/M metagenome (GOLD analysis project Ga0307513, IMG submission 202174) | Populus trichocarpa ectomycorrhiza microbial communities from riparian zone in the Pacific Northwest, United States - 15_EM | ecosystem: Host-associated > Plants > Roots > Unclassified | place...
CGGACCCTTAGAGACCTATACCATTCGATTCCCCTCGGCGAGCGGACCCCAATGAGACCCTTCCCGACTCTGGCGGACATCTGCCCTCTGAGATATCTGCCTTTTTCATCTTGCTGACCTCTATCGCCATGCAGACGATTTGAAACCTATACCATTCAATTCCCCTCGACCAGCGGATTCCAACGCACCCTGTCCCGACGCTGTCCGACCGCTGGTTGCAATGTTATCCAAACCTTTGTACTTGAGTTCTCTGGGCAAGTACTTTCAAATTGTCGGCTACTGGGTGCTACAGGCATGTGGCCACTCAGAGACCTATACCATTCGATTCCCCTTGGCGAGGGGAATCCCACACACTCTGTCCGGACACTGTCCGACCACTGGTTTAAGGGTTATCCATCCTTTTGTACTTTTGTTCTCCGGGCAAGTACTTTCAAATTGTTAGCCACCGAGTGCTACTGTTTTCTAGACTAGCTTTAATAAAAATATTCCTATTTTAGTATCTAAATGACTCAAATAAGTAAACATGAGTAATACTGGATGGATCTTTCCGGACAATTTGGATATTCTCCACAGTTTTCACTAACTCATTCAAAGTCCTTGAAGGTAGAGTTGTTGACTTAGGAGGTATCCGATGATAGCCATTTACACCTGAGTACTTCCACTATTCGACTATCCTATAGGGTTGCGTCCGGAGAATCTTTTTGCGTCCGGAGAACCTTTCTGCGTCGGGTATCTTCTGAGTCCTTGGTTGCGTCTGGTGTGTCCGGGTGGCATGGACCCCTGTCCACCAGCACCGAATAAAAGACCGCACACCCAGAACCCAAGTTTACGTTCTATGCACCTGGACCGCCGGACGCACAGGGAGCACGGGGTGCGTCCGGGTGTAACCTTTTTTTTTTGCTGATGCAATAAAACTTACAGTAAAGCTATCTGTTAAAAATATAACAAAAACACCCCAGCTACTACTAAAACATATTAAATTCTCACAAATTTGCATTCTCTGAGTGCACTGACCTTGATATACCAGAGTATTTCCCTTCTGGTCCCCAGAGTTTTGTCTCTCCTCTCATGAAAGTCTTACTAGCGTTGGTATAGTTTTACCACTAAATCAAGATGCTTTTTAGCCATTTCTGTACTCTATAAACTTCAACTGCAGCTCACTATCATTTCCTATATTACTTCTATCCTTAGGAGATTACCTATATCCACTTTTTAAATGGTTTTGCATATTCTGATATCTCAATTGGTCTTCCTCCCTCTCTTGCTATTGTGAGCAGATTTTCTCTCTTGTTTCTGGTATTCTTGAGTGAATGATAATTTATTTTTTACTTTTCAGGCTTAAACTAGTTCTCCTATCCTTTCTCAATTGATATTATGTTGTTTTATCCAATTTGGTTAAGAATTGGTTATGTTGTTACCTTTTTCCCCTACCGTTGCCATGTGTCCCGCATCCCGGTGATGTCCCGCTTCCCTGTATTTGATGTTACTTGTTATTTTTGAGGTTGATGAAAAAAGGTTTATCAGTATTTACAGACTAATCTAGCCTGAATAGGTCTGGCAAGTGGACGGTAACACATGTAGGTAAGGCTAGGGATCGGAGCCCGGATGCTAATCTCAGAAAGTGAACGCCACTGCCAAGGCTCAATAGATGGAATATAAGGTGTAAAGCTAGGATAGGCATAGTGATGAAAGGGGCAACCCCCAATAAAAAATGAGCTAGAAAAGAATGATAATGATCTGCACAAATCCAAAGAGCAAATCTCTAAAACCTGAAGAGAAAACATACCCCCGACGACAAAGAGCCTGAAAAGAACAAGAATGATATGCAAAGATTTCAAGAGAAGGTACGAGGAGGTCACCCGGTACATGAAAAATAGGCAGTAGAACAAAGTGTCCTTAGACTACATTGGGTTTGGGTAACCATAGCGGGATAATCCAAACAACAAATGTGCCGGAAAAAATGCAAGAATAGCTTGCAAAACTCAAAAGGCTAAACTTCAAATGAAAAACAGGGCAAGGAATTGTCAGCAGGGGATAGTCACAGGTCTAAATTAAGTGTACTGAGCAGGGCAAGCTGCCCAGATGTAGCAGGCTAATCTAAACAGAAGTAGTCAGGAAACAGCAAGATAAACACAAACTCTAGAAACAAAAATGAAAACACCAAAAATAAAAGACCAAAAATAAAACTCAAAGAGTCCATCGCGGCCTAGAACGTGTAAATTGCTTGAAATCGACCTGGACCCTCTGCTAGCTAGACATTAGGCATATGGGTTGGTGCAGAAGAGCTTTGTTGGCAGAGCTAGTGAGCCAGGACAGAAACAGACTTGAGCGGGCTCCTAACTCCTGTTTCAGCTGGCAGTACTACGGTAGACTTTGCCAACAGAATGGATGATAAACTTTGTAGTCGTAACTAGAACTTAGCAAGTGTAGAGTATGCAGTTGGGTCGGTTGAGGAGTCAGCGGCTGGGCTTAATTCTCATCCGGCTTCTCCAGCTGCGCGAATATCTGCAGACACATCCATTGTAGCCAGATCGGACGGGAATGCATTCTGCTGAGTGTACCAACTTGAGTTGCCAATGTGTTGAAAGGCTGCTCGCCCCCTGAGGCAAGCATCAAAAGATGCTTGGCTGACCTTCTGGCCGCTGCATGGACAGAGGGAGCGGACGCCGCATGGCCCGGATTGGGAGTCAATGGTGGAGGCCTCTTTGGTGGACCAGGCCTGTCAGCATGTAGCGGACTCAGATTAAGCTCCCTATTGAGTGTGTCCGCCAGTTCAACCTCAATGCCGGCATCAATCCCCCCACCTGGTAGGCCACCTTCCGCTGGGGTTCCTGACTTTGATCCAGACTGTATGGCTCATCAGCCTCTTGCATGCCCGCCAGGTTGCGTTTACCAGTGTTATTTGCTGGCGTCCAAGGTGCATTCTTTAGGTCAGTCTCCAGTCCTCTTTGTCTACTAGAACTCATAACACAAGTGCCCAAGTTAGCACAAGCGACAGACACTTGCTTACCAGGAGACGATGTAGGGCGGGAATCCGGGCCTGGGATCACCCCTTTGGCCAAATTGAGGCCCGATCAGCAGCGATATTGGACTCTGCCTTTGATTCACCAACGTTCGCCCAATTGATGCGGTGTGTTCACTCTGTATTTTTTGTGGTATTACTGCTCCTGGTGGTTCTCGATGAGGTGGGTCGCTTTGTGGCCGCAGTGGAAGACTCTGGCAGGTGGCCATCAGAGTTCGGCTGCTTATCGCAACAGGGCCACTCCTCATCTGAACGGGTGCCCTGGTTATCGCATGGGTCAAACCAGAGGTCACCACTAGCAGGAGTGCAATCTTCAGTATTGGTACTGCGATGAGTACACAAGAGGAGATTCATTGGTTCGTTTGGCAGATTCAAGGACCAACATATGCAAAGATGCCAGTGATTTGTGATTTGGATCATTTCAGAAGAGCTAGGGGCTTCTCAGGATCGTCTCTCGGCAAACGTTTACCCTGGCCCATCGCACCAATGAGTATACGATATCCAAATCTGCATAAAAGATTCTGTCTATGCCGCACGCAGGTTCACCAAGGTGGGCTCAGTTAGGACCATCCAGTAAACATGTTCGTGGGTTTGCCACCGTAACGGGGGCACTCTGTAGGAAGACGGATCCTGAGATTGCGACCGCACCGCAGACTCAAAGTAGAAGTAAGGATCAAAATAAAGATAAAGATAATTCAAAGTAAAATCAACCGGTAAAACTTAATATTGTTAAGCCTGAAAGCTTCACTCAATAAGGTCTCTCGAGGATCGTTGGTTATCAGAATAGGGTGTCTCTCACTTTAGTTAAGAAGAATAATGTAAAGCCAGGGGATACCCGTCAACTATTCTGACCTTTCGCAAGCACCCTGCTCAGCTCAGGGCTATCCAACTCACCTGCCTAGAGTGACCTAACACTCGGAGGTGGTCCGACCGCTCGGATATTAACTATCTCCACAAATAGGAAGTGCTTCCAGTGATATCTCTCCAACTACATCTACATCAGGGAAAACTCTTTCCTATCTGTAGTATGTCAGTGGCCAACCGACATACCCACCGTAGAGATAATATCCATTAGGACTGACTGGCCCAGTGGTGGTTTCGTCTATATAAGCTACGCAGTCTATCGGCAAATCTACTTGGCTATACTAAGCTTCTAAACCTGACTCCATGCTCCCACGCTAAGAAATCACCTGCTGCTTGACTGTATGGGCGCTACCTACAGCCAACCATGCAGGACCCTCTTAAATCGTGACAAGACTCACACCTCTAGAGTCCACTAATAACCCATGGTAATGCTATAGTTCACGGGGTAGCCTGGGACGGGCTTTGGGGTGGTTGTCCTGGATGCCTTGCAGCTTCCCTGGTCAGCCCCTCGCCCTCCACTGTTAACCATACAACTACCTGGCAGTCAAAGTATGCCAGTAGGTGGTTCCCAGGTGTTATCCAGGTGGCGCCCCAGGAGGCGGTCACCCTCACACCCCATATATATCCTGCGAACAGCTTCTGGTCGGTTGGATGGCCACAACTCATACGGTGTTGTGGAAGCGTTCCTATGGATCTCACTTTACTAGGAAGCACACAACTACACAGCCGTAAAGTGGTGTCGCTCCTTACCAACGCTGGGGCCGCAGGGGGGTGTTAGGAATATCCCCTGAAGGTTACAGGAGCTTCGGACCACTCCTGCTCCGTCAGTAGCCCGTTTCGTGCCCTACAAAGCGGCCCTATAAACATCTAAGAGCCCCACTATAGTGGGATAACTTCCCCCTAAGTCCGCAGATGACTTTGTCGGTGAAGGTAGGTGAACTCGGGTACCTCACTAGTGTAACTGGGTCCCTAAGGTAGGGTAATCATGTTTCCAAGGTAGGGTAACTTCACCCTGTTATGCCTTTATTCCCTTCGGCAGTCCGCCCGACCACATATAATGTTACCCCAGAGACCCGCGCAATGTTTACTATGATTCCTTAACTTTACGCGAACATGTCCTCCCAAGGTTACCCTGCCTAGCAGGGTAACTTTGGCCTACCTAGATTACCCTGTTTAACCCGATGTCACCAAGTCACTTTGTAGCCACTTGTACCAACTCATGTCTACCGTTAGTATACTAAGTATACTGCTCTATCCTCAATCTGGTTACCTCTTGGTATACCATATACGCTTGAGTTTAGTTCACTGTAGCTACCTATCTAGAGGGTAGTTACAGCGACTGGATTTTGTTCATCCCGGCAGGAAGTGGGCTGCTTGGGCGGACTTCGGATGACTGATCAACTCAGAGACGCACAGAGCGCGCCCCAGCATGACCTGCAGGAGCTGTATTAGCATATATGGTACATTAGTTCAGACCCTTTGGGCTAACTTACAATCATTTCTGGTGGGTGCAGGGTCCGCAACCGCCACAGCGGCAACAGGCTGCACTTTCAACATGTCGGTTAGGATACGCTGATGTTTTTTTACCATGTCCTTTAGCAAAAAGTCAAGGCATTTGGTAAAACGTTCACCACGGAGGTTATTAGCCTGCCAGAGTCCTGACCTCTGGCTAACAGGCTGGAGTGTAATAGCACATGCTTGGATGGCCGCCCATTGAGCGGCTGCACTCTGCTTCCTCACCCGGATCCTTTCTGGCTCCATCTTACGTTTCTTAGCATTTCGCCAGGATTTATCCTCCTGCCCCTAGGTTTGTGGATGAGGGAAGCCGCAAATGTGCTTATATGAGTTAACATTTCCAGTGTTTTTAAATGCCCCTGATTTTTCAAAAGTGAGGCCAACCTTTGAGCGTGCCATTGTAATACTGGTCGGGGCTGAAGGTGGTTGCTGGATCGGAAAAAGGCTTTTTTTAAACAAAAAAGAACCCTGAGCGGATGAAAGATGACCGCTAGTAGATGCTGGTACATTTGAGGATGAAGGATTGTGGAAGAGTGGAAAATGGAAATAGAGAGGGCCTAGCTGATACTAAAGGGAGTTCGGCTGATGGTAAATGGTTGCGAGAGAAGATTATTAGCTAGGGAAACGCAGATAGGTAAATCCGAAATGAGCTGAGGATATACAAGTGGTGCTGCGGATGAGTGAGAGGTTGTTCTAAGCTCCGTAGGTTCTGTTAGGATGGGCTGGTGGATTGAAGATGTGATTGTGATTGGGGCAAGGGTTGTGGAAAGAAAATGCAGGTGGGGGGAAGAGAGAGCTTATATAGGCCACATGAGGACTGTTTTAGTGGGGTTTGTAGGATTATACCTTATTCAAACTTGAATATTGATATCTTGAAAAGTCATGTGATTTAGGCACAAAGACATACGCGAGATAGGCTTTAGATAAGGTTTGAAGCCGCAACCGAGCCATATGCGAGCCGGGACCAGCAAGCCAAGATGCCTCCCAACCTCTTCAGTCTGCCCACAATACGGTTAGTATCCTCTTAACAAAGAATTAGTTTCACAAGTTAAATCGTAAATACCAGTTGGCGGCTTTAATGTCGAAGCCCAGTCGTTATCCGACTAAACAAACTTGAACTATCCCCAATTTACCCCTTGAAAGAAACCTACCTTTCACTTTGAAAGATATTAAGTCCGCTGCAGTCCGTCTGCCCATTAGCTCACACATCCGCCAGATCACTTGAAAGAGAAACAAACACTACATACAATGATCTTCAAGATAACAAAGTGTACTATATATTGCAGCCGACATTATCAACAAGCCGCTGCATACGAAAACACCTTCAGACAATGGATCTTGATATCGTTCTGTCCAGCAATGTGATTGCGGACGAGGCCTCCTCCACGGCACGACCTACATTTGTTTGTAACAAAATTGAAAAAAAAAGTGACCGACTCAAACAACGAATTGGATCCCGGGCTCGAGATGGCCAATATCCATACAGCAAGTGGTGAGATAGATGATATGCACAATATTTCAGACACAGAAGACATCTCCCACCCATGGGTCCGCACGGGCTCTTTGGGTCAAGAAACTATTCCTGGTGCTGGCAGACATCGCGGCGAAGTTGCTGGGTATACAGAGATCAATCTGGCAATGACGGATGACCCTTGGAGCCCTTTCTCATCTAAAGACAACTTTAATTTGGCAAGCGGGTTTGTCCGGGGCAAGGTAGCATCGACGCATACTTTGCTGAAGGTTTGGGTGGTACGGATAGCAGATCATGCTGGTCCGCCTATACCTTGCGACAATATCTCAACATACTGAACCCATTTCGTGAATACTAGTACTTACTGTGGGTGGAAGCCAGTATTGATGATGGTCGACATGCAACAACTTTCTATTATCGAAATATTATTGACTGTGTCTACTACCTGATCCACCAGGTCGCGTATAGCCCTGAGAATGTTTACGGACCTATTCGAGAATATGATTCGAGTCGGAAGTGATTATATTCAGAGATGCATAGGGCCAACTCGTGGTGGGATATACAGGTATGAGATAGGTCCAAATAGGTCTTGGGAGATGTGTTTCCAGTGCTAACAGCCCATTTCATTCCTTGGAAGAAAACTTTGCCCGCCGTGTCAACAGAGGTTGCCAATATCGGATTGTCTGACCAGACACACCTTACCAATTTCTCAGAAGATAAGAAAGCCTGGCCAGTATACATGACGATCTGCAATATCCTTTAGCCGACGAGAAACAGCCATGCCAAGATGCTAATCCTGCTTCTGGCATTGCTTGCAGTACCACCAAAGTTCACTGGCGAATCACCCTGTGCCAATCAAGCCCAGTGGCAGGCAAATACGGATGTTCTGCGGGCTGTCTTCGATCTTGTCTTGGGACCATTTCAGCCTGTTTCCTAACAAGGAACGCTAATGAATTGTGTGGACGGCAAAACCCACCTTTGCTTTCTCATTTTGTCAGCCTGGATCGCAGATCATGCTGGGCATGCAGCATTGCAAGGAATAGGCAGTAAGTCATGTCCAAAGTGTGAGGTTCCGTGCGAGGAGCTCGGTGGGGATCCGCCGCAGATATATGAGACCTGCAACTACATGCGATATAGGAAGAAAGCCTTGAGGCCTGAGCCGGCAGAAGTGGCCGGCATTGCAGAATACTTTCAGCTGTTGGGTGTTAAGATAGCAAACAATGTATTCATTGGACTGGATCGAGCAAGCCGCATGGACCTACACAAGCCGGACCTTTTGCACAACACATAGCTTGGCTTATTCAAAAATATGATCGACGGGGTGGAAGGAGTCCGGAAAAAGCAAGAACAACAAGACGGGTTCGACGATGCTTGGAAAGAAATGCCTCATTACGCCAGATTCAGTGTACTGAAAAAGGCGTATTGGGAAATCAGATAATGGCAGGGAAAGAAGATGCAAAATCTCGGCAAGTGTATTTCAGCCGTGTTGGCGTTCGAATTGCGAAATCCGGAGAGTTCTCAGTATCATGATTTCAAGAGCGCTTTGAGCTGTGTTAGCCCGCTGGTTGATTTCTCTCTCATGGGTCAATATCGGAGTCATACACCAGATACACTTTCCAATATGGAAAGCTACCTGCAGACATTTCACCGGACAAAGGACATTTTTCTCGAGTTCCGTACCTAGAAGGCTACTTGCACCGGAGCCGATCGCTAGGATCGCGAGCTAAAGCAACTGATGGCGGAACCATATGCTAAAGAAGTCCACCATAGAACCTTCGCTAATAGCTGTCGACAGGCTGATCAAGAAAGGGTTGAAAGGTCCAATCAGCTGGCGGATTTGATATGGCGTGATAACCACTTCAACTTCAGCAAGATGCACTACCTGACTCACTTTGCCTCCAACGTAAGGCTTTTTGGATCGATATTGATGTATTCCACAGAGATGGGTGAACTAGCATATAAGGATCAGATTTAAGATAGATACCGCAGGTCAAACAAGAATGACGCTGCCCGGCAAATCTTGTCGCAAGATGGCCGCCAGCATGCCCTAGGAATGAGGTTGCAGACAATAGAAGCACTTTCAAAAGTTAAAGGTGTGATAGTGGCTGAAGATAGTACGATAGAAATGCTGGCTTTTTCAAGTCTTAGTACGCCTCGCCAGGTTCTTAAGGGCGGTATGAAGAACACAAGCATGGTGACCGAACTATGCGCAATCCTCAATGTCCATTATTCCAACATGATGCAGGAGATACTACGTTTTACTGGGCAGCCTGCTGCAGATGACAGGCCGTTGCCAGCTGACCCCACCGAACTAGGGTTACTGCCTGTAGAAGGATTGGTTCAGCTTGCAATTCTAGTCACTGACTTTCAGAAAACTCACAGGTTCCAGATCCACTGGGCCGGCTGTACTGGAACAAAAGCATTCCGTAATGGTGGCTCCAGAAACGATTGTGTATGGGTCCAAACTGGTGGGAGAGCGAACTATGGAGATTTACGAGGATGGGTAGTGGCTCAATTGCTAGCACTTTTCAAGATAAGAAATATTCTCAGTGAAGCGAGAGCTGTCCATTGGTTGGCATTGGTTTGCATACTCGATCCAGTCAATAGTGGCAGATTTCATATTGTGAGCAGACATATTCAAGTTCTTAGATAGTAGGTCAATGGTCGCGACATATGAATAGTCAGCATAGGGGCAGTGATCGGACTGGCGCAGGACATTCCTAGCGGGGAGAGACAATGGATAGTGAATCACAGGATTGATCTGCGAACCTTTAATGAAATATATTCAATAAGATGGGAGTGCGATTATTGAGTGTCCAGCTTCAACTCAGCCGCGGGGTGCATCACACGATCCGCGGGCATCTAAGGGAATATTTTAAATATGTTGAATTGTTCTGCATGAATATGCGGCCAAGTTGAAGCAGTACATTTAAGATGGGAGTTCCCCTATTGAGTGTCCGCCTTCAACTCGGCTGCGGGAGTAATATATAATCTGCGGGCATTTGAGGGAATATTTTAAATAGGTTGAATTGAGTCAGCGGCCGAGTTGAAGCTGGCGACTTAAGGGAGAGATTCCTTTAGAAAGTGTCCCGCTTCAACTCGGCCGCATGAGTTCTGTGGATGATTACTAATGCCAATTTATTCTCGTCTGTGGCGAAGCCAATCAAAGTAGGGGGTCTCCATGGCAGCCACGCTGGACATCTTGTGAACAGTAAGGGAATTATGAAAGTGACTGTAGGATGATGGCTAAGAAAAGAGCAACATAGGATGTCAGCAGATAGGAGCGGACAGATCTAGGTCAGTAGAGGTGACAGGGGATCTGGGAGGGCCGCTGGATGTGCGTCTTTGGTAAGAGTAGGCAGGAGGCCAGTAGATGAGAAGATAAGGGGGCAGATACAACAGGAAGGCCCTGGGAGGGGGTGGGGTCGCAAGGAACCCATCTGACACTTTGGAGGGCAAGTGGGGCGTCCGGGTGCACCAGACCCAAGATGTGAAAGGCAAGGCGAGTTCGGGGGATTCGGAAGGACAGGAGGCAAAGAGCAGACTGGCTTTGTCCAGACGCGGGCTCGATATGTCCAGTGAAAAGGTTTTTTTACTCATACACCTTTCAAATCCTGCTATGTAAGATCAAATCCTTATTCCTATTTTACACACTTTTCATATTCATCTAAAATTTAGCCTTTCTTCTCACAACTCGGGCTTTACTTTTATCTTATCTATTTTTCTTTTGCATCTTTCATCTTAGATTTCAACTTGTCCTATTTGCTCAAAATGTCGACATGTCAAGTTGATTTCTGCTCTTATGGCTAATCGCTTCCTATACGTGGAAATATTGGTCTTTGTATTCGATGTATTATCCAGTCATTGTTCATCTCACTTAAGAAACTGATAAGATTGAGATACTTCAAGGCTGGAATAGTAAGTAATAAAGATTCTAATACTCAATATACTAGCTTAAAAACTAATTTTCATTCTACTTGTACTAGCTGTACAAACTTCAAGCAATTCCATTGGAACTTCAAATTCAATCTCATTATTATCCTCAGCATCTTCATCATCCTCCCCCTCGATGTATAATCTGTCACGAAGTACTTATATATTCGATGAAGTCAAATTTCAATGACAACGTATTGTTCCTTCGAAAAGCCAGCCTGAGATTCATCGTAGTGGAAAGTACAACATACTTACAATGTTCAGCAATACCTCGACAAAACTTATTCCAAAATCAGTTTGCCTTTATTTTTACTGTAGTGGTAGTAAGGCTGGATTTCATACTAGTTCATCAACTTTACTAAACTTTAATCAGTGTCAACAAATACCTGATTGCCAACAGTATCTGATGAATCTTGTTCTTCAACATCCAGTTTAGCTTAGTTATTCAAATATCAAATCCTACGAGCTACACAATCGGCTCCCGATCTGTGTTGGCTATTGGGATGGAACAATACCAGGCATTGCGCCTAATGCCAACCCACCCCACAATAGTGGCATTATTGCCAACCTCCTCTGATTAACTGATTAGTCAAATGGTTCACCTTCTGTCCCAACCCAGTTAGTAACAGTTAAAGGTTCACAATCAGTGAGTTCAATACTATGAATGGCAATTACCATCCATCTTCGACAAATTAGTGATGATTCCGATAATCAAGATAGTAATATTCAACCTTCAATCAAACAACAAGCTATCAATTTTGCTTCTATCAAGATCCCCTCAACTATTAAGTCGAAGCAAGTCACTCTATCTACAAAGCCTGAACCTCGATTAGCAACTTCCTATTCCACTGATACTACATCAATTATTATTCAAGAATCAGATAATCTGAATGATGATACAACAAGCGGATCAACAACACAAGAAGATACCCCTCCTCCATCATACCTCTCTGCAGAAAGTTCATCCACTTCTCACTTCTTACATCCTTCAACTTTCCATAATTTCACCAATTATGAACCCGAACATCCTTCAACTCCCACTACCTTGATAACAACTCGCTCAAGCCTTGCCAAACAGAGAAGTCTAACACTTCTTTCCCCTCAAAAAGTTACCACTTGGTCAACTCGTGAACTTAAGTGAAAGTCTAGTGGTAGAGCAGATGAATCAGGTATTCTATCTCATTCTGATAGTAGGACTGAATCCACTACCTGTAGCAGCCCAACTGGTGAGAAAACCTTGAATAATAATTCTAAGTAATAACTATTTTAAGACAAAACTATCTTATATTATATTCTCTATTTTTATTTCAAGAAGTACAGTATTTTCATTTTTCATATCAATTTGACTGATATTTTTAGCTTTTTTTTTCTATTATTATTACTCTTATCATACTATTTTTAATGTACACACTCTTTCATATCCAAAGGTTTTTCATTTTTTTCCTTTTTTCTTCTGTAGGAAAAATAGTGAGTGTTTGTTTTTGAAGCCTTTTCTTCTCTTTTCTATCTTGAACTACTCATGACTTTTTACAATATTTATTTTTTACTTATGTTTAGTTTGCATTATATTCTTAGTTTCAATCGTTTAAAATATCATTAATGTATTTCTTATCACTATTTATCTTAACAGTATTTTATTAAATTGTCAATTGTTATCAATACTGCACAGAATTATATTTTTTACTCTGAGAGCACAACACTCTCGAATGCTACAAGATCTTACAAGATTGGATGCTGCTTTGATAAATGATAATATGTTTATTTTCTTTTTCTTTCTTCTATTGTACCACAGGTGGTCAATAAAATGCGAACCCCTTCGGGTAACAATCAAGTACCCCTGCTAAAAACCAGCAATAATAATTATGGCCACAACGAGAGAAACAGAAAAAATTAAATACACTTAAAATTTTGTATACTATCCTTCAGCATCAATGAGTGCCTTTATTCTTGCAGTCATACTCCTTGCCAGGTTCTTAAAATATTCTGAATCCAGTGGCTCCCAGCAATGTTCGATAGCATCCTGAATTTCAATCCGCAAAGCTTAGTCCTGGTATTTTGAGTTGGATACGTGAGGATAGTGCTGTTCAAACAGTGACTTCACCTGGGCCCAGACTGTCTCCATTGAGTTCATATCTGGGGACTACGGGGACCATTTAACAAACTTTAGTGACCTTCCAGAAATTCCCCTCAACTGTATTTGACTAAGCCAGTTTCCAACCAAAGTGCCATGATGGATTCCAGCCCCATCCTGCATGAAGCAAACTGTAGAGCCACGAGGAAACTGTCGGACTAGGTCAGGAAGCCAGCACTTGAACAATCGTAGATACTTGAGAGATGAAGCACCCCCATTTCTTGCTCCTGAATCTCCATGAAGTCTTGTTAATGACCCAATTCGTCGTCCTGCAAAGAGGCCCCTCATATGGACACTAACTTTCTCCTTCCACATTTTCGATCTAGAATAGACTCAGCTTCATGAATACTTATGCTGGGCACTCTCCCATTGAGCAGGTGTTTTGGGACCAGGACAAAAGACCCAGGTTTGGCTTCGGGATGCACCAGCCATCCTTCTTATATACATCTCTTGACTTCATATCTAGTGTAACCAATCCTCCATGGCTAGATCCTTATACTCTAAGGCAAATGCTAGCCACTTTCTAGCATCATCTTCTTCTAACTCTGAGTGAGATGCAGCCATCCACTTCTTCATATCCTTTTCCTTAAACCAACGTTGAAGTGTCTTCTCTGAAAGAGACTTCCGAGTTTTGGAAAGTATATTGGTATTGATTTCGGTAAGCGATAACTTGAATCCTGAATTGATAGTTGCCGCATCGCAAATCTTTAACTTCCCAGTTAACAGGCTATTTCATTTAAGTTTATTTCCCTAGGAACTAGCTTCTACTTACAGCATTATCCTCTTGCTCAGTCGTTTTCCTTTTACGTCCTCTTGTCTCAGGGACAGCAGTGGTAATAGGAAGTATCTTTTCCTGCTCGGCAGACGTTGTATACTTTGACACAGTAGCTTTCAAGGTACTGGTCTCTTGGCTGATTTCATTTATCGACATTCCGGCATCACGAAGACGAGCAAAATTGCCTTGCTTCCAGAGTGAAAGGGTGCTGCTGCATGGTGGGAAATTTGCCGTACCATTTTGATTTGATTGTGAGGGTGTTACGGGGTAGCTAACATGGTAGGATTCTGAGCTAACTAGGCCAGGGATATTCGAGACAACGGATTAATAGTCAGGAAGGCTCGTAGATAATCGTTTGGTAAAAGTAAAGTAATAAAGTATAATCAAATATCAAAGAGTTAAAATATAACACGGCAACTTGTTATATTGTTAAGGTCTCTTCTCAGTTGCTTGATGATTCTTTAACCACCGGGGAGAGGCCTACTATTTATACTAATGTTCATGCTACTTCGACTTCTTTAGTTAAGAAGTATCTTCTTAAGAATTCAGTTTGTCAGAACAAAGTGCAAACACCGTTTGACCCTGAAATCTTGCCCAGCTCAACTTAGAGAATCTCCCGAACTGCTATTTCATCTGAGGGTGTCCCCACTCCACTAGTAGACAGTCTTCGATATCCTGGTCATGATAGACTATATATGAATATGCGGTCCAAATGCCTACATACCACTAGTAATATGGAATATGGAGTGATTAGTTCTGATATCCAGCTATCAAAGCATTATGCAGCAATATGCATATGCAACTAGAAATGAGAGGAGTAGTATTCTCTAAACATCGTTCCAATCAGTTAGGCATATCTTGAAACATGCTCTCATTTAGGGGTCCGAGTCGTCTTCCAGATGCCTCTAGGAATCTCATAACTTCGGGAGCATAGGTTCGGATATATGGTCATCGTATGCAGCCATATACCTCTCACTTAAATATTAGGTAAGCTATTCCCTCTAGGGTAATAGATGGAAGGTTCAAGTTGCGACCAAAGGAAATACTTTCACCTATTTTTAGCTGAAGTACTTGGTTGTTACCTGAAGGGGTTCACATTTTTTGGACCACCCGCTGTACTATATTGAGGATATAGGAAACAAGGTACTAGTATGAAAAGAAAAAACCCCTCTACTACAAGTCTGTTCGGTAAAAATTGCATCTGAGCTAGAGTTCTTTAATGAGTGAGATGGGATAGGTTTCACTCTAAGTTGTCAGGCTCTGCACTTACAATTGCCTAATGGGAATATTTTTAGAGTAATACCTGTACTGCACTTATCTGGGGAATGGGCAGCGAGGGGAATTAGGAGAATGAATCCCCACAAAAACATGCCCTGTCCCTGCCAATTCAGTGGAGCAGAGCCAAAAACAGATATTCAGTTTGTGTTTTTCAGGGTCTCAGAGGCCTCATAATGAATGCTAATCAAGCTATTCCTTTAAGCAACTATATTTGCTGTGAAAATAGCCTTTTCTCCGTTTCAAGAAGGAAAGGAAAATTGTGCTATTGAGGAACAGTCACAGTCCTATGAGTAAGGTTGATCGCAGGAGGACATTTCAGATAATTTGCACTTTGATAAAGTGTGTAGTGTTGTTAAAATATCATACTAAATGACTAGCATTCTTACTATTGAAAAAAAGAACTGTACTGGATTTTATCAGAGGGCATTCAATCTTACGAGATCTTGTGATATTGGAAAATGTTGTGCAATTAGAGGGATAAAACATGGGACTCGAGGGTATTGGAGGTCTCCTCTATTATTAAATATATTTAATTTTCAATTTGTCGTCTGTATCCCTAAGTAGTACAGTTACCCGCCCCTTGATTTTTTGTGCTGCTATCATACCTGCTCGCTTACACTCGATGTCCACTTGACCCGCCGTACGCTTACTGCCAGTAACCTACCCACAATCGGCAAGGCAACTCATAGCCAAAGACGCAGGAAATCCCAGCCAAAACAAAACCATCCGAACATGGCCTCGCACAACCTCCTCCACAAAAGAAAACCAAAACCAATTTAACGTTCCCCACCGAATCAGGAAACTCCCCAGCCACCGCGCACCATTCACGTAAATTCAATAAATTTATCCTAGCTATACCTATCCGGTGTCTGCTAGCTAAAATCACAACGGAAGGAAGCCAGTGCTGCACTTAATTCGCGTGTTAGCTATAAGGAGAATGGTCACTGGAAAAGATTACTAGAGGTCTTTGGGGGGTGAAAGCGGGGGAGATGAAATTGTAATGTGCAGCACTAACTTATTTGAGTAGTTAGGAGAAAATCCACGAGGAATTTCTTGTTTACATCATGGCCATACTGAGTAGCACCCATCTTGTGGTATTCTGAGCACTCCACTACTTACAGTGAGCAAGGTATTTCCAATTACGAAAGTGAGTTAGTGCCAACTCAAGAGTCTCTGGTGCTTAATTCCTTATTTCTTTTGGGTTTGGTTTGTTCATTTAGTCCTTATTTTATGGCATACTGTGTTTCCTAGTATGTAGCGAGAATAGTTAATCATGTGTCGATCTCTGCCCTACGGCACACTAATTTTCCGTGAAATTCGGAGTACGAACGAAGGGATGAGAGCTAATTTCAAATGCCCGGCACCATACTAGAAGGCAGATAATAGAACGTGCAGACAAGCCTATAGCTAGCTTCAGGATGCGCATCCTCTACAACAATCAACAAGCTCAAATTCCACAGAGGGGGTCAAGATAGAGAAAGAAAATGCAAGAAATTAGAGAAAAGAGAAAAGAAAGAGTAAGAAAACGGCGGGGCAAGAGAATATTAAGGATGTTTGTTTCCCTCCTGAGTGTGACGACAGTATCAAGATCAAGACATCCTCCTCCGATATCTAGCCCCCTTCCACGCAGATAGTCTTTAGTTTTTCTTTAGCTCTTATCTACACATTTCACCAAGGGACTCCTCCCCTAAACGCTCACCGCCCTGAACCCCGTTCAGAATTCTACCTCCTCGTGATCATCCTAATCGCTTGCGGGAACGCACCGCAAGCAATTTAAACATACCCCCGAGACCCCCGGACTTTTGGGCTCTTGCTTTTACCTTAGAACGAAAAGATTCCTCTTCCTCAGGGCTAAGGGTGGGATGTGCCCCTTGCCAAGAGCCAAGATCACTGGTGTATGAGTCTGTATATGCCCGCTCTTTCAGATGTGCACAGTATGCCTTATATACCTTGGCTACCAAACCCTCCCGCACACCTCCCACCTCGGGCATCCCCCAAGGCCAGCACCATTTCACCGGCGAGCTTCTTGTATAAAACTTACGTCCGTCTAGTTCGTTGAAGGCCTGTATCCAGTGGTAGCAGGCACTGCAGCTGGGCTTAGAAACCGCTATGTAGTTAAATGGGGGAACATTGTCCCACCTACTACCAGACTTAGTTCCGAGGTGCTGAATTAGTGAACATTCGCTGTGGACTGGGCACATGTCCGGTAGTGGCTGATATATCGTCGAAAGATTCAGTGCTGCTGTGTCCTGCCATTCAGAGGGCTGAATACATAGAGCATGCAAAACGGACAGCCATTCCCCCTGCGATCTGGGAAATTCCACGGTACAAGTCTGCGGCGCAACCCTAGAAATGGACATGGTGCATTGTAAGGTGAACCGAAGGCGGGGAGAACGAGCAAAAGAAAGTAGCGCACTAATATGACACGAAAGAGAACCGAGCTTTTCAAGAGCACGTCGAAGTGGGAAAGGCCCTTGACCTTTGGGACCAGTATCTAGTAGAGATGCAAACTTAGATCAGCAGCTAGAAATCAAGCCTACGGTAAGAACTAGAATAGGGGCGAAATGTGCTAGGGCGTTGGAATTTTCCTCCTCCACTACTGTAAAAACCGAAATAATTAGGCATGGCACTATGACATCCAGAATTGCCCCTTTGGATTAGGGGGAGAAAACACACTGCGAAGATTCTATTTCAGCCCTCATCTGACACAGCAGACCTTACTAGGAGAGGCAACTCCAATGTCCTAGTGTGATGCCCAATTATTTCAGTTTTTGCGGTACTCGGAGGGGAAACTCTGCAAACTTAGGCCTTAGTTGAGGCAACTACAACGTCCTAGCATATATTATTCCCTAATTCATGCCCGTACGGTAAGATGGAGCAGAAGAGAATACCGTTTAACTCGTAAGCCAAATGCTCACAGCGGAATTTGTTATTATGAGCCAAGATAGCTTCCAGACCCCAGCCAACCACCATGCTTTCGGAATACATCTCCTCCCATGCTTCCATTGTAAGCTTCTTTTTAGGATTAGCAGCAAGCTCGATCAGCGAGGTTGTTAGAAATGTTAAGGCAGCCCCGACATCGAGCAAGTTTTGTTCAAAGTCATCCAGACGAACGACCCCCCTGCGATCTATAAATGCCCGCATGAACAGGATGAAATCATTCTCCCACTTTCTCACTCTGTTGATGTGCTTTCCAAGGAGAACAGGCATATATCGCGAAAAATATCCAACTTGAGAGGGAGGGCTACCCATATATCAGAAACCGAAGTTGATCGGGAACCGCTCGCCCCGGTAATACCCGATGCAGCAGTTGCTGCACTTCCTGGAGGCAAGCTTTCCATAGGGGAACTCTTATAAGCCTCGTTGGCAGGCTGTTGAGCTACTCGTTGAATCCATGCCACTTCGCTGTTTTTGCCCATGCAGCCAGTTGGGTAGGTATTATCAGCAGGGTTAGGATCCTGCCTTATGTAGTCAACAGAACCAGTAGAGCCACACGGCGCCTCTGGTGGCTTTCTCCCGTGCTCACGCTGTCGCCTCTTTTCTGCATGCTCATCCGACAAAGCTCGTAACTTTCCCCATACTTTGGTAAGATGGTTAACTAGCTTATCCTCAATCTCACGATTCCCGGTGATCGTTAGGCGGATCAATCTGTTCACACAGTCCAACTGCATGGCTACTGCGAAAACTTGATTTTGCTCCTCATAGACGGACAAACTTGCGATCGCATCAAGGACGGGAAAGGTGCGAATGTTGATATCGCGCTCGTCGACAGTACGGTATCTATATTTAGTTTCCGGGAAGCGAGGAAAGCCATCTTTCTGTTTCATGTATACAAGGCGCATTATGGCCACAAGATGGTGTGGGTCGAATTCCTCAGTCATGGTGATGATGGCGGCTTGCGGGGTTGCGGGGGCCGGCGGGGGCTTTTGCGGGAAGTAGCGGGGGCTTTTGCTGGGGGGTGGTGGGGGGGTGCTAAAGAGGCAAGAAGTAGTTAAATGCTGTACACTGAACGGAGAGGAGTGGCAGCGCTAATCTCATGAGAAAGAAAGAAGAAAACAACGGAAAGTTGATACCGGTAAGTTAGGTGTTGTTGGAGGAAAAGAGGCCAACAACGCGCAGGGGCGCAATGATACAAAGCGTGCCAAGATATTCGCAGCACAGGTGTACAGTACTCGTCCCAGGCAAGAATTATCAGGAGACAGGGATTAAAAATATACTTGTACAAGATATGGTAAAACCCCTGCGATTGTCTGAGCGCCCATACAAACTCAAAACTCGTATTTTCGAAACCTTATTTTCTTTCATTCTACGCTATCAACTAAATGACACTAAGCGCCTCCAGGGATACTGTCCCCTGACCTGACCCCCCTTAAAGAAATATCCCCCATTCCGCCTTAAGCCTATCATCATGGTCCCCTCGCCCCATTCAACAAACGAAACTCCCCTCCCCACTTCCTCTCCCCTCAGCAATTTAGATCCGTCACGTAGTGGAAACCTACCCCGTCCCCTCTGGGCCCAGTGGTCGTGTACGTTAGGAAATCCTCAAACAAAAGAAACCCACTCCTGCACCTCCGCGCCCCGTGGTCGTGTACATAAAAATAAATAAATCCCACAGCTACAAATGAAACCCATACCCGCCCCCTCAGCCCTATGCTCGTGTACGTTATGAAATCCTTCGAACAAAAGAAACCCATTCCTGCGCCTCCGTGGCCCGTAGTCGTCTACAAAAGGAAATATATCTGCTGGTCATTATGCCCACCAGCTACTGGGCGCCTGCCGCTCCTCTTCTCCAGTTCCTAGTGCTGGCCGTGTGTGTCCTGGCATGTGCTTTGCTCTGCCTCTTTGTGTTTTCGAAGGATTTTGGGCACACCTGACATTGGATATTCCATCTTCCATTACGCCATACCCTGTCTTGTGCGATTGGTTGTGAGGTTGGTAGGTTGATTGAGGCTCCCGCAGTTTGGATCCTATACTTCGCCCTGCCCGCGGTTTTGCCTGTTTGGTCTTTGAGGTCGTCCGGCCATGTTTCGATCCATTCAGCAAGCTCTTTAATTGTTTTGTTGTTGTGGAGGTTCAGTTTAGTGGCCTTGACCGTGCCACAATAGGACATTAAACGAGCTGGTGTGATTATGTCTCGTCCGCAAGGGCATTTCCTCCTGTCTCCCGTTGTTGTTTGGTAGGGCGATCCGCACATTGCTCAGAGGTACAGTTTGTTCCTAAAGGAGGTTCATGACATATTGCCTAGGTGCGCATACTTCGCTCGCAGCTTGCCTTTTTATCGGATGTCCTCATGGTCGATCCATTCTTGCCATTCTCGTGTCATGCCAGTCCTGATGGGATTTATGCCTCCCCCATTCGTGATGATCGTGGGGAGGTTTGATGTTTCCAACCATAGGTTAGACATCCGGGAATGTCGATTTAGCGTATAGGCTCTGACTACGAGCCTATCTTCTCTCTGCTTGGCGTATAGGTCCAGTGGGGGGATGCTCAGCTCCATATCGATGACTAGGGTGGGTGTCTTGGTTTCTAGCTTAAAGGCGTTCCTTATGGCGCCGTGTAGGGCCTTGGCCACTTCCTTTATATGAGTCTTTTTTGACCAATCTTCGATTCCGTAGGTTAGCTGTGGTATTATGAGTCCCTTGATCAGTCTTTGAGTGCACCAAGCATTTAGTCGCCCTATTTGGTACCGGGATGTGAGGGCGCCAATGGCCTTGCCCGTCCTGGCCACTTTGTTGATCCACGTCTTAATGTGGTGGGCCCATCCCCAATTTTCGGTGATGAAGTATCCCAGCCATCTGAGTTCCTCTTTTTGTGGGATGAAGGTTCTATCCATCGCGGGTGCTAATCGGTCCCTTCCTCTGGTTCGGATGTGGATCCCTTTAGTCTTGAGGGTTGAGAACCTGTAGTTGCTCTTGTCAGCTTCTTCGCACAGTCGGTCGATGGTATCTTGGTGTTACATTTGTCCATTAGTCTTGGTTGCATAGGCCGTCGCAGTTAGGATGTCGTCGACATATGCCAGGATGATTGTGTCCTTGTTGGTTTTGATAGAGACCATATGTTTGACACTAATCAGAAAAGGTATGGGGGATAATGGGGATCCTTGTGGGGTGCCTTGGTCCGTCTTGTAGGGCTTTGAGGTTCTACCATTAAACCGGTATACTGTTTGGCGGTGATGTTCACAGAATTTTATCCAGTGCCCTAGGTGCTTGTTTTTCTCTCCTATCATGTTGCAGGTCCTGTCAAGGTCCAGGTTGTCGAACCCACCTTCTACGTCCAGGGCCCTGATGCAAACATTTCGGTTTTTGTTGCTTTCAACGAATGTGTCCAAGGCCTGTATAGCATCCGTGGTGTTGTAGTTTTTTCTTCCTCCATACATATTATGTGGGAGGAGGTTGAGGTTGGTCAGTTTGTTCGTGATGATCCTTTCCATTATTTTTGCCAGAATCGACTGCAGCTGTATGGGTCTCCAGCTCTTGGCCATTGTGTAGGAAGGTTTGTTTACTTTGGTTATTAGGATCGTGGAACTTATTTTCCAGGAGTTCGCCATGCCTTCCCTGTATACTCGGTTCATGGTTTTTCGTAGGAGGTCGGGTTTAAGTTTCCAGAGTAATCTCAACAACCTCGTGGGGATCTGGTCTGGGCCTGTTGCTGCTCCATTGCGGGAGGCCTTGAGCGCATTCTGGATTTCCCCATCGTGGACTTGTGTGTTGGTGGGGTTTAGTGTTGCCGGTGTGTCTCTTCAGTGTTCTCTGCTGTACAGGGAGTCTTAGAGTTTCTTTGCTATGTGGTTGTGTTCGGCTGCTAGGGCGCCGTCGGGTCTCTACAGGGCTGGGATAAGATGTTTCGTGGTTTTTATTTTTACCGTCCTGAAACACTTTGGGTCTGTCTCTTCCTGTAGGGCTTTTTCGTTAGCTGTTAGTTTTGCCGCAAAGATGGCTTTCCTGAAGTTCCTCCTGGCTACCACTAGTTCTTTACCTTTCGCTCCATCTTTTACCATTTCAAGGAGCCTCTTCCTCATCAGGGCGAGGTCTTTGTTCCAGAACGCCTTCGTCTTTCCAGAGGCCCGTGGGGTATGTCTAAGGATGATGTTTGTGAGTTTTCCCTGGAGTGTTGAGGGGTCTTCATCTTCCTTCAAGAGGTGGATTTCGGTTTCGATTTTTCCCCAGTCTGCCTTGTGGTACCTTAATGGGCTTTCTGATGTGCTTCTGCATATCAGTCTTGTTTTGATTTCTAGCGCCTTATGTTCGGTGGAGGCGATGGTTCTGTGTTTTACCCTGACTCCGCAGGAGGGGTTCAGGATTGACGAGCTCGATAGTAGAACTTGTATGGTTCGGGTTTGGTGGGACGTACAGTCCCTAGTCAGAAGTGTTCGTAAAACAGCTTACTAAGCAACCTCGCCAAAAATGCCACATCACCAAGTTGATCGTGACCGTGACTCTTTACACAACCACCCGATCATACCACGATACCACAAATAATTTCCAATGGCTAACCGCACCGGATTTGCAAAGTCAATACCAAAAAAAAAAAGCGAACCCCAAAAACCTCCTGAAGAGAAATGTCGAATATTGAGCAGGGGATGATAATTGCCTTTTTCTTCTGCCTCCGGAACATTACCCTTGTGGCTCACATTATTGGACGGCCATGGACAACAATTAAAAGCTTCCTTACTCGAGCATGTGAGCGCCAATCACTGGATAATCTCCCTTGTCCCGGTCGCACAATCATCTGACAAGCCAAGTCCAACCGCAAAATGACCAGATCTGACTTCCGAGATAAATACACGCCCGGTATTTCACTTTCAACAGGTAACAAAAAAAAACCCGGAGCTTTCGTGCTACCCTCAGTGATAGAATATGATTCCACTATCAGTTGCTAACATTAAGAAATCAATAGCCTGAGTGGATAGAGTACTCAGAGAAGCCATTGTCAAGAAACGGCTAGCCAAATCAAGACCTAGACTCAAACCTGATCATATTGCTAAGAGATTGAGCTGGGCTACTACCTATAGGGATTGGACTGTGAAGGATTTTGAGAGAGTGATTTGGAGTGATGAGTGCAGTGTGGAGAAATCCAAGGATCCAAGGCAACACTGGGTGTTCAGAGAATCTAGTGAGAAGTGGCTAGCAGATTGCATTCACCCAAAGGAAAAGGATAAGGGAATTTCGCTTATGGTATGGGGGTGCTTCTGGGGTAAGAGAAAAGGTTCTTTAGTTCCTATTACTCAAAATATCAACAAGACCAGGTATATTAGACTCTTAAGAAGGTATCTTTTTCCTGTTATTGATCAAATGATTTCTTTTGGTATGCAACCTGAAGATATTCTTTTTCAGCAAGACAATGCTCCTGTTCACAAGGCTTACAATGTTATGGATTGGTTGGAGAGACATTCTATTGAAGTTGTAGATCACACCCCTTACTCCCCTGATTTAAATCCTATTGAACATGCATGGGTTGAGCTTAAAAAGTGACTACACCAGCAGTATCCAAGGATTGCAGATACCCCAGGTGGAAAAGAAACTGTTAAGAAGAGGCTTGCACAAGTATTACCTTTGGTATGGGAAACAATTCCTGAGGAGTTTTTTGAAAAATTGTGGAAATCAATGCCTGATAGAGTAGCTGCAGTGTTGGAGGCAAGGGGAGGTTATACAAGGTATTAACTAGTTTTATGTATTTAATTTATAGAGGTAGTTGATGGTAGAGAATCTATCGTTGTTGCCGGGTGATCATGATGTGCGCGCGCGCGAGTATTCAACCCCGCAACCGGCAACCTCCCCACCATGGCGCAATCGCAATTAAACATGTCTCAGATCACGAACACTTCTGACTAAGGACTGTATGATACTCTGTGTGTGTTAACTACACTGAGGTCTGGTCTTGCGTCCAACAATTTTCTCAAAATGCGGCCTTGGATGTTCAGTCCACCCTTCAACCATGTATTGTGTATGGCGTTCAGGTCTCCAATGACGATGTTTTGGGTCCCTTTATGCCAATCGTTATCTGGGTCCCAGGTTTTTGATGCAGGTCTCTGGTAGCCTATTGTAATTTTTGTGCCAAAGGTGTGCAGCGTAACATAAGAGGTAGACACGCGTTCCATTACAAACATGTTTACGTATTCGTTTTTGATGTATGTGGCGCAGCCTAATTTTTTTGCCGTTGTCTTTAGTGTTCGTTACGGGGCCTCCATGGCCCCGCAACCGGTGGGCCCCGGCCTCAATTCCCCGCGCCGCCCTGGGCCATTGACCCGGGCGGGGCGTTTTTTTTTCAACCCCTGCCCCTGCCCCCGTCCAGGCCCCCACCCCGTTCAATGCCCCGAACTGCCCCCCGTCAATGAATTTTCTCCGCCCAGGGCTCCGCTTTTTCGTATATTCCCCTCTCGAACATTGCTCTTTTGATACATGATTGAGTAATTGTGTGAGCATATACACGTTCCTGGCATGAATGGACCGAACACCGCCGGAGTTACAGGAGCTGAAAGCCCTTTGCCAAGGAGCCCCCTGGTGTTCAGTCCATTCATGCCAGGGACGTGTACCAAAAACCACATACCTCAAAGTATATACGGGCATTTATTTGCATGGAATGATTCATACAATATGAACCGGAATAATTCACAACACCGATTGGACCTCCGCATTGCCTAGTCTAGTAACGTATATTGTCTTAGCAGGCCATATGCCTAATTCATAAGCCCAATTCATACACTCTATTCACAGGTTCAAATCATATGCCCAATTCATAAGCCTTATTCATCCGCTGGTGCCATATGCCCAAATCATACGCCGAAGCCATACGTTCAAATCAAACCCCCAAACCAGACGCCCAAGCCATACGCTCAAATCATAAGCCCAAACCATACATCCAAACCATACGCCCAAATCATACGCTCAAATCATATGCCCAAACCATACACCCAAACCTTACACCCAAGCCATACGCCCAAATCATAACCACAGTCATGCTATGGAGTTACTGTGTTCAGAGTTTATATAGCGAAAGGGTGAGGTTAAAGAAAGAGTGTATTTATAACAATAAGAGTTCTATAAAAGGTAATTATGCTAAGTTAGATGTGACTCGGAGGTTTGAGTTAGTCGTATGATTTGTGTAAAAGTGAGAAACCACTGCCCCGTCCCCCCCACCACATGGTGACAACACCATGGAGCGATAGAAAAAAAGAAGAATGAAAGTCATAATAGTTGAAAAAAGAGGTGAATTAAGAGAAAGAAAAAGTCAATACCCGAATATGCTTAGGTGGTAGCGCTCCCACCACCACCAGCTCCTGCCCTCCCACCACCACCCCCGGAGTGCGTCGGCATCCTACCG
>Ga0307513_10002519_pt1 | contig 25307 bp, 31 predicted proteins | sample 15_EM_MG_FD_202174 | JGI IMG/M metagenome (GOLD analysis project Ga0307513, IMG submission 202174) | Populus trichocarpa ectomycorrhiza microbial communities from riparian zone in the Pacific Northwest, United States - 15_EM | ecosystem: Host-associated > Plants > Roots > Unclassified | place...
CCTTTGCTATTGTCCATTGGGGTAGCACCAATTATACAGTTCTTGAATTACCCTTATTTTTGTGTTGAGTTATTATGGAGGATTTATGGGGAATTTACTCGAAACATAATTCAAGCCTGACACCGCGTAAAGCTATTGTCGCGTGAAAACAACGCGTGGTGATCAGAATCACTGATGTGTCATATGATAACGTGAGTTCGACTTGCCTTCGATTTCTTTTTGTCCATAATCCCAACACGTTCAAGCAGCCCCACTGTGTACCTACCGAGGTTATCCCCACTGTGTGCGCCTGATAAGGCCTTGAACCCAATTACGCCAGCTCGCATCTTCCATTTCCCCTCCTTCACCTGTATCCAATGCGCCGTCATCCCCAGGAATCCCATTTTTGTTGTATCTGCCGACCATCCATCTTGCGTTATCGACACCTTGCTGGGAGCCGCCTACTCGGATAAGAATAAGTACATCCCAAGGCTAGCAGAGTGAAATGGCTTACCGTTATCTCTTCTTTTAGCCCCTTCATGTGTTTAACAAACTGGTTGTGGACGTGTACCTTGGCATCGTACGAGCTTGGGAAGTCAGACGTGGTGGATTTCAGTCGCATAGCAACATGGCAGTTTCAAAAGGCCGGGTTATCAGCAAGGGCGAGAGGCTGCAGGTGCGTTCTGAATCAGCTTTGTAACGCTGGCAGCATCCACCAAACTTACTTGATTGTTCGTCGCAATTAGGGCCGCGACTGCTTGGAGAATGCCAGATCTCGTGAACTCACGGGGGCCAGTTACGATTTTGAAGTCCAACGTCTGCTGTTGTTTCTTCTTCGTCTGCCGCCCTCGTTCATCTAATACTTTGTTCTCTTCCATGGCCTTCCAGATCTCCCACGGAATCGCCCAATGATTGATTGGTATGTCCTCTTTTTCACACTTCTCCTTGTAGATTGCGTAATGTTGACGAAGATGCAGACGACATGACGAGTTTGATCCCTTGTGGAATGCCTTGTGCTTTCCGTGCAGCTTGACGAAGCGTTCGTCTGCCCTGGATGGTCCCAGTAAGTACAACACGTCTTCGTTATATGTCCAATTGGCTTACTTGCAGGTGATGCACCAGCATCCAATTTCGGTGATGTGTTTCTCTCCAGCTAGCTTGAACTTGATGGTGACTCGATCTGATATCATCATTAGTAGGTCAAGTGTCGTCTCCTTCTTCGTAGGCTGTTCTTGGAGGTCAGGTCCACGTTGATGTTCATTGAGGTCATCCTCCTAGGAACTCAGTGAGTTTTTGCATATGGCCCAGGAATCCTTACTAACCTCTTCTTGATCATCTTGTCCACCATCGCCGCCAGCATCCGCTTCCTCAACTTCTTTCTCGACTGGCTCAGCATCCTCACCAACAAACTCAACCTCAACCTCTGACCCAATGTCAATGCGCTGCCGCTTTTTACGCTTTGTCTTTTTCACTGGCTCTGGATCTTCGGACGCACTCTCTGACTCACTCTCACTGGCAACCCGTTTCCCAGACTTTTTAGGTTTACTGGTTCCTGCCTTTGCAGCCTTTGCCGTGGATTTGGGCTGATGGAGCTGTGGTGGGATACCCATGGTGACAGTTCGAGTAGTTATAGGCATAGCAGTGGTAGAAGAGGTCCCTCAATTTTCAGTGGCGAAATCTGATCACCGTGTTTGGTTATGCATTAACCAGGCACTCGAATAAAATTTCAATCTTGAACTCTGATGCCGGAATGTTACATGAGTATCTGAAGAATACAGTGTGTAGTTGGGTAGGGTTTTGGGATGGAAAGACTGGTTGAAACCGGTTAAACCGGTTTTTGTCGGTCTTGAAATTTCCAAAAATCCTGATGGACCGAAGACCGGACTGCGGTTGCGGTCTTTGACGGTCTTTGGAATTTCCGGTCCTGGGCGGTCTGGGTCCGGTTTGGTCCCGGTCTTTTTGCAGTCTTGGGACTGGACTTCCAAGCACTAATTATATGCGGCCTCAGACCATTTGGCATGTGTCAGGGTGAGCTCCAAGAGACCCAATCTACCGAGAAGCTTCTTGCAATCTATGATAGTGAAGCCCTTTTTTTCTCCAGGTTTAGGATTGGCTTTGAAGGTTGGTAAATTGGCGCCATTGATGGAGATGTAGCTGAGGGTGTCATTAAGGAAAAGTGGAAGTGGCACCATTCCACAGTCTGCCGTCTCATAAAGTAGCTGGGTGAATTGGAGGTCCGCAGAGACATCTACGGCACGTGGCTTCAAACTGTCTCCATTCATACAGCGGCGCTTTGCGATGCGTGAATCCTCTGTGTCGTCAGAGTCGCGTTTAGAGCCAGTTGCGTCGGGAAAAATGTGCTCGCAGAGCCAATTGGCGACATAAGTAGGCATAACGTCTCTGAATAAAGCAGCGAAAGAAGGGCGCTTAAGTTTGTCAAGGTCTCCGTCGTCAAGAGAGAATAGAGATGCTGTCTCAGACCCAGGTTCAGGATGGTTGACAGGATCCGTGGCATTCAAGCGAGTCCTTTCATGGCGGGCATCATTCTGCTCTTCAATATCCTTGCATACTTTCAATTTCACCTTGAGGGAGAGAGCCTTAAAAGCATCAATGGCAGTAACATTGAGGTGGGTGCACAGAATGCGAGCCGGCAGGTGAGGAGGTTCACTGGGCTCATTGTGGCCGTGAGGGGAGTGAATCGGCGAGGGTTCAACAGACATTTTATGACTCGAAGAATGAGAACGCGGCGGCAGACGCGAGGAGGACAGAGCAATGTGTTATGGTAAGTCTAAGTATGTGAGATGAAGTGCCTCGCTGTCTGCCGCGTCAGCTGACGTATCCTCAGATGAGTTACTCTTCAATTAAACTCATTTCGGATTAACTGCCGAAAATTTCCCAAAAAATTGGGCATGTCACGCCAACTTTGGGAGGTCGCCGAAACCAAAATTTCGGCAGGCCTGTCACGCGTCATGGGCCCTGCCGAATTGAATGAAATGGTACAGTAAACCGGACTCGGAAGATGCCAGAATGGGTTCTCTCTTGACACCAAGTGGCCCTAACTAGCTCCCACCCCAATCATATACTCTTTCATATATATAGCTGGCAAGGTTTGTCCTTTTTGACCAAGTACCGTCCCCTTTCCTGATAATGAATGTTCGAACACTCAGACCGCCCCCTCTCACTCCACGAATGCGATGAGCTACCACACATCATTGACCGCAGGGGAAATTTTCTCTGGGTGCTCTATGTATTCTAGGCCCCGTGATCCCATTTTTATTTTCATTTCGTTGATATGAGATCGATGACTGACAATGACAAGGAACGGGATTCCTGGGCTGTAGCGGCATGTATAGTGAAGGGCCTGAAGGCCTAAGGGAACTCGGAGTGGAGGAGGGAGGAGAAAAGTATAGAATCCCAGACCCTCTTCAAGGACGGGCATAGCCCGAGCGTCACTGGTACTGGTCACCGCTGGCACCTCCCAAACACGCGTCACCATAACCAACATCCCCACCTCAGCCACTTTACGCGTAGTCACAGCCAAACTCACGCCATAACCTTGGCACCCAAAGCTGATCGTGGGTTCTCCAAACCCAACCACATTCACTTTGGTTCCCCCCTCCATGAAAACGCGGACGAAGCCAGCGTGAATATCTGAAAGTGAATCAACCCTCCTGCTGTCGTCTCCTCTCTTAAAGATGCGTTACCCCCGCCTTAAGCGCGGCCACTGCAGCCAAACCTCACAACATAGCCTCTGGGGAAATTACGCAATTAACCAGGCTTAGCCTATCGAGCGATTGACCCTCGCCTCGCTTCCTGCTCCCCATATTCCCCCATTTGCCACGGCTGCCATGATTCCAACTTCTACAAATCGCGTTGGCGGCACCTCACTCTCAAGGAACACAGTAACAGAACAGCTTAACATGGATATCTGTGACAACAATTCGTCGAAAATGGTGTCAGTCGTGCAAGAGTCGATCGAGGGGCAACACGTTGTCAGTCTCCGGCTACTGCAGTCTGAATCATGACTTACAAAGAACGTTGAGAGCGGAAGAATGGCTTAACAATTTCGTGTTGTGCAATCGGATGTAGAGTTTGTATTTGGGGCGAAGAGGGTACGATCAGGGGTAGATTTCTCGGGGTACAAGGAACGAGCGGATGACGGCTTCGATGCCTAAAAAACCCCAATCATCCGGGCTGATCGTCGTTTAAGAGGTACATTATCAACAACGGGCCCCCGAATATCAGCTAATAAGGGGATATGGTAGACGACCATAAAATCCTGTACATAACGTGACACATTGGCGTACATTTCTCAATCAATGTTCAAAGCTCCAGACCACTTCCAATACCGCCCCTCCTTCACCTCTTGCGCGAATGGCTATGTGTTACGATACACATTATCAAACCTGATTTCCCACTCATGGAATATACTCTTTATCTGGGCAGTGGGTAGCCCATGCGTTCCTGATTTTCATTTCTTCGAGTTTACCTGAGACAAGGGCCTGCTCGACGTTTCACCGCCACCATGCAATACTGCCTCTCCCTTCTCCCGCTCCTTGTACGATCGGGCGTAGATTGATCAGCTTACAAAAAATGCGCGGCGACGACTTTGCGATGCCTTTCGATGCCCAGAACTTCTCGTACGATGGAACATTGGGTACAACACATGTTTCTCATTGTTAGAACTTGAGAGGGCTTGCACCAACTTGTCCTCCAGTTCATTTGGCTTGCGGTTGTGGATTTTACCAGTACCGTTGAAACCTCCTCCTGTACTCGTATCACCAGAACTGAGCATCAAGCCAATGGTATCCAGGAAGGAGGAGGAGCCCCAGGTTCAGCATTTGTGTTGACATGATATGAGATGAGGAGTGTACTTCCCCCTCCTCATGCTCGTTATATATTTTTTCAGATGACCGATGCCGAAGTGTCAATGATGGCCTGGCCAAGAATGATGATGCGTAGGAAGGTACTGTAACTAGTGGATTACCTTTGGTGGAATGAGTTCTTGCTGAATGGGAAAGCCGGAAAGCTGTTCTGGGGTCAAAATTACATCATAATAGAGATAACCTTACTGGTAGATCAATCGCTTCCAACCCCAAGTGTGACTGAACGGTGTTTGAAGGTCATTCGGAAATTCCGCAATCAAAATCCCAAACGTGGTTCTTCAGCGAACTTTTCTGTTGTGGGGGTAATCTACCAGTAGAAAGTAGCCTTTTCCATGCGCTTGGACCTCGTACAATTTGAAATCATAAATATCACAGCCACCACATTATTCAACATACCTACACCGATCGCTCACGAGGCAGCAGCCTCAGGGCTTCTGGGCGCTCTTGCCCGAGCGTATCACATCACAATTTATGCATGCAACTTTATAAGAAGTTGAAAGTATATCCCACACTGAGCAGTTACGCTTACCATAGTCCCCAAGTCCAATGGGAAAGGAATAAGGTCGATACCACCGCCTTTGAGGGTTATTCGTCGGGGTCCTGTAATCTAAACCTCCAAGGGGGACTCGACTCGAGTCAAGGAATGGAAACAATTCCCGTTTCATTGCACCTGTTAATGTGAGGACTCGGAATATTTTTCGACAGTTGTGAAGGGCCACCGGCGTGTCTTTTTGTTGGTTCTAAAACGTACGACAGTCTGCCTTCTCCCTAGGTTCTGTATCATGAATCACCCACCAATAGGAACTTTGGTAGGTGATATGATGCATCAGAGGTGAAGTGGTGAGGTTGGATGCCGAATATTCATTTCCAAAATGAAAAAGCTTTCTATGGTAGAGCTTTAGGATCAAAGGCACTGTTCTGAATGCAGTCTAGCGCGTCTGGAACGTCTGGCATGTCTGGCAGGTTGGGCTGTCAAAAATCCTTGTCCTCACTTTTCTCAGAATTTTTATATAGCCATAACGACACTATAATGGTTCAGAATTTTATATTCTATCAGATTAGTTTCATTGGGGCTTTCCAGTCTAATCTACCAGCGAATACAGTTAAAAGTCGTTGACCTCTTTCCGTAGCAATCTTCTTTCCTACATGCCGTTTGCTCATTGGACGAGCACTGGCTGACCTTCTACTTCACATTGAGGGAGACAACATTAGGCGATGAGCTGTGTGGCCTCCACCAGAACCAGTGGCCCAACAGAGCATTTCGAGTGACGACATGTATAACGCGGTCTGGTGGATTTAGGTGGGCAGGGTGGCAGTTGTGGACAAGGGGAGGGGCTGTTCAACCTCTTTCAGGTGGGATGATGCATTAGTGAATTAAAAAAGTGTTACCCAAACATAGTGAGTGGTGGTTGTAGAACTTCAGAAGACCACCTGATAAGCCTATGTCACCTGTCTAACTAGACATGTATATAGGGTCCACATACTGATCTAAGTTGGTTCGATTGTTTGAGTCTTGGGCTACCTTCGGTAACTCTTCGAAAGTGGATGGACTTGTAGGTTATAATATTTCATTCTTTGGTCTTCGGGTAGGGTACCAGTAATTCGTTTCCACGGCCATTTGGCACATCACATACCAGGGGGCCACGCTTCTCGCCTTCCCCTTATAGCCGCCGCGTGTTCTCATCATCATGCCACTTTCCCCGGGCGTTCTCGCCATCGTTGTCCATGACGTCCGCAATATTCCAGTCAATAAATTGCCATTAAGTACGAAATAATTCACATTAAATAAGAAATAAATTTAAGTGCAATAGAGCATCATAAAAAAACACCAAAATACGCTCGTCGCTGGGAATGCAACATGGTTCCTCCTTACTGATCCAAAGTCAAGGTGAGTACACTGAACTTCTCCATGAGGAGTTCTTCTTCTGCCAGCTCCTCCTCAATGCCATCCTCGTCAATGCTATCGACTTCTCCGTTGAGATTGAATCCCAAGGAGTCCACTGGAACGGCTTCATCAGCACTACCTTCTTCCTCGTCGACTTCCATTGCGTCCGCCTCCTCTTCATGCATTGATCGATCGATGCTGATTCCATATGAAAGGTCGCTGGTAAATCCAGGGAGCAGGGCAAGTTTCAAAAACCGAACCCTGTGGACCTCAGTGAATCATTCATGCTCGAGCCGATGGAGTTGGATTTGATGGGCAAGGGCAGGGTTGGTGGATCGTAGTTTGCTCTCTTTGCGCCACAAGAACCTGCCTTCATCGCGCATGTGAGTAATGACGTGGGGTATCTCGACATTCAACCGCTTGATCTCTTCCCTTGCACGTTCCATCTTGAAGAAAGCATCCATGGCCAGCCGAGCTGCCGGTTTGGCCCATGGTCTGAGACGAATATCTTGGCGGGTGTCACGGAGGAGGTCGAAGTCAGCGAGAAAGGCGTATTCGACAACGCTGTCCAATAAGAGACTTGCTCGCAGGGGAGAGAGGTGGGCTGCAGCGGCGTTGTATCGCTCAAGGGCATTTCGAATGGCCTGTGATCGTGCACTCAGGGCTTTGGCGATGTGTTTCCGCAGTTTGTAACCTGCATATTCAAAGGTCTTGTGAGTAAATGGAGGAGAACAAGATTGAAGTTGTTACTCACCAGTCTGAGACATGTTCATCTTGGTCAACTCGAACATGCGCGAGACGATAAGTGCCTCTAATTCGTCCAAGGACCGCTGATAACGACGATTCGTCAGCAATACAGCTGTCGTTTCCCACTCATGCGACCCCTTTTGCCATCGTGTTGCCACCTCAAGTCGCAGCTCCAGGTTTTGCACAGAAAGCAAGTCCTTTGAGGCATTTTCTACAGCCTGACGCAGCTTCGTTTCCACAGATAGTTGTCGTTTTGGTTTGGGGGTAGCGACAGGGGTAGCAGTGGCTGTCAGAGATGGTTCGACAGCGGTTGTGTTGGTAAATGATAGGTGATGCCAGGCCTCTCTCAGGTTCTTGACCTTCAGGCTGTGGACCAGCATTAGCGCAGGTTTGGTGTAGCTCGCAGAAGGATGAATAAAACTTACTCAGCTCCATGCCAGTCCAAAAGCTTCTGGAGATACTCCATCTCCAGTGTCTCCTGCAACGGCTCCTTCTGGAGATTCTTGAGGTAGGTTCATTCCTCAAGCAGCCAACCCTGAAAGGTGGCCTTGCTGCTGTCGATGCCTTGGTTGGCGATGGTCTTTTGAAGAGCTGCTTCACCCTTCAGGATGTCAAGAGCCTGTTTGTAGTTGTTCACCAAAAACTTGCCTGTTAGTTAATCAATACAATGCATAATGAAGGCGGCAAAACATGCTACTCACTTAGGTTATGGTAAGTCTCAAATGTGTCCATATGCCTCATAAACTCCATGATCTTTTGCTGGCGATGAAAAACGCTGGCGTAGCGTAGCGATGATGCCAGGGCATTGGACTTTGAGAAAAATCTCTCACAACCCTCCAGATCTTCAAGCCCCATTCCTTCCACATAAGTTGCCAGGAACGACAGTTGGCAAAGTCGATTATGTGCGTGGCCATGGAAGGATCCAACGAGGGATTTGTAGGAGAGTTCACATGCATGAACCCCAAGTGGGCTGTTGTTAAGTGTGGTGCGAAAACCACAGTTGATGTCATAGCCCATTCCAAGGCCAAATCCGAATGCTTCGAGGAGAATTTCGACGACTGTGAGGGGATACTTGGAGCTACACTGTGGTTAGCCTTGATACAAGACTTTGAAGATCACCGCACTTACAGTTCACCACTCTGGACCATGTCTGCGACAACAAGGACAAACCCATGGTGGCATAACGCCAGAAAAATACCCGTCTCGTCAAAAATTCCCCACATCCTGGCCGTAATCTCAGTAATCATATTGGACCAGCGACTTTCACAGGGATTTGGCTCTGCCTCATCATCTGTGGGATCTGCTGCCCGCAATTTCTCCAAAAGAATTTCCTTCGCCCACTTATCCACCTGCTCTCGATTTAGGTAATAGTCGCCAGGAGCCTTTCGAAAGTCTGGGCGTTCTTTTGATGGACCAACGGTTGGAGCTCCATCCTCAGTAGGCGTCTCTACAACTTCTCGTCGGAGGATTCTCTTCTGGGAATCATTTCCATCCATTGTCCCCAGCATCTCGAATTTGAGGTGATCTTCACCCTCAAGTTTGTAAGTACAAGCAGGGCAACAATGGCGGAGACGCCAGTCTCGTACTTGGCGTTCCAGGGCAATGTCAATGTGCATCTTTACATCTTCACGGATCTGGAGGTAGAGATCGTAACAGATGCTGAATTGGGTGCTCAGGTAAGGGCGGAAGGCAGTGCCATGAAGGTCGCACAGGCCTTTAACAAATGGTTGAATGGCAAGATGGGGGCAGCGAAGGTGGGTGACATGATAGAGTTCAAGAACCCTCACTGTGATGGCAAGTGTGGGGTTAAATGGTGCGCAGGGAATGAGGCCGTGACGGAGAATGGCAGCAGGAGTGCCTTGGTCAGTTACTAGTGTTTCGAAATCTGCCGTATATGTTTCTAGTTCACAGGCTGGAGGTGAAGGAGGTGTAGACATGAGAAAAATAGAAAATACTCACCAAAGGCATCAATAACCTGTAAATGAATTGCCCCATCTTCAAGCCCAGTTGGCGTCGATTCAGGTGGCCGAGGAGATCCTGCATCAGAGCTCTCCTTCCAAAGGAGATATGCATCAACGATGGCAGGCATCTGACGTCTAAATCCCTCTGTTCGTTGGTTTGTTCTATCCCTGCGGGTCCGGGTCTCCTTTCGATTTTGTCTACTATTTGTGAGGGACATGCCAAAGGCAAAAAACAATGCCACTAACCTTCGTTCATATTGCAAGTTGTCATCTTCAAGGATTTGAAAGAATTCTCCACCAGCATTACTGCTTTGCAGGAGCACAGAACCATCAAGAACATCGCCAATATGAAGCAGGTTGTCGTCCTTGATGTCTGAGTCACCGTGATGAATTGGGTTGTCCAACATTGAAGAGGGCAGTTCCCATGATTTCCTCAGTTCCGCAATCTCATCTTCATGTAATGCTAGATAAAAAGGTTCAATAAGCAATGGATTGTTATACAAGTTACAGAATGCACCTTGAAGCTTCCGGCGTGAGGCGGCCTTTTGGAGGGTGAGTTTATAATGGAGGCCTGTGGCACTGAGTGTCTGCTGGCTGCACACACGACCCCCAGTTGTTGAAAATCCTGAAGACTGAGATGAACAAGTGATAGTCTTCTTACTTGCTGCTTTTCATGTGTGAATTCCCATCATTGACGTTTGTGACAAGTGTAACCACGAAATTCAATCTGAGGCAACTTACGCCAAATGTTTTGCCAGTGCTCTTATTCTCGTTTATTTCGGAGTAAGTAAATTAGATAGCTAGGTATCCTTTTTACTGTGTTAATCCAATATGTGGTTGAATTCCCAAAATACAGACACTACTATGAAGAGAAATCTTGATTGACTTGGGGAAGGGACCTGATCAGTCACGATGATGAACAAAACACGATCTATAACATCCATCTATCTTGCCTCCTTGCCCATTCCTTGCCCCAAAGTTGAATTCTTGAGGTATTTTTCCAATTCTTTCGGCATTATGAAGCTCTATGTTTTCTCTGTTTCCTCATATTTTTTTTAATGCGAGATATAAAGATCCCTTGTGATGATCGAGATGGATCTTGGGTGGGTGCCCATGCATGGTGCATTATTGACATCTCTTTTTTCTTTCGGATGTGTTTCAACTTAATTTCAGAACATATTAATATAGGTCAGTGAGTGAGTGAGTGGGGAATAACTTGGTTTGAGGTGATGGGGACATACCCACCTTTCAAGTGAATAAAATTGTTGCATTTTTGGTTGAGTGAGTTCATAATTTTTGGGCGTCTATGTATATAATATATGTTGAGTAATTGTATGTCTTTGAAAAAGGATACCTCCGAGAAGAGAGTTAGAAGCTCATCTCATTTATTCTTTTGTTCAGTTCAAGAGCATACTGTCGACTTGAGCTTTCTCTTAGGACTAAAAGAATTATGAGTGTGGGCTCCAAAAACAAGGAATTAGATTCCTTAGGGTATAAAGAATAATTTCCGGTGCATCCGATGGACATTCAGGATCCAAGAACATCCCCACATCGTTTCTGAACTCATCACTATTTTGTGGACCATCGAAAATATTGTCCTAATTAGGCAATTATGTTTTCGACAGTCTTCTATCTATGCATCACAGTTTTATCTCATGCTCACTCAGTTACTTAAGTTTCAATTCAACATGGTAGGATTGGGGGTATCTTGAGACGATATCATTCACAAATAGCATGGACAGCAGTACACGGGAAATCACAAGTGGTACAGAAAGAGAGTCAAGACAGCAGAAATACACAACTTACTAAAAGTATTGAAGCACGTCGTGGTTCATGATGGCCACACTAAACATATGACATGCCTGGTCATATGAACCGGCTTTCTTGACCCAGACCTGTCCTGATGTGCCAGCATTTCTCTGTGCAACAGTTCTGGGGGGTAGCAAACAGTTTGTGTAGAAATCAAAAGAATGTGGACAAAATACTGACCTGCCACGGTATACACCAGGAGAATCCCCACGAAGGACAACCCACCATATTTCTTCATCGGAAAGGGGGCCAGCAGGGGTCAGCGTTGATGATGACGCTACTGGGGGATGTTGCACAGTGGATCCTGCATTGCAATTCCTGGTCTGTATGCGAACACTGGCATAAACAGATGCAATTGTAGGAGGTTTGACTTCTGCAGTAATCGCTTCTGCGAATTTTTGAGCCGCTAAATCCAAGGCATTGCGATGGCGAAGCTGTGAAGGGGAGTAAGTTGGCAGCACAGGTACATACGGCTTCATAAATGGCTCCGAATCATCCTCAGATGAGGAGGGTGAAGAAGAACAGCTTGAAGAACGGTTTGAAGAACGGCTTGTTGAACGGCTTGTAGAACGGCCTGGAGAAGGACTTGGAGTTGGAGGGGCATCATGCAAGGTGGAGGGATTAAGGGAGACAGGGTTTAACACCCTGCTGGCAGAGACGACACCTTGACTGGCACAAGCATGCATCCAAGCATCATGGGCCTCTTCATTTGAATGGTACCCTTTGACACAGCTTCTGCTAAATCCGGTCAGTTGGGCAGACGCTCCTGGCCTTTACAGTCTCGTAAGAAAGGACAAAACAGCCACAAAGCACACACCATGTTAGAAAGACCCCCCTGGTTGTGTCCTCAAAATACAACCCATGCAATATAGCGCCCATTCCTTCTATGAGCGCCATTCGGTCCAGGTACCGGCACAGGTGCACCTCTCAAAAATATCTGCTCTGCGTCCTGGAATGCATAGTTAGTCAACTCGGTGTCAATGACAGTTGCACTGTTAGATTCAGCCTGGGTGGGGGTAGCAAGTCCATCCAAATCGGCCCAGTCATAGCTGATGTCGGCAGTGCTGATGTCCACCCAGTCTGGATTGTCATACTCATCATCAACGTCAACTTCTGGGGAGGACTGCTTTATTTCTATAGTTTGTGTGAGAGAGGAGGTGAAAATGAGACAAAAACACTTACTTCCTTCACGCATAGTGTAAGTAGTGGTTGTTGCAAGAAAAGAGGGGGGTTAAAAAGATATGGAAATTGCAATGGTGATACTGACAAACATGAGGCCAGCCGCGTGATCAAGTAGTCAATTAACATGGATCAACAACCTTTCGTTCAATACTTAACATTAATATTTACTAGTCTTTCAACATTGCTCAGCTTGGGTAGGTGTTTAAGTCCCTCCACGTAGTGATTGTCACGGGTAACCCTGGGGTATCCCAGAGCTACCCGTACCCGTACCCGCGAAAACCCGTACCTGCCCCAAGGGTACGGGTTTTGGTGGGTTAGGGGTAAGGGTTTTAAAAAACCTGGGGGTACACAGACTTGTTCACGGGTATCCTGCCGAAACCAACCGATAAACCTCGCAATAGCATTGCGAGTGTCAAATGACATCACTGTGCAGTATTGCGAGGTTAGGAGGGGTGGCGAAGGAGGCAGAAGACGTGGCAACGCCGCCGAAATGCAGTAAAAATCCACCCCCGCTCACTTTTGCACGTGAGGGAGGTGAAAAGACCGGGAGTCCACATCCGGCTCACTTTGCAAGCAACGGAGATGGAGGGGGAGGGGGTAGCACCAATATATGTGAGAAAAGACCACCTCCGGCTCGCTTTTGAACGCGAGGGAGGTGGAGGTGGTGGACATTTATCGCCGGCTCGCTTTTGCACATGAGGGAGGTTGAAGACGCAGAAACGGGATAGTGGTCAACGTCCGGCTCGCCTTTGCATGCGAGAGGTGTCTGGGGGGTGCGTGAGAGGCCGGTGCTTGTTCTGACGTGTTTTTGATGTTAGTAGATAGTGGGGAAGTAGGTGAGGGAGGCGAACCGATTATGGCTCGCCTTCTCACACACCTTGCGGGTCTCCCATACCATGGGTCTCCCCTCATGTTCCCTATCCGTCCCCAACGCACAATTCCGCCTGAAATCCATCAACATCGACGACATTTGGTGGCCTACATCCCTCGTTGGAGGGGAGAGGCCAGGTGGCAACGAGTTCAGGTGTTGAGGGATCTACAAGTCATGAAATAGGTTAGCACACATATAGTAATAACATAATAAACACATTAGTTACCTTTTAACGCATCTTGCCGCATTTGTTGAGGCCAGAGGGAAGTAGTTGTCGTGGTGGAAAGCGAGATCAACTGTGTTGATCACGCCTGATTTTGTTGATCTTGATTGAAACTCCGAAAAATAAACCCGTGTTCAACTTGCCGGGTAACCCGCCAACCCGCACCAGGGGTACAGGTATGGTGAGGGTTGAAGAAACCCAACCCGTACCCTTACCCCAGCATACCCTACCCGTAACCCATGCGGTTTTTTAAACCCGTGACAATCACTACCTCCACGACCTCACTTTTAAATGTCTGACAATGGGATTCAACTCGAAGACCACCCCAGCACTTGGACCACTCGAAACCCTGATAAACCTGTTATTCAATCTCGAGTCCACGCCAAAAAAAGCCTAACGGCTTCTCAGAAAATCAGTAATGCCGAAAAACGAGCCATGAAGCATGAATAGGGCTTCGCACCGTAACCGTAAGCATATGGCTATACGGGTATTTTATATGGGTACCCGTACTGTATCGTTTGGGCTTGCGGTCCAGTATTTGACAGCCGTCACAAATACGGACGTATACCGTATTGACCCGTTCAAATTACTGCCGTAATACGGTATATACGGGATCGTATGGGTAGATTAAATTTTCTATTTCGACTCAATTTCTACAAGGGATTGACGAAGGAGCAGCGAGATTCTTTCCGCGAGATAAGTATTTGCCATGGATTAAATAAGTTGACCAATCGTTTCCCACACGCCTGCCATCGATGATCAACAATGATCTTTCCACCGTCGTTCAATTTATTCCAGCACTCCCACAACTCCCTCGATCTATCCTAGTAAAGCTACGAAAATGCAAGGGTTTGGACAAGGGGCAATAAAACCATGTTGGGTACGGATAACCCCTGAATGTAAGTGGAAATCTTCAGGTTGTGAAGACCCTTTCATTTGTTGCCATCTGAGTTGTTGTGCTAATCATTGCTTGTGCATTCATAAGCCGTAGATTGAGCATTTTGCGTATATCTTCCGTCTTTCAGTGCCTTTTTACCTTGTTGGTCAGTGATGATCAGGTTCTACCTCCAATAAAACATACCAGTCCATTCTGTGCTTTGTTTATGTGCCACAATTCTCGGTTATTACACCTTTTTTCTTCAAATTAAAAGGCGCTGATCCATTCTTGGGTTTATTTAGCCCCATATGACAATAATTCAGGTCAAGTTCGCTTTTCTCAACGAGAATTACAGATTTACAAGGTTTATAAAAGGTTCTATCGTTCGCGCTACACTGGCTCACCCTTATCAACACACCCAACAGTCCTCCTCATTTTGATCCCCTATTTGTGGAATGCGTCAGTGTTGTTTCTTCCTCGTTAGCTGATCCGCGCTGAGCATAATCCTCTACAGACGTCATATCAACTCTGAGAGCACTTACTCGCATACAGGATTTAGATAGAAATGTCAAACCTGTCCTCTTGCCTTCGTCAACTCGTTCTGTTGCTAACTGGGCACCCACCTGGTTCCTCTTCATTTTGCTGATTTTCGGCCTCCCAATCACCTTAACGGTTGCGTTTCTTCCTCTTGCGGGTTTTTTTAGCCCAACGCTCCTGGAAACATGCATTCTTATCTTGAAGGTCTCGCCTTTTGGAGCATCGTTATTGATTGGATACTCTCTGGTGCTCCTCTTTCTGTGGAGTGCGTATTCAATCCCTTCATCATATATTAATTTAGATGTTAATCTTTAAGATGTAGCTTCTATATTTTCCCCTTGTCTTTTACCTCTGGATCGCATCGTGAACGGTCTAGTGTTGCGTCATCGATATCACCGGTCTCATATATCACACATGCGGCTCGACCGCTTCTGTCGCCTTGTTGGCACGGAACCCCTCTTCACCATCTTTATTGCACCTCCAGTCGGTCGAACAGTACCTCTGTGTGAGTCATTAATTCCCAACTTCACAATCCTATCTTATGCAAACCATAGTGGTCTCTGGTTCAACAACTATCTATGACATCCAGCACGAGTTAACCCTATGGAGATTGTACCCAGCTACGCAATGCTTGCCATATATTTCAATGAATGGCTGTCGCAACCGTCTACTTCAAAGTTCTGACACCATGATCAAGCTTTCGGCTGGCCCTTTATCGCACTTTACCATCCGTTGTCTCTTTTTGGGAGGATCAGGTTTGTGTTTTATCGTTCTATCAATTCATCTTGACCGACTGATACACTATTATTCTTAGACCAATGCGCCCTCAATCCTGATGGATCATTTAAGGATGCATCTGAGATAACGTGGCATCATGACCCTGATGATGAGACACCTATTGCATCTGGTAGCAAACCAATTGGTTCATCTCACACTGCCTTCATTATCAACTTCTCATTTCTCACACAGATCGGGTTCGGCGTTCACGTAACGTGGACCGAATGGCTGAAATCATCAATGCAGAACGGGACTCCGACAACGAGCACAACCCGAAGCCATCACGAAAGCGCAAGAGAAAGGCCAAACAAAAAGCCGATGAATCTGCATCAGGAAAAGGCCACCTAGCTCTGGCTGTCTTTAGATGCTTTAGCTGTCCTAGAGCATCCTGAGACATCCTAGGATGTCCTAGGATGTCTCAGGATGCTCTAGGACAGCTAAAGCATCTAAAGACAGCCAGAGCTAGGTGGCCTTTTCCTGATGTGACAAGGATGATGCTGATTTCACGGGTTCCTCAAGCGACAGTGACTCTGTATCTGAAGACGACGACACGGATTGTGTAGAGATAACCAATATCGAGGTATGTTTCTATCTTACTTGACTTCGTATACTCTTCTCTGAACTGTTTTCAAAGCTTGCTGATAGTCTTCCCTCGAAAACTATTCCTTCTGGGAGGAGTCGTAAATCAAAAGGAAAGAAACCAGCCCGGAAACGGAAGCGTGTGGTAGACGCCTTAGAGGCCAGCTACTTGCAATCAGTATCGCAATCAACATCAAAATCGAAATCAGGGAGTCATGTCACCAAGAAAACTGTACGTGTCAAGCTACGAATAAAATTATCGCCCATTTAGCTGACTAAATCCCAGGGCGGTGGTAAACAAAACCCTATATACTTCTTTTATGAGCAAGTTGACGTCAACAAGGACAGCAAGGCAGGAGAACCGGGGGATAAGCATTACAAGTGCTACCACGGGAATCGCAAAGTCTTGACTATCTCGAAAGCGATGAACTGTAGCTTAAATGGTACATCTATTTCATATTTGTTGCATGTTGACTTCAAGCTCTAATGCTAACCCTGTTCTTAGGTTTAATCGGTCATTTGAGGAGCCATTTCCCGCCACTTCACCAGCTTTTCCTTTACATGAAACTGCGGACTGAACACCCTCCGACTTCTGAAGAGATCCAGTTTGCCTCAGGACAAAAACCATTCGATTCTTCCATCCATGCCGAATATGTCCAAAAACTCGATGCACAAACATCTGGTATTAAGGAAGCATTCGCTAAACAGAAAGCCAAAGCAGCTGTACGTCTTCGTCTGATGTTGCTTTCATCTTTTAACCGTGATTACAGGAGCCTTGGGATCAGGCGAAGTTTGAAAAGCTGCTCGTTGAGTGGATTGTTGCATGTGATCAACCATTTGACAAGGTCGAGAAACCTGAGTTTGTTTCAATGATGGAGTATAACCGGGATCCTACCAAGTTCTCTCTTCCAAAAAAGGATGGCATCCGTCAGCGAATCATGACTCTTGGGGAAAATACAATTGAAGACACCAAAGCAATGTTTGCGGTATGTGATTCCTTTATTTCTTTTGGTACCGCAATCGTGAACCTTTTCAACTGATTTGTGTAGTCTCTGGAGGGAAAAGTCAGCCTCTCCCTTGATGCTTGGACGTCTAGTAATTATTATGCATTTCTGGCGATTGTTGCTCATTATGTAAGAAATGATGGGCAATATGGTATGAGTCGTTTTCAATTTTTAAATTATTTTTCGCTTATTTTCTATGTAGAGGAGCTTCTGATCGATTTTCGTGAGCTCATGGGAGCACACTTTGGTGAAAACATGGCGGCTGTTGTATGGTCGACATTGGAACTTTATGGGATTGAGAATAAGGTATGTCAATTGCCGTTCTAACATTATCTTCACTTACTAATGTTTCTCAGATTATGGCAATCATGATGGATAACGCAAGCAACAATGACACCATGATGGAAGCAATTGAATCTCGGTGTCATGAAGCTGGCATCGAATTTTCTGCTCAGAAGTCTCGCATGCGTTGTATGCCTCATACAATTCATCTTGCGGCAATCAAGGTCTGTTCAATCGTGAATTTCTTTGGTTTAAACGTTGGCATTAACCACTTCAAACATAAATAGCTGCTCGAGGGTATTGGCATCATATCAAAAGACGACAGCACTCGGGCTCAAGCCTCTAACTTCAACTATCAAGATGAGGTAAATGCGGGGGTTGAGCGCGAATATGACATGGATACCGCCCAGGAGGTGGAAGGGGAAGATAGTGATGTTATCAACGAGAGGCCCTCAAATGATATCCAGACGGCTGTTTACAAAGTAAGTGAGATAATGTCTATTTCATAATGCCTTCCACTAATTATAATCATCTGCAATCCTGCTTAGCTTCGTAAAATTGTATGCTCTGTTCGCTCAAGCCCTCAGCGCCGTCAACATTGGTATCAGGAAGTAGACAGGATGAATGCGCAGCTTTTGCCCACTGAGCAAAAGCCTGCATTGATGCTCATTCTCGATGTTAAGACCCGATGGTCGTCGACTCATCAAATGTTGTGTACATTTTTCTTCAAGTTGAACCAAAATGTTTTAATTGATTGTGAACTTTCAGGCCGTGCCCTTGATTATTGCAAAGCCATCGATTCCTTTGTCCATCTTCATAGCGATCTTTGGCCATATTTACTCTCTGATGAAGACTGGCACTCGATTGATCTGGTCACCACCTGGCTTAAGTCTTTCCGGATGGCTACTACACAGATGTCCGCTACCCAGACACCCATGCTGTCGTCGATACATGCCATTTTTCGTGGGCTGGAAGAAGACCTCCAGGATATAATCCGATCTCTCCCCAACTCCACGCCACCACGTCTGATGAAAGGACTTACAGATGCCCATCGCAAACTCAGTGATTACTATCAAACATTTGATGAGTCTCCATTTTATATTTGGTCTTCATGTACGTCTAATTTCATTTTTAAATCAAAGCTCATCATGGGTTTCTCACCGTTCTCTATTTGCAGTGTTAGACCCCTGTATTTCCTATAAAGCTATGAAGGATGAGTTCAAGAATGACTCTGAACTTGCCATTCATTTGGAGACGGCCAAAGCTGATCTACGGGAGTATTTCAAAGGCAATTATCTATCACTACAAGCCTCAGTGGAGAATCCTCGTCAGTCGCTCTCTGCCACAACACCCCTTTCTTCCATTACATCATCATCATCTTCGGGATCACCTCAAAAGAATTTCACTGCTAGATTCCAATGCAAGCGCACTCCTACAGATGAATTGACCGAATTCTGGAACTTGCCGCAGGAAGACTTTGAGACTTGCGATCCCCTTCAATGGTGGCACGGCCGTCGTGCTCAATTCCCACAGCTCTACCGCCTTGTTCGTGATATCTTCTCAATCCCAGGTAATTATCTCTATTTTCAACCTCCTTTCTAACTATTAAGCTAATCCATTATCTATCATTAGGGTCAGCTGTGGCCGTTGAACGGATTTTTTCTGGTGGTCGAGACACCATCTCTCTCCGTCATGCTAGTCTCAAGCCAGAAACCATCCGGATCATCATGTTAGTGAAAAGGAAGTTGATCATTTCCCGAGAGAAGATTGCTGCTAAACTTCGTCAGCCCTCAAAACTACCCATATAATCTTTTATCTCCATCGTTTACCTCTATTTTACATTTCTAGGATCTAATTTTATCATATACCGTAAATACGGCTGTATAACCGTAATCTCTCCCGTACCGTACCGGCTGACTGTTCAACTTTAACCTATACGGTACGGATGACTTGTGGAAGAGCCCGTATAGAGCCCGTAAGCTGTATGGCCGTACCCGTAATACGTACGGTGCGAAGCCCTAAGCATGAAGCTGGCATCGCGCTCCACAAGAAACTTGATGAATTCAATATTGAGCGTGATGAATTCATTGAAAAGGTCGCAAAGGACACCATGAAGAAGCCTAGCCATATTCGTGACCTCCTCCTCAGTCGATCAAAATGGGCCACTCCACGAAAAGCAAGTCTTCACAATGCTTTGACACATTATGTGGCCAAGGAACTGAATGCCGGTGAGTATTGTTTCTTTTTCTTTCTTTTCAATTTTAAACTCCCATATAGAGAAGGGTGTTGGTCACCATGCCAGATTGCCGGAAATTCAACAATGCCTCGCAGAAAACGACAGCCTCAAAAACCTCTCAAAAAATCGAGAACAAGAACTCCTTGACGCACTCATTGAGCATCGCAAAATGAAGGACACAGGAGCACGTGCTGCACGAGCGAGCAATAAAAGTGCTTCCCTTGATTACCAAGGGACTCTCAAAGGGATATTTACCGAGGTATGTTTCCCTCTTTTACGATACATAGAAGGCAGCCTTACCTGGGGAACTAGCTCGATAACCTCTCAGAGCGTACAGGATCCATGGCATTCACATTTGTCACCCGCGGCCACATCAATGACAGCACAACTCCCTCGTTTATAGACTCTGATGGCGCTCTCTCCTTTTTTACTGAGGTCCTTGACTTGGATCCTAGTGAAGTTGCTGGAAAGTTCGAGCTGTGGGCAACCTCTTGCTCCAAAGGCATGTCTCCACACCCGGCAATGAACCTTCTGAATTTACTTACTTTGTAACAGCTCGTACTCCAGTGGAAACTCTAATTTCGATGAGAGCCGAGTGCACAAAGATGATATCTGATGGTCTTAGTAAGTTAATAATCCCATCGTTGTTCATTCCAAGACTGAGGATAAATTGGCATATCTCAGGGAAAATTCTCGGCCTCAAGAACGTCAACATGTGCTATGAGTACTACGACAACGACATCGTTTTAAGGCATGGGGTCAAGCTGCTTGGTTGGCCACCTGGCCTCCCTCGCATAAGCCCCTCGAAGATCCACACTGTTGAGGAGATACGACCACTCCATGACACCCTGAAGGTTGGTGATTGCATATGGACCAAGTTGTCACCCCGGCAACGTGAACATCACACGAAGTCGCTGGCAGACAAAATCGCTGCAGACCCAACCCTTGCTAAACCACATAGGAAAAGTCAGAGTGACAAAGGCAAGAAAAAAGCGAAGGCAGGAGATAAGAGGAAGCGTGACGATGGTGGTGAGATACTGGACTCCAGTGATGGTGGTACTGTGGCTCAAGCACAGCCGAAGAAAGCAAAGCGTGCATCGACAACAAAGCGGGCGCTCCCTCCTCTCCCAAGGAGCCGGTCCACAATTCCTTCCAGCAACGAGGATGAATAGAGTTAGCAGAAATGTCCATGTCCCTCGCCTTCTTCCTGCCTATTTCTCTACCACACATATCCCTATCTCTTTTTACTGATATTGTATGTCCCAAACTTATCCATACCTTACATGTTTCCCTCTGTGTGTACCCGCCATACAACCTATACCTTGTGTATTTAGCACATAGTACCCAATGAAAACCCGTGTTAATGCCAATACAGTTTAAGACCAACAACATTTAACCATCTAAGGCTTACATAGACAATACTGGAATTTTTCCGGATTTAACACTATTTTATTGACTGGAATATCGCGGACGTCATGGACAACGATGGCGAGAACGCCCGGGGAAAGTGGCGCGATGATGAGAACACGCGGCGGCTATAAGGGGAAGGCGAGAAGCGTGCCCCCCTGGTATGTGATGTGCCGAATGGCCGTGGAAATGAATTACTGGTACCCTACCCGAAGACCAAAGAATGAAGTATTATAACCTACAAGTCCATCCACTTTCGAAGAGTTACCGAAGGTAGCCCAAGACTCAAACAATCGAACCAACTTAAATCAGTATGTGGACCCTATATACATGTCTAGTTAGACAGGTGATGTGGGCTTATCAGGTGCAGAAGACGTCGAGAGATCTCATGAAAATCGGTGCAAGTTCTTTCAAGCTCCGACACACGTGACCTTGTTGATTGATGTTCAACATTTTCCGCTGAGCGCTCAGCTCTTTACCCTTATTACCATCGTCACCTTCCCCGCTGCCGCATTTCACTACCACTACCGCAATACCTGATGAAGCAGCGCCAACCATGGGATCTGAGATCTGAGATCCCACTGGTTAGAAAGTGATCTAGGGCCAGGTGCGTCTCCTAGCCCCTTATCGTATTTGACCCCATATTGAGACCTACTACGAAAACAACTTAGTGTATCATGCCTGCGACGGTGCGGTGGCTGCCCCCACCATCACTACCATGATGACAGTGGTGACCAATACACCACAATGGCGGTGCACAGCGCCACTCACGATAACGACGGGATCCAGTGTTCGATGTAAGTTGTCACTGCGTCTTCTTCATTCTCACTCCCCACCCTCAGCGTACCATGTCAGGACAACTTAGCCAGTAGCCCACAATGACACCAGCCCTTTCCACCGCCTCGATTTCCCTTCCACTTTCTCGGTTAAGGCCGTCGACTATGGAAATATTTCTGGGAGATGGAATAAGGAAACGAGAGGAATTAAAAAATGGTGTGCACCTGGTGACCATGACACTTTGATCACCATATTGACAATGACCAGGACCGGAAACGAGCACTCGCAGTGGCAACAGTGTCCCCAACGCGTGAGGTGATCAGCTGCTGCTCGTTCTTTGCCTTCTCACTCCCCACCCATACAGTATACTGTGCCCATCACGAGTTGTGCGCCTGCGCTCATTTGCACCACCACACCCAGAGCGGGGCAGAGTGACCCACCCCCCCTCCTCCGTCCTACTCTCCCAACCACACCGACTTGAGGCAGCGAGATCTGCAAGGCCGACTCTGTTCAGCGACTCCCTTCCACGGCCCCATTTGTGAGGCCAATACCTCAGAGGAGGCAGTACATTCTGACCCCTAGCCTCACTACGCCGCCCGTATGTTATCCAATTTGATTTCGCATCGAATTAGGACTTGACGCTACCACGTACTTACAAATACCATGGCGCTGTACTATACTACAAAGGTAATTGTAGGAGGTCTGGTTCTAAACTTCTACCGGTTCAGGCAGAAATTTTACGCATACCGCATACCTACCGATATGAGTGACACTGACCTCGCTAAGCGTGGCATGTGGGGCCTTCCATCATTCTCAAATCAACTCATGTGATGTTTTTTCGAGAATTATTTGATGAGATAGTCGTACATTTTAATCTCTACACTTTATGCGCACCTTACGCACATCCTTAGCAAATATTTGAGCAAATTTGCTGCTGGTGTCTATTCAGGACGAGCCTCCCAAAAGCCGACGCCTTATGTCTATTAGTTGCCTCAGGCACGCCGCTAACCAGGTGACCAGGACCAAAGTTGTTCACGTAGGTCGATGGTGCACAACAAGTTATCGATAATCGGGAAAGTAAACCACCGAAGACAAACAAACGGTGGACATTTGAAGGACCCCCGAAAGTCCTGCACATTGGCAGATACCGATCTGGACATAGATTTTCAAATTGAAGATGCTATGCTAGATACAAAACGGTCATATTTTTGACGAAACCAGTAAAATGCTAGATATGGAAACCAGACAGGTTTAGGAAAGAACTAACAGAGCTAGATACCTAACCGGACATGCATGGTTGGGTACGTAACCTTAGCTTCAAACTTGTAGTCGCTGTAGTCGTTGATGAACTTTTTCTTTCAATGGGCGGTGTCATGTACCAAATATTACATTGGAACAATCCAATCAACCAGAATAATTATAAACCTACCGTTACTTCTCATCTCCTTTGGCATGCTTGCAACCTAGCATCGTGGTCCATATCGAGGTCATTTTCAAAGAACTGGATTGGATTAGTTCATCCAGGCTGTGTATAAATATGAATATGATTGGTAGCAGTGAGACTGCCAGAGAGTGAGGAGAAGAAAAAACGATCGCAGTGTCTTCATTTGCTTCAGAGGCATCAGCCAAATAAATAGAGACGCATCGAAAAAAAATCTGTTGAAAATGATAAATCTGGCTATGGTTGGGCTATGGAATCAGGAGCGTCATTATGTGGTAGTGATGTGCCGGCTCCGGCCTGAAGCCAGAAGCCGGGCCAAGCCAAGCCAAAATAAGCCGGGCCAAGCCGGGCCTAACCTTTGGCCTGAGACGGCTTTTGGCCCGGCCTGGATTTTGGGAAAGCCAAAGCCGTTGGCCTGGGCCCGGCTTTGTGCACAGAAATTATCCATGTTATGGGTTGGTTATGAGCCCCCAATAATTTCTTACAAGGCGTTGAAACTTGCTAAGTCGTTCCCATCCTATAAATAGACCGGAGTTTGAATCGACATCAACCGCGTTGGTCAAAGTTGATCTCGCTTTTCACCACTCCTGGACTCAACGAACGCGGCTGGACACATTAAAAGGTAAGTAATCCACTGAGAACCCTCTTACCGTATGTGTTCTAACTTATGTTGTTCTTTTTAGTCTCCACCACACCCACACTCGTTGCCACCTGGCCTCTCCCCTCCAGTGAGGGATGTAGGCCAACCAATTTCAATGTCGATGGATTTCGGGTGGGCATATGGGTTGGGCGAAGATAGGATCTTATCTTGTGGGAGCCTCGCTAGGTGCGTAAGGAGAGCCCTCCCTTTGCCGCCACCTGCTGACGATCACCGTATAGAAATCCACAAGCAGCCGCTCGTGATGCCAGCACCTGGCCAACGCCATGGTCCTGATGATACCTTTCAATTTCGACATCATCCCCGCCTCCTCCACCTCCCTCGCATGCAAAAGCGAGCCGGAGGTGGATCTTTACGGGTTTCAGCACGGTTCCCGCAACCTCCACCTCTCGCATGCAGGAGCGAGTGGAGGTGGTTTTATAGCATTTCGATGCTGTTCCCGCCTCTACCTCCCCTGCAATCTGCGTTGCATTGGCATATGGAGCCGTTTGGGATATTAAGTTGATCAGTCACGGCATCGATGCCACGTCAACGATGACGACTTCGACAGCAAGGGCACAATGGTGATGAATGAGGACAAAAATGAGGAGGAGGGCATTACGACGAGGCTAACGAACCCCAAATTGATCCCACATTGACGTTGACGGAGCCCACTGTCGACAAGCCTGACGAGCCCCAGGGTCTCGATGGCCAAGTTATCGACAATGCATGGTGTCGTTTGTGTTTTTAATTAGACATATTTTTAATATAGATATACATTCTCTTTAAGGTGTAAATTTGAAACTACAAAACATTACTAGTAATACCCTACCAAAAGCCGGGGCTCAGGCCAAAGCCAGGCCGGGCCAAGCCAAGACCAACCTCCCAGGCCCGGCCTGTTGTTTTGTGAAGCCTGAGCCGCCCAAAGCCAGGCCAAAGCCGGGGCTTCCAGGCCAAGCCCGAGCCGGCACATCACTATTATGTGGCTAGACCATTTCTGGCTATCTCGCACTACCTGGGACTTTTGCTGATGCATGGATGGATTCACAGCACATTTCAAGCTCTGAATCTTGTCTGGAAAGACACGTTCATTCTGGGGTACATGTCCGGTCTTTTCCTATCGCTGATATCCCGCTCTCCTCAGATGTCCCATGATCCATTGTTAAAGCCGGAACTTGGCTAGAACGTATGGAAAGTCGGACTGTTCGAA
>Ga0307513_10002520_pt1 | contig 25301 bp, 36 predicted proteins | sample 15_EM_MG_FD_202174 | JGI IMG/M metagenome (GOLD analysis project Ga0307513, IMG submission 202174) | Populus trichocarpa ectomycorrhiza microbial communities from riparian zone in the Pacific Northwest, United States - 15_EM | ecosystem: Host-associated > Plants > Roots > Unclassified | place...
TAAGAGGTAACTACGCTTCTCGCAAACTTCCCCCCCCCCCCTACATTTCACATACAAACTCAACTCTACCCCTCTTAGCGTCCGGAACAAACCCCTCTCCCACTTTTCCTCACCTATTCGTCGCCATGGCGAACCCCCACAACCTCCCCCCAGGGAACGCAGCCTTCGGTAGGCTCTCAGCCCTCAACTCCCCCCTCCCGTCGCGTTCAGGTACACCCTCGACAGATCATCCCATCGAGTTCATGATGAGGCAACTCGCTCAGGCGAGGAGCGCCCTCAGGCTCAGCAACCAAGACTTCCTCGACCTCAGCCCAGATACGCAGGCCGGCACCCTCCCCAGTGAGTCCATCACGATCGTCCTCATCTCCCAGCTCGTCCAGGGCCTGGTGACCGTCTCACACGAGCTGAGCGGGGTAACCCAGGCGGTCGCAACCATCTCCGAGGAAAAGGAGAACCTCAGGGAGGAGCTCCATGACATCTCCTCTCAACTTGCGAACTTCCCCCACACACAAGAACAACAAACCGCTCTGGGGATCACCGATCTCCAAGCATCCATACGTGACCTGTCACATCCTGTGTCAGCCCCGATCCCTGCCCCCCCGGCACCGGCCCCCCCCCCACAAAGAAAACCCCAACCCCCTCCAACCGCTGGCCCCCCCCCTTTGAGGAAGGGAAAAGAAAGGGCCCAAGCACCACCCACACCACCCACAGCCGTGGCTGACGACCCAAAATACCTCAAACCAATCTACCATACGAGGCTTGGCAAGGCGTTCGGTGACCCCGAGAAGTACGCCAGGCTCTACCCACACTCATACGAAGCCGGGGAGTACCGGAGGGGGGCATATGACGTGGCCTCCTTTACCCCAGGCCACCTCCACCCTGACGTTCACCCCTCCCCCTCCTATGCGCAAGCTGCCTCCGGTTCAGGCTCGGGCAGCAAGGGCAAAAGCAAAGCTGGGAAACCTCCTTCCCCCCAACTTGTTGCGAGTACGACGACCCCTCCTGTTAAAAAGGGGCCGCCCTCCCTCACTGGTGCCCCACGACACTTCTTTGCTCCTCACCAGTCCCCTTCCCCTCACCCAGACGCTCTTACCATTGCCGCTACTTTTCCCGACATCGCCGCTCGCGTCCTCCGCGAGTCAAACTGCCTCCTCCCCCTTGGCTTCTCTGCTACTGTTAACCCGCGTGACTCCGTCTCTCTGACCGTGACTGACAAAGCCACCCCCGCCACCTCATACGCCCACTACTTCGACTCCCTCACCAGGGCCCTCAATTAGTCCTTCCCAGTAGGTGAAAACCCCTGGTGCACCCTCGTCCTCGCCCCGACTGCCGTTCAACCAGCCATTCAAGGCCTCCCCCTACGTTTCCTCCCCCAGGATGAAGAGGAACTTTTCCCATACATCTGGCAAGCAATCCTCAACGATAAAGCGACCCAGATTCTCTCAGCCAGGTACCTTAACCCTAGCAGAGATTCTAGGGAGACCAAGCAGGCCACTTCGGTGGTTATCACCGTCGACCCCCAGAACGTTTCGGCCCTCACTTCAGGTGTCGTCATCCTCTCGCAACAACGCAAGGTCGAACTTGCCTTCTCCTCCTCCAGAACCTCCCAGTGTAAGAACTGCTGGAGATACGGACACGCCCATCAACGATGCCCCGCCACCCACCCCACGTGCCCCATTTGTGCGCTTCATCATACTCGCGCGGCTCACAGATGTCAGAATCCAACCTGCCCCAGGAGCGGGAACAATAAGCCAGTCCTATCCTGTTGTCCGACCTCGCCCCCCCATTGCTGTAACTGCGGTAACGACTACACTGCCACATTCAGGGAATGTCCGGCTCGACCTCCCCCGCCTGTCCCCACCAGAACCAGCTCGCCAACCCCCTCCCTAACCGGTCAAGACCCCATGGATTTGGCGGTCGATGGCGGTCCAGCACCTACTACTCCCCCATCCGGGAATGGTCCCCTTGAGGTGGACCTAGTGACCCCCAGGCAACCTCCCCCAGCTGGACCTTCCACGCGTCCTGGCACTACTCACGGTTTCGGTGGTCGTCTCCCCCTGGAGGAGCCAAGCCCTTCCCCCGCCTCTTTAGCTCGTCGGGTTCGTCCTGGAAATGAATAATCAACCTATGCCCCCTCCCATGGGTCAAGGGCCGGCCCCTGCCCCCGCGTTTCTTTCCATCATTCAACATAACTGTCTTGGGAGCTGGAATGTTTTTCTTTCCTTGTTTGAGTCGTTTAAAGAGGCGACCACCTACCCTTCGATGGTCCTTTTGCAGGATCCACCTGTCAACCAGGCTCACCTTCCTTCTTTCAACGGTTTCAAATCCTTTTTTCCCCTGGTTAGGAAGCCTCGAGTGGCAGCCTACGTTCATATGTCCTTTCTTTCCAATTACACAGTGCTCCCCAGGTTTAAGGGGGTGGACGATGTTCTTGCCCTCGACATCTCCTCCGATGCGCCTCTCTTTGGCACCACCTTCCACTCATTCAGGGTTATTAATGCATACTCTACCAACACTGCTGACCACAGAGTTCACTCCGTTTCACCAGAAGTTCTCTTCCCCGATCTTGGGTTTCCACTCCTAGTTTTGGGAGACCTCAACATCCACAAGCCCCTCTCGGACCCTCTTCGGCACTTCTCACAACGGAAGATCTCGTCCTCGACCCCCTACTTTGAGAAAGTGGCAGAATCCGGTTTCGCCCTCCTCAACCCCTCAGGTGAATACACAAGGTTTCCCTTGGTGGGCAAAGCTCGCCCCTCGGTCATAGATCTCACTTTCGCAAACCCCCCCCTCCTCCCCCTAATTAAGAGTTGGGAAGCCTCCCTCCCCTCAACGGGTTCCGACCACATACCAATAACGATTACCCTCGCTGCACCCTCCATGAACCAAAAACCCCCGCGCCCGCGTTGGGCAGACACGGACTGGTAAACCCTGGACGCGATCATTAGGGATTTCAAGGTCCCGGCCGCACCGTCATGCCCCACCCCCCCGCAGCTGGACGAGTGGATGTCAGAATCGCTAGACAGTCTGGTAGCTATCCTCAAGGAGCATACGCCAGTTTCCAGGCCTTCCCACCACTCCAAACCTTGGTGGACCCCCCATCTGTCTATCCTCCGTCGTGAGTATCACAAGGCCGCCAGGACGGCCAGAAAGCACTACACCCCACACACGCGGGACATTGCCAGCACCTCCAAGGCGGGGTATTTCAAGGCAATCAAGGCCGCCAAGAACAAACACTGGTCCTCCTTCCTGCTGGCCGCCACCCCCCAGAGCCTTTGGACGGCCAAGAGGTTCGCCTACGGACGTGCCCAGCCACGCTTCCCCTCCCTCCCAGGGGCAGAGACCCCAGTACAAATGAACAATGTCCTCCTGGACCACTTCTTCCCCCCTAAGGAACCCTTCTCCCCGCCACCTAGGCTCAGGCCTAACAAATCGGCACCCTCCCTAACGACTGAAGAGATAGCTGCGGCCCTCTCCAAGTGCTCCCCGACTTTGGCCACGGGCCGGGACGGGAAACCCTACTCCACCTGGAAGCAGGTAAACAAAATCAACCCCTCAATCCTCCTTGGTATACTTGCCCCACTGGTCCTCCTGGGGTACCACCCAGCGTCGCTGAAAAGCTCAAACGGCGTGGTACTTGACAAGCCAGGAAAGCCCTCCTACGAATCACCCTCTTCCTTCAGGATAATTGTCCTGATCGGCACAATCTCAAAGGTCCTCGAGAGGATTATAGCAGCCCGCCTACTCGCGGCGGCCCGGCTCAGAGGGCTGTTGCACCCCAACCAATGCAGTTCGCTCCCTGGGCTCAGCACCTACGACGCGTGCCTTTCCCTCACCAACGACATTAGAACCCTGCAGAGGCCCCGTCTCAAGGTCTCCTCCCTGTTTTTGGATATAAAAGCGGGGTTCGACAACGTCGATAACAACACTTTGGCCCGGATCCTGAGGGAAGGCGGGATACCCCCCTATCTGGTTTCCTGGGTTTCGTCCTTTCTAGGTGAACGAAGCTGCACCCTGATTTTCCAAGGGGCACCGGGAACCCATCTCCAGTCAACGTCGGGGCCCCCCAAGGCTCTCTGATCTCCCCACTCCTCTTTCTTCTCTACGTGGCGCCCCTACACTCCGGGATCCCTCGGGGTCTGATGATCTCGTATGTGGACGACTTTGCCCTCACAGTGGCCTCCCTTTCCTACCGTGGCAACATCTACCGGCTCCAAGATCTATTCGACAAGCTTGAAAGAAAGGCGTCCCGCCTTGGCGTCTCCTTTTCGGTCACGAAAACAGAACCGATACATTGGAGGACCCCCAGCCAGAGGCACTCACCGAAGTGCGTCTCACCTATTCAAATCAAAGGGGAATTGTTTCACCCCGGCAACTCTGTTCGGTGGCTCGGGTACTGGTTCACTCCGGCCCTTGACCCAGCTGCTCATTTCTCGCATCGCCTGGCCCATCCCCAGGGCGCGTTCACCCTCATTCGCCGCCTCAGTCCGCCCGGCGTGGGCCTCCCCCCCTACCTATGCTACAGATTGGCATCATGGTTAATTGCCCCCATCCTACTCTATGGAGCGGATCTGTTCACACCTAGCGTGGGCACGACAACCCGCCTCGATACTTTCTGGCGGAAGGTCCAAAGGTGGACCACAAACCGCTTCTCAGCCACGCCCACCGGGATACTTTCGGTGGAATCTTGCCTCCCACCCGTTTCCCTCCTGATCACCCACCGGCAAAGGCTGGCGGCGCTCAGGGTGGTCTGCTCCCATCCGAGTGTGAACCCGGCAATGGCCGGACTTCACCCCTCGTTCCCTTCGCCCTCGACACATCGGGCGCCTGACTCCTCGAGGGCCCCAACCAGAGGCCTGTCGTCCGTTTACCTCCCCCTACACTGGAAAACGCCCCGCCCTGTCCCACCAATAAGGAACCACCTGCCGGTGGACGCGGTGGCTCACCGGACAATACCCTTCACCCTCGGGCTATCTAGGATGCCCATGATCAACTCCCACCTTGTGTGCCCTGCCCCCATCCTCCCGCCCCAGTCCGTGATGGACAGGACTTATTCCGCCCTGAAGAAGAGGGTAAGAGAGGCACTCCTCGTGGAGTGGGCCTCCCTTTGTCCGACCCCGGGGTACTACCTACACCCTCCCGCGCTGTCTCAGAGGCCTTTCATGGGCTTGGGCAAGTTCGTGGCTGGGAGAATCCACCAGATGAGAGCCGGAAAAAGCTACCTGGCCGCCCACACAACATGGAGGTCCCCCGATGCGGACACCTCCTGCCCCCGTTGCGGCTTGGAACCTGAAACCTTCGAGCATGCCATCCTTTCCTGCCCCTCGAGACAGCACAGCAGGTCGTGCCTCCTCCACGGTGTTACTGATGTCGGTCCCAAGGCCCCAATCTGATCATCCCTCCCGCTGCTAAAAAGACTCGCCACCTTCATAGGCGTCACCTCCACGGGATTTGCCCCCACGATGTTCCCGCCCACGACTCCCCCCTCTTCCCGCCCACTTCCTCTCTCACCCCCCAGGGTGCCCCCCCCGGTTTTTCGTGTTTTTTCGTTGCCTGAGGTATAGGGTCTTTGGGTTTTCTCTCCTTTGTCTCATGTATGCTTTCCTTTCTAGGCGACTAAGTTGTTAGTTTGTGCTTTCCTTGTTATATGTGGCCAATGGCCCGGCAGAGGAGAAACCTACGCGATAGTGGATATTTAACTGGTGCCGTGACTTTCTTTTGTTATTTGTTTTGATTTATAGGTTTTGTTCTCTCAATAGCTAGCGCTGCATGAGGCTTTTTGTACCTTAAAAACAATGAACGCATAATTACAAAAAAAACAACAAAAAAAACGACTAAGAGGTAACCACGAACCATCTCTCCTTCACCTCCGGCGATTGAAATCTGAACACCACGGGAAATCATCGTCACTTTCCCACACCCACCTCTCTTCTCCCACGATGGCTACTGCCTAGGAGTTGACTTTAAGCCATGATCTTCCCTCCTCCTCTGTGGCCTCGGCCTCCCCTGCTTGGGGTTCTCATTCCTGTTCGTCGTTGACTCCCGCTCATGATGTTCGGTTCTCCCCCTTAGCCCGCACTTGCGTTGCACCTCGCTTAGCATTTTGCACGGTCGGAAAGCTTCACGCTTCGTTCACGGTCGGCGTCACGGTGCTGGACTCTCGGTCGAAGCAGGCCTCGACTTGCTGGGCTTGTACCTCGGATGGGGATAGCCTCGGTTAGTAACATCACGGTCTTGCTCGGTTTCGTCATGGTCCCAAAAGCCCTTGCTATGGCCCGTTTGTCGGTTGTGGCTAGCCCGCTCGCGGTCCTTCCTGTACCCCCCGCCCAGTTCTGTCCGCTGGCACCGTACTGCCCCATAAGCTGGCACCTTACTGCTTCAAATCCTCTCCGGCTGGCACCCTGCTGCTCACCTCCTGCTGGCACCCTACTGCTACTCACCGGCTGGCACCCAACTGCTACTCTTTCACCACCTCCCTCTGATCGGTTGCCCCTTCATCGGTCACGCCTAGTCGTGGTATAGCACTGCCTCCGTGGCTTTGTCCAACGCCTTGGATCGATGTAATGACCTGCCTGACCGGACAACATGGTTTCGGCAGGCCCTCAAGTTCCGAGTTTTGTTATGTTGACGATCACCTACCCACTCCCTCAGGCCCGTGTTTCGGGTCTTAGAACAGGCGGTTTCTTTTGTTTTGGGGATGCTGAAGGGTTTGGGTCTCTCTACCTGTACCTTTCTATGTATTGTTTCCTTACGTCTCGGGGGTATGTTATCTTAGGTGCTAGGCGAGGGGGACTTTTCGAATGGACTCGGGGTGTTTGATTTTTCCCATGAAGAGGTGAAGCGGGCGTTTGGATTGTTTATAGATTTTGTTTTTGCCATAGCTAGCGCTGCATGCAGTTTTTTGTACCTTAAAACAATAAATACATGATTACAAAAAAAAGAAAAAAGAACAAAACGACCAAGAGGTAACCACATGAACCATCGCAACAACACCTCCTACGATTGAAATCTCAACACCATGAGAAATCAGGGCGACTTTCCCCCACCCACCTCTCTTCTCCCACGATGGCTACTGCCTAGCAGTTGACATTAAGCCATCTCCCCTCCTCTCCTGTCGCCTTACTGCCTCGCCTCCTTGGGGTTCTCGTTCTCGTTCTTCGTTGACACCCGCTCATGAAGTTCGGTTCTCCCCCTTACCCCGGACTTGCTTTGCACCTCACTTAGCATTTTGCACAGTCGGAAAGCTTCTCGCTTCGTTCAGGGTTGGCGTCACGGTGCTGGACTCTCGGTCGAAGCAGGCCTCGACTTGCGGGGCTTGTACCTCGGATGGGGATAGCCTCGGTTAGTAACATCACGGTCTTCCTCGGTGTCGTCGTCGTCCCAAAAGCCCTTGCTATGGCCCGTTTGTCGGCTGCGGTTAGCTTGTTCGCGATCGTTCCTCTCTCCCCCTCCCGGTTTTGTCCGCTTGCACCGTACTGCTACTATCCTCTCCCCGGCTGGCACCCTACTGCTCATCACCGGCTGGGACCCTACTGCTCATCATCGGCTGGCACCCTACAGCTACTTATCGGCTGGCACCCTACTGCTCATCATCATTGGCTGGCATCCCCTCTGCCCGGTGGGTCCGGTGGGCATCTACCCTTCCGATCGGGTGGCCTCTCCTCGCTTACGCCTAGTCGTGGTATTGCACTGCCTCCGTGACTATTGTCCAACGCCTTGGATCGATGTAATCACCTGCCTGACCGTACAACATGGTTTTGGTAGGCCCTCTGCTGGAGTTTTCCTGCGTCGCCGATCAACAAACCTCTCCCGCGGGCAGCGTTTCTGGCCGTTAGAGTCTTTTCTGTTGTTTTGGTGAGCCTGCGGAAGGGTTTGGGTCTCACTACCTGTACATTTCTATTTATTGTTTCCTTACGTGTCTGAGGTTTCTATCTTAGGTGCTAGGTGAGGGGGACTTTTTCTATGGATTTGGGGTGCTTGATTTTTCCTATGAAGAGGCGAAGCGGGTTGTGGCACTAGTTTATAGGTTTTTTTCTCTTCATAGCTAGCGCTGCATGAGGCTGTTTGTACCTTAAAACAAATCACGCATGATTACAAAAAGAAAGAAAAAGAAGGAGAAATGACCAAGAGGTAATCACACGAACCATCTCTCCTCCACCTCCGGCGATTGAAATCTGAACAACCCGAGAAATCATCGTCACTTTCCCCCACCCACCTCTCTTCCCCCATTATGGCTATTGCCTCGGGGTTGAAGTTAAGCCATCTTACCTGCTCTTCTGTGGCCTCAGCCTCCCCTCCTTGGGGTTCTCGTTCCCATTCATCGTTGACACCCGCTCATGAAGTTCGGGTCCCCCACTTACCCCGCACTTGCTTTGCACCTCGCTTAGCATTTTGCACGGTCGGAAAGCTTCTTGCTTCGCTCACGGTCGGCGTTACGGTGTCGGACTCTCGGTCGAAGTAGGACCTCGGTTCCGCTGGGCTTGTACCTCTGATGGGGAAAGCTTCGGTTAGTAACATCACGGTCTCGCTAGGTTTCGCTGTTGCCCCAAAAGCCCTTGCTATGGCTAGTTAGTCGGTTGTGGCTAGCCCGCTCGCGATCCTTCCTCCATCCTCCTCCCGGTTCCGTCCGCTGGCACCGTACTGCCCCATAAGCTGGAACCTTACTGCTAAACCCCCCCAGGCTGGCACCCTACTGCTCTACACCGGCTGGCACCCTACTGCTACTCACCGGCTGGCACCCTACTACTACTCTCCAGCTTGCACCCTACTGCTCCTCCTCCCATCGGTTGGCCTTTCCTCGGTTACGCCTAGTCATGGTATAGCACTGCCTCCGTGGCTATTGTCCAACGCCTTGGATTGATGTAAAGACCTGCACGACCGCGTGAGTGGTTATAGTGGGCCCACGGTTTCCGTGTTTTCCCCTGTCGACGATCGTCAATCCACCCCCCTCAGGCCCGGTTTTGGGTCTTCGAACAGGCGGTTTCTTTTGTTTTGGGGAGCCTGCGGAAGGGTTTGGGTCTCTCTCCTGTACGTGTCTATGAATTGTTTCCTTACGTGTCTGGGGTATATTATCTTAGGTGCTAGGCGGGGGAGACTTTTCCTATGGACTCGGGGTATTTGATTTTTCCCCTGAAGAGGTGAAGCGGGCGGTGGGTCTGCATTTATAGGTTTTTTTCTCTTCATAGCTCGCGCTGCCTAAGGCTTTTTATACCTAGAAACAAATAACGCATAATTACAAAAAAAAAAAGACAAAAAGAAAAAAAGAAAACGACCAAGAGGCAACCACAAACCATCTCCTCTCCATCTCCGGTGATTGAAATCTCAACACCACGAGAAATCAGTGTTACTTTCCCCCACCCACCTGTCTTCTCCTACGATGGCTACTGCCTAGGAGTTGACGTTAAGCCATGTTCCCTCCTGTTCTGAGGCCTGTCGGCCTCCCCTCCTTGGGTTCTCGTTCTTGTTCATTGTTGACACACTCATGGTGTTGGGTTCTCCCCCTTACCCCGCACGCGTTTTGTACCTCGCTTAGCGTTTGCGCGGTCGGAAAGCTTCTCGCTTCGTTTACGGTCGGCGTTACGGTGTCCGGACTCTCGGTCAAATTAGGCCTCGGCTTGCTGGGCTTGCACCTCTGATGTGGAAAGCCCCGGTTCGTAACATCTCGGTCCTGCCTCGGTTCGTCGTCGTCCCAAAAGCCCTTGCGATGGCCTGTTTGTCTGTTGTGGCTAGCCCGTTCGCGATCCTTCCTTCTCCCTCCTACAGGTTGAGTCCGCTTGCACCGTTACTGCTACAGCAGCTGGAACCTTACTGCCTCCTCATCCTCCCCGATCGTTTGTCCACTCCTTGGTTACGCCCAGTCGTGGTATTGCACTACCTCCGTGCCTGGTGTCCAAAGCCTTGGATCGATGTAATTACCGGCGCGACTGTACGTTTATGGTTACAATGTCGGCCCACATGTCCAGTGGTTTTCTTTCGTAACGACGATCACACATCCTCCCCCTCGGGCCCTGTCGAGCCTTAGCAAGCCAATTCTTCTTTTGTTTTTAGAGGAGCGTGCTGAAGGGTTTGGGTCTCTCTCCTTTACGTCTCTATGAATTGTTTCCTTACGTGTCTGAGGTATTATTGTCTGAGGTGCTGTGGGGCTATGAAGGTGGTTTCCTATTGCTTTTACATTTTAGTTAAATCTTATTCTACGGCAATGGGCTATAGGACGGGAATAGTTTAGTTAACACGATAGAGCAGGCAGTTGTGTATACAGGCGGGCATGTGGGGCATTGGGATTGGGTGGAGGGAGTTGCCCAGCCGGAGCAGGAAGAGCTAGCAGTTTAAAGGGCCATAAGCTATCTGATGTTTCCTGTAGTTAGACTATTATTTATACAATATTGCGAGTGAAGTGATTGAAAGCGTGAGTGACAAGCTTTTCTTTGTCCGGTTTTTTCTTTTCTTTTCTTTTCTTTTGCTCTCTATTGACCTTTCTACAGGAAATCACTTCCGGAGCTGAAGGCTTCTCAAGAGCGTCACGGGCCGTGAATCATTCTTTTAGTGGTGCTCTGAAACGGATTCTCGTGTACCTATACCAGAGAGACCGTTTTCATCCGCTTTTCTTCTGGTTTCTTTCTTTCTGCACGTCTATCATTGACAAACACTCGGAGCTTGGTTTGCCATCTCCATTTCACCAATCTGGAGACCGACACTCTTTCCTGTCGAAGTAAAGCAGTTGACAAACACTGGGAGTTACTTGATCGGTACCGCAGGCTTTCCCAAGAGTCTTCCGTTCATTTTTCTCCTTCTTTCGTTTCGTTTTCTACCCCGCCCTCGCCCTGCAGTACTCCTGCAAATCGGTCTTCCGTTTCTCTAACCCAGGCCACATTTCCCCGTTCAGCTGCTAACATGAGTACGCTCATTAAAATTAATCCATTTAGCGGTGGCAATACAGATCTGAGTGCGGATGTCGAAGAATACCAGGATGATATGAAGACAGCTGCTCTTTGATGGGATTTAACCATCACACCTGGTATTGTGGAGGCAAGCAATAAGTCGAAGATTCGCCTCTTTCGTCAGAATCTTGAGCGGAACGGTGACGCTTTTCACTGGTGGTATTATGTCTTATCCGAAGGTGATAAAAAAGACTATGGGAAAATTGTCATTGAGTTTCGGGACCGGTATGCAGTGAAGGCATCTCAGGCTTCCTCGTTGTTTGCCGTTCAGAATGAAATGTTATCCTTAAGCCAAGGGGAAGCAGAACACATACGTGATTATGTGTATAGGGTTGAAAAGGTCTCACGGAAAATCCCTAAGAATATGGATTCTTTATTCGCTATAGCTTTTATCAAGGGAATGGGTAACCAAGAAAGGCGTCAATGTGTGACCTTCGATTTGAAGGATTCCCCTAACTTTTTCATTTTTGAAAGCACTAACAGTAGTTAAATTCTCTTTTCAAGAGATAGGTGAACCGGATCCATTCCAACCGACTCACAAGACTGTCAAGACTAAAGCTTTACCTTCCCCGCTTTACTCACCTCCTGTCATTCAGCAAGTGAACACTCTTGCTGTTACTGATGTTCCTAGGATGACTGCGGACCAACCAGCTCTTCCAGCCAGCATGACTCAAGAGCAGTTTAACACCTTCATGTCCTCCTATGAGTCTACTATGAGACGTGGTTCACGTATTCCATACATTCCCTCCGGTAGTAGTGGGAATAATCGGATAATTAACCCACGCATTACGTGTTTTACATGTGGTTTGCGCGGTCATTATGCTGACATGTGTACTAATTCTCCAGTTAGTTCATATGAACAGCAACAGATTAGGGAACGACTTCGCCATGAGAGGGAACAATCAGAAGCAGACTATTGAGCCTCAGAGCGTCATCAGAACTCACCACTCTCGGGCTCCAATGCTATTGAGGTTACCCGTCACACAATCTTAGGGCGTCCGGTTATCGATCAAACAGCTAAGTCTTCGATGTCAATGCTAGCGGTATCTTGTATTCGTTCATGCAAGGTCAGCAGCCGTGATCTGGAGAATGCCTGTATTGTTGCCTCTCAGATTCCCGCTGTGCGCACGATTTTCGAAAATGCTATGGCAGAAAAACGGGCCAGAGTTGAGGATAGTGATTTAGAGAGTGTTACAGGGCGGAGAGCTCCAAAGGCACTTATGAGATTTGGTGAATTGAGTGATAACAGTGGACCAAGGAGATCACTTCGGTCAACTAATAATCCTCTTGCATATGGCTGAAGTTCCGAGCTTGATCCCCTTGTCGAAGAGGAAGTTGAAAGAGCCTCGAGAAATGTGGAAATCGAAAGTCTTATGGAGATTGCTGACAACTTAGAGGAGAGCAGGGATGATGAGCCTGATATATTACGACCGGCAACTTTACCTGCTGGGAAAGGTAAAGAAAAGGTTGAGATTGCTCCTATCAATTGGATGAAGGGGCAGATGCCCTTTACCATACAGGATGCTCTAAATGGACCGAATCCGGACTTGCGTATCACCTTACCGCAACTTCTGGATTGTTCACCGAGACTACGCCGTGATTTAGCTGAACTCTTGAGATCTTCTGTTCCCCGTCTTCGGAAGAAGAGATTGTTGGGATCAAACCCAAGCAAGGTACCTGCAGCATTGCACTCAACTAAGCTAACGGTCAGAAGGGATGTTGTTAGCGAAGCATTCCCGGGTGGAGATGAAAATATAGAATGTCTTTACATAGAGGCTTGGGTCGGAGGCTTTCGGATTCCTGAAGTGCTTGTTGACGCTGGGGCAATGCTAGATCTGATCTCTTCCCAGTTGGTGGATAAGCTAAAACTAAAACGATTTCCACTTACCGGATTAGGTATGAGACTTGCTGACGATCGTTTAGTGATTCTAAAGAACTATGTCTGGGGTGATGTAGTGGTTGCAGGTGTTTTGGCGAGGGTCAAGGCCTACGAGGTTGCTGTGTCTCAGACCTATCAGCTGCTACTTTCGCGAAGATGGCTGAAGAGAGTCCGAGCTATTGAGTATCATGATACAAGGTCACTTTTTATTGAGGGTGGAGATCATGTACGCCGGAAGGTTCCGGGAGTGCCTGTTGGTCAGATGGAAATGAAAATGGAAAACCTAGAACCTTCTGGCTGCTCTGATGTTGAGGATGAGGAGGCGGAAGAAGCTATTGAGACACTTCTCAATGAGCTAGATAATTGGAAACAGGATAAGGAGGAGAGATTAGAGTCGGAAAACTAGTTGCGTCACTCTGGTTTCAGGGGACAGAGTGACGCACATATGACCCTGGAGGATGTATGGAAGATGAGGCTGTTGGGATAGGAGACTGGGGATATGAGAAAGGCGATGAAGAGGAAGAAGAGAGAAGTAGACAAGGTGGAGGAGATGATAGGAAAGGAGATGGAAGGAAGGGATTGTCGGAGCAGAAGCATGGTGGGATACAGGAAGCGCAAGGAAGAAAACCAGAAGAGTGGTTAGGTGTTGGTGATTGTTTAGAGGATTATCCCGTGCTTGCAGGGAAGAGAGGCGGGCAGGTGCTTGGGAACTCGAGAAGAGAGAACGAGTACCGTGGTGAAAAGGTAATAGGTACAACGGCGTTGACAAGAAACAAAGCACAGTTATTTCCTACAACAAGGTGCCCAATATTACGATCGATCGTTTCTGAACAAGAGGTTTCCTGGAACGAGATTACGGAGTGGTATCAGTCGACAGCTTTGCGGCTAGGGAGAGGCCTAACTCCTTCTCAACAAGCCAAGGCGAAGAGGATGCTATACACCTGGAGAGATGTTTTTGAAACAGATCTGCTGCGTATCCGACAGACAGACTTGGTGGAGCATGCCATTATCTTGGAACCAGGAGCTAAAGCCTACTGTGCACGTATTCCTCTCTACACCGAGGAAGAGATTGCCTTTTGCAAGAGACTTCTTCCTAAGATGAAGGAAGCAGGACTGATATACCAGTGTGATTCAGAATAGGGAGCGAGGACGAAATTCTCTCTGAAACCGCGAGCCGATACTCTTCCAAAAGAAGTGAGATTAAGAATGGTTCATAACTTTATACCTCTTAATAAAGTAACTGAAAAATCGGTCTATCCTTGCCCTCAACTTGAGCAAATTGTCTACACCGTATTAAAGAAAGGAAAAAGGTTCTTTTTTACCACCGATGCTGCAAACTCTTATTGGGCTATTCCTGTGCGCCCAGGGGATAAGACTAAACTAGGCTTTGTCACTCCATACGGAATGTACTGTTACAAGGTAATGGGACAAGGGTTGACAGGTGGTACCCACACTTACAGTCGGTTTCGGGATTTGGTTTTTGGAGCGATTCTGGAGGGATTTACGGAAAGAGATGGAATAAAAGAGATCTTGCACGGGTCGGAGTCTTTGATCAGGGATTGCGGGGATGTGGCTTTTGATGGAATGATAGATGATAGTTATGGCAGTTCAACCTCCTTTGACGCGATGTACAGGTTTCTACATGAAAGGTTCTTTCCGCGATGCTCTTGGGGTCCAATGTATTTGAAGGACTCAAAATCAGCGTTCTTCACAGACTCGCTGGATTTTGTGGGACTGGAGGCAGGCTCAAATGGCTTACGACCTTCCTTAAGAAAGCCGAATACAATACTGGAGTGGCCAATTCCTACAACACAAGAGGAGGTTGAGAGCTTTTGTTATTTAACACCCTTTCTACCTCAGTTTATTCCAGGTCGTTCGGACCTTGTTCGGATAATCAAATACGGAGCAGACAAAGGTACAGGAGAAGAACTCACGACTAAGTAGAAGAAGAAAATGCTAGCCGGAAATGAGTTCAAGTGGACAGAGGAGAAAAATATAGCATTTGAGGCAGTCAAACAAGCTATAGTAAACAATGCGATGGCAGCTCCGGATCCCCATGCTCAGTATCATTTGGCGGTAGATGCCAGCAAACGTGCAATAGGAGGTGTGTTGTTCCAACTCGAGGGAGTTGATGCTGGTACAGAGGCGGCTGGTACAGGAAACCATCGGATGGCTGAGCGCATAATTCTTTTCATATCCTTCCGACTTACGGATGTTGAGACTCGGTATTCAAACTCAGAAAGGGAAGCATTGGCGGTTATCTGTTGTCTAGCGGAAGTTCGTTGAATGGTTATGGCTTCAAGATACCCCGTGTTTATCTACACCGATCACGAAGCACTTAAGATCCTCCTGACGGGATCAGATAATGATGCACATGGAAGGATAGCGAAATGGCAGGAGAGACTTGGGGAATATAATTTGAGACTTTTCCACCGATCAGCCAAGACACATTTTATCGGTATAGCTGATGTGCTATCCCGATTGCCTACGAGATTACTTACGTCTCATGTCGCAGAGGATACAGAGGGACTATGACGGGTTCTTGGAGGCATTGTTCCAGCTGGAGGTTTGGCTACTGATGTAGTTGTCAACTGTGGGACGGCAATGGCTTTGCGGGATGATAGGACGTTCTGGATTAGATTGGAAGGAAATCATAAAAAAGAAGTGGATGTGAGCGGGCTTTTGTGGCGAAAAGGAGACAATGAAAAAGGATATTTTCTAGGCGTGGTAGGGGTAGGGCAAGAAGAAATTGGGTTGGAGGTGGAAGAGAATAGACAGTTGGCAGAAGCAGCAAAGGATATAAGAAGAAGAAGGTGGAAGGCATGGCTTAAGTCGGAGATGTATGGAACAATTGTGCAGGCAAGGCTGGATGAGTTAGACAATGGGGTTTTTGGAGCGAAGGGAATGGATTTGGGGAGAAGCAAGAGGAAGATAGTCGAAAGAGCCATGAGGAAATAGGTGATGGTGGATGCAGAGAAACCGAAGCTTTTCTTTCGGGAAAAGAATGGCGAGCTGGCTACTTGTATTCTGGAAGATAATGTGGAATGAGTTCTGCCCAGGTTGCATGAGGGGCACGGGCATTTTGCTGCTGGCATCACACTTGGACGTGCACATGGGAGAGTCTACTGGCCTTCAAGAGCCTATGATATTGGCCGGTGGGTATCTTCTTGTGAGTCCTGTCAGCGAGTAACCAGAATTCAGAAAGCTGGTGAGATCCGACCTATAATACAGTTCAAACCGATGGATATGATCGGGATGGATTTTGTTGGGCCGATTAATCCTCCCTGCGCAGCGACTGGATATATCTACATTCTAGTTATCGTTGATTACTTCTCGCGGTTTCTTTGGGCCTTCGGTACGAAGAAGTCAGATCAAATATCGACAATGAAAGTCCTTTAAGATCCCATATTTCAGGTAGTAGGGTGGCCACTGACTGTTTATACGGACAACGGAAGTCATTTCACTGGTTCTATGATCACTCAGATGTGGAATGATCATGGAGTGATGCATTTTACTTCTGCTATTTCCCATCCACAGTCCGTTAGTCTCAGCGAACGTTACGTTCAGATGTTGATAGGAATAATCCGCTTAAGCTGCATATCGAGAGGTTCATCTCATCATTGGGGTAACGAGATACAAGATGCGGTTCTGAGCATCAGTATACGCTGCATTCGTCTTCATGGCTATACACCAGCAGAGATTCTCTTAGGCTTTAATCCCTCCATTACTGGAACTGAAAGTGCTGGATTGGAGAGCTGGATAGAGCAGCAGACTATGCAAGCGGGAGAGGTCATGCCAGCTACTAGTAGCGAGAGTGATCTGAATCAGTTTGTTGGTCACAGAGAGGAGAGAGGGCTTGACGCTGTTGCTCGACTAGCCGGAAAACAAGATACAGCTCAACTGCGGAGAATGGCGGGATATGGCAAGCCAGAACCCGGTGACCTAGTTCTGATCCGCGACTTTCAACTGGCTAAGGACAAGGGTCGCAAGCTGGAGCCAAGGTGGACAACTGCACGGATAGTGGAAAAGATATCGCATTCCGGTGTATCTGCTCACATCCGCCAGCTGCATGAACATCCTGGTCGGACGAAGCGGTATCACATCGATGACCTTGTGGTTTATGTTCCAAGAACTCACGATTATCCACGGTTTGAAGAGGAGCAGCGACAGGCGAGTGGAGTTGAATATACTAGGGGAGTAATGGGGGATGTGGCAGGAGTGTGGAGGATTGGTCAGCGGGCTTATGACTTGTCAGACTTAGTTGAGGAGGCTGCGAGGGAATGCGGGAGTAAGGGAAAGTAGAAGGCTTGCTTAGTCAGAATGTATATGCTTGAAGAGAGGCAGGCAGAATGAGCAGGTGACCGGGTTTGTCGGTATGAAAGCCAGGGATAGGAACATTGGGTCAATGTTAATGGGTGTCGGGGTGCATCTGTGGGGCTATGAAGGTGGTTTCATATTGCTTTTACATTTTAGTTATATCTTATTCTACGGCAATGGGCTCTAGGACGGGAATAGTTTAGTTAACACTATAGAGCAGGCAGTTGTGTATACAGGCGGGCATGTGGGGAATTGGGATTGGGTGGAGGGAGTTGCCCGGCCGGAGCAGGAAGAGCTAGCAGTTTAAAGGGGCATAAGCCATCTGATGTTTCCTGTAGTTAGACGATCATCAATACAACATCGCGGGTGAAGCGATTGAAACCGCAAGTGACAAGCTTTTCTTTGTCGGGTTTTTCCTTTTCTTTTCTTTTCTTTTGCTTACTACGGACCTTGCTAGAGGAAACCACTTCCGGAGATCAAGGCTTCTCAAGAGTGTCACGGGCCGTGAATCATTCTTTCAGTGCTGGGCGAGGGGGATTTTTCCTATGGATTCGGGGTGTTTGATTTTTCCCATGAAGAGGTGAAGCGTGCGGTTGTTGGAATTAAGGTTTTCCTTACGCCATATCTCATGATGCATGCGAGTTCTTGTATCTTAACAAGTAATACATGATTTAAAAAAAAGAAAAAAAAGAAAAAAAAAGACGACCAAGAGGTAACATCTCTCCGGCGACAGCGCGCCTCCAGGTATCCTTCCCCTCCCTTTCTGCCACCGGTCACACGACTCCTGAAGGGCCCTGACGAAAGGTCTCTCGTCTGTGTACCTCCTCCTCCACTGGAGAACCCCACGGCCTGTCCCCCCTATCAGAAACCCCCTGCCGATAGACGCTGTGGCTCACAAGACCATTCCCTTTAACCACGGGCTGTCTATAATGCCCATGATCAATTCACACCTCGTCTCTCCGGCCCCTACCATCCCTCCTTGGTCTTTGATGGATAACACCTACTCCACCCTGAAGAAGACGGTCAGGGAGGCCCTCCTCGCAAAGTGGTCAGGTCTCCTCCTGACACCAGGGTATTACCACCACCTCCCCACCTTGAACCCACGACCCTTCATAGGTTTTGGCAAATTCATAGCCGGGAGGATCCACCAGATGAGAGCCAGCAAAAGTTACCTGGCTGCCCACCCAACCTGGAGGTCCCCCGATGCCGAAACCTCCTGCCCCCGCTGCTGCCATGAACCTGAGACGTTCGAAGACGCTATCCTCGCATGCCCCTCCCGAAAGGGCGCTCGCTTATGCGTACTTCACGGTGTCTTGAGCGTTGGTCCGGACTCTCCCGTTTGGTTCTCCCTCCTGCTGCTCAAAAGGCTCGCCACCTTCATCGGCGTCACCTCCACCGGATTCCCCCCCACGATGTTTCCACCAAATACTCCCCCTTCCTCCCCCCCCATTACCCCTCTCGCCCCTAGCAGTACCCCCCCCGGCGTTCCGTGTTTTTTCGTTAGCTCAGATATAGGCCTGTTGGAATTTCTTTCCTGCGACATCATGTAAGCTTTCCTTATTTGAAGCAGACCCTACTTAGTTTGTATCTTTCCTTTTTATGTGGCCAGAGGCCCGGCGGAGGAGAAACCTTCGCGATAGTGGATAGTTAATCGGTGCCGTGACTTTCTTTTGTTATTTGTCTTGATTTATAGGTTTTGTTCTCTTCATAGCTAGCGCTGCATGAGGCTTTTTGTACCTTAGAAACAATGAACGCATGATTACAAAAAAAAGAAAAAAAAAAGAAGAAAAAACGACCAAGAGGTAACATGCTCCATGCCTTCTGTTTTCCTGCCCCTACCGTCATAAACACCTTGGCGTATAGTGTACTATTGCCTCCTTTCCCTTAAATTCTCATCTGGCTTAGACCTCGCGTCCCTAAGCACCCCACCATGGTGCAGCCTGGTGCTTCTCACTCCTTCACTCCAATGGAGAAACCTCCTCTCCACTTCAGCTACAGTTGCTGAATTCAACGTTGAAGTTCGTCAATGTAACGTGTGTACATGTTCCGGTAACGGTACACAGCAGCAGGCAGTGCAGGATCTCCTATATTTAGTTATTTGATTTATATTTGGTTTATTTGAGTTGATTTCAGCTCCGCCACTGTCTCTGAGTCAGATAGGCTATGCTATCGTATTCCTATGTTTAGTTTGCTTTGCGGGAAGTTTATATTTAGGATTCCGGGTATGGAATGGTCATGTAGCACTGGTGAAGGCTGAGCTATGTTTCTTTCTTTGGTCTTGCAGGATTACAGGATTCCGGTATGTGCGCAGCTACTGGTAATGATCGTGATTGCAGGAAGATTATTGCTCTTGGGTTTTGTATTTAAAGCAGTCTCCTGGCTAGCAGGAGACAGCAGACTTCGACAGACCTTCAGTGTAAGAAAACACTTGGTTGAACAGCAATCCCTGAGTCTCTAAGTCGAATTTGTCCTTCAACTATTATCCTTCTAGATACCGGTCCCTTGAAGCCTCCCTTAGCACCAGCGCTAGTAGGACTATCGCCGGTTCTATTGTATTTTCATTAGACAGGAATAAACCTGTTACATCTTTTTGTCTACAGCAGGTGAAAGCCCTTGGTTCTTAGGATTGGGAACAGCCTGGTAGGATTGATCACCCTCCCTGTATCTCAATAACTAGTTAGAAGCAGGAGCGGTAGGGAAAGGAACTCCTGCCTCAGGTGCTGCATTCACAATAGCAGAACGCAGGAGCAGAAGCATTACCAGGTCCTGTAGGGCCTACAATTGTCCTTCAGCAGAACCCACAGACGATACCCCGGAACCAACTACATAGGAACCAACCCTTGGGCCCACGCCAGGCTCCGCAAATACACCAACAAGAACAAGTCACCTCTTTCCAGGAGATCTAGATACAGATTCAGACAAAGACGACGCCCTCACAGCTAAGGAACTCATTCAACGAGATGCCCGGTGGCTTGAGGAAAGAGCAGCAGCAAGAGCAGCAGCCCCGCAGACTTCGGAAAATGAACACCCACCAGAACGCCCCACTACAAGCACCTGGCGAGCACCCAGCATTTTAGGAGTCTTTGGAAGACAGAGACCAACTAGAGCGCCCTCCTGAGAGCATAGAGAGCAACTACTACCCGGTACATTCATCCCAGACACACCAGAAAGACCCTCAAGATGCAGGAGCCCCAGAGTGCACCCTGACTCACAAGATCCACCACCTCCAGCCCCAGGCCTACCTACAGGCAGCATGACAGACCCAGGTCAGGCCAGGTGGCCCCATCCTAAGGTCCACAATCCGCCTATGTTTAGTGGTGAAGGAGAAGACCTCAAACCAGACAAACTCAAGTGATGGCTCAGAACTGTCAAGAAATACCTGGTGAGATCAGGACTGAATGATCACGCCCCTGGAGTGGCGGACTACTATGGCTTTTACACAGAAGGGAAAGCAAACAACGCATTTCAGACCCAAGACACAGAAGAAGAGAACCTCACTCTACCCCAGTTAACACACCGCTTTCACCAGCCATTTGAAGCCTCTACAAATACTGATAACACCTATCACAAATGGCAGAATGTCCGCCAGACAGCAGGTGGACAGCCAGCACGCATAATGAAGATAGCTACAGAGCCAGCGGACCTCAAAGGATCCATTCCAGGGAGATCCATCTCAGACTATGCACAGAAGCAGCGATTTCTCGATGCTATGGACTCTAGACTACGCCGCAATGTTGAGCGTCAGCTCAGACCAGAAGATACCTGGGACAAAATGGTAGCTGTGGCAGAACGCTATGATGCTACTATGTACAGAACTGGCGGCTACAAAGGCAGTGGTAGGAGCCAAGCTTCTAGCAGCAAACCCCATATACCAAAGAAATAGAATACCTACCGGAAGTCCTCTACCACATCAACACCCAGGAGCACAGGGAAAGAAAAGGCCCCGGCCAAGAAGAGGACCTATACCAAGTCCAACAAGACAAGTAAGGCTGAGATGGAGCGCCGCAAGGCAGAAGGAGCCTGTTTCTACTGTGGCGAAAGCGGACACATGGCAAATGAGTGCCCAAAGAAAGAAGTTAAGACCAGCCATGTTCGCCTCTCTGAGGAAAGCCCAGACAGGAGCGAAGGCGAATATGAGCCCGATACAGACAGCACAGAGGAGCTAGATGGCAGCGGCTCTATCAGAACCTACAAGACTAGAGTAGGCACGCCTAAGGACAGGCCATTCTAGGCACTTGGATTCACTATTAACATCAATGGCAAGCCTGCCAGAGCCCTCGCATATACAGGAACCATTGGCGGTACCCTGATATTGAACAAATTCGTCACAACACACAACATCCCGTACACAGCTAGGAGGAATCTCATCACTCTGAAGATGGCAGTTAGAGGATCGCGATCAACTAGCAACTTCTCTTTTGAGGTTATGATTCAGCTAGGGAAGATGAGAGTCAACAAGGTGCCGATGCTGGTCATGCCAGTATCAGACTATGATATCCGCATTAGTATGGACGACCTCATAAAGCTAGGAGCGGTCATCGATTGCCAAAAGAACAGCATCTACTTCTCCAAGTACAAGGTCAGAGTTACCTGTGACAGAAAATCTAGAAAGTCTGGATCAGCCATGACGAAGTCACAGGAAGTACCAGACTTCCTGGCGATGTTTCCAAAGGCATTTGTCAAAGAAGTACTTGAGGAACAACCACCAGCACGCAAGATAATGCATAGAATAAGCCTTATAGACCCGACGAAACTTTTAAACAGACCCACTTTCAAAGCGCCACCAGCACTGATGACCAAATACAAGGCAGAGATCAACAAGCAAATGAACGCCGGTATCCTCCATAGGACCAGTGTGCCTGGAGGAGCCAGCATGTTTGTAGAAGCCAAAAGCGATGGTAGAATCCGTCCCTTGGTAGACCTCCGGTTCAGGAACGATAACACCCAGGCCGATCACACACAGATCCCAGAACAAAACAGTATATTAAATGCGGTAGCTAGAGGATGATTCCGCAGCCAGATAGATCTCAGTGACGCCTACTTCCACACTAGAGTGCATCCAGATGATGTAAAGTACAACACTATCAAGACACCCTTCGGCGGCTTTACTAGCCAGGTCAGGATGCAAGGAGACATGAATGCTCCCCAAACCTTTGTGAGGACTATGGAGGACCTATTCCATGACTAATTAGGCAAGAACATATGGGTCTACATTGACGATATTTTTGTCTTCAGTGACACCTTTGAAGAGCATGTTAAGGACATTACGAACACCTGTAGTAAGCTGCAGAATGCCGGCTATTATGCCAACACAAAGAAAAGTGTTTTCTTTGCCACTAAACTCGATATCTGGGGCCATATGATAGACGATGATGGCATCCATCCTGCACCAGAGAAAATCCCGACTATAATGGGCTGGACAAAACCAGAGAGCCAGAAAGGACTGCGGCAATTCAATGGAATAGTTAATTATATCTCCCAGTTTATTCCCCACATCACCATCATCACAACCCCGCTCACAGAGCTGAGTGAGAACGCTGAATGGCTGTGGACAGATCTGCAGGAAGCAGCCTTCGAAGTAGTCAAGTGAGCTGCAGATAAGCACAAAGTCCTTAGACCGATCGACTATAATAAGCCAGATATGATATGGCTTTTTACCGATGCATCCCCTACAGGTATGGGCGCTTGGATAGGCCAAGAACGAACCAGAGATGCAGCCAGACCTGCAGCGTTCCACAGCAGAGAGCTGATGCCATCACAAAGCAACTACCCCACATACCAACAGGAAACACTCGCAATCATTGAGGCTATGGAGGCTTTCGCTTCCCATTTGCTGCACAGACAATTTACAGTGGTTACAGATCACAAGAGTCTCACTAAACTCATAACACAGAAGAATCCCAATGGACAACAGCAGAGATGGCTAACGCACATCAGTCGCTTTGATTTTAAAATAGAATACCAGTCAGGAGCGAAGAATTTCCTAGCAGACTACGTATCGAGAATGCATGAGGGAACTCCAGGGCCGCTAGATATAAGCCTCAAGGACCCAATTATCGATTATGACAGCCTTGAGCTACCAGAGCCTACCCAACCCCTACAAATCAACACAAGCTACACCTCCTCTACCGATTTTAGCATAGAATCAGGCGACGCCATGTATTACTCAGGCCAAGCCAAGACATCTCCCACCCTTACCAGCAGCGACTCTATCAATCGTTGCCACCCTTAATACCTTATAGATGAAATTACTAGCAATAGAGTAACCCGATCCCAGAAGCGCAAGGCTTCTGCCTCCTCACCAGCTACATCAAGTGCACCCAGCAATGATAGCAGAATATCGATTGGAAACTCTGGGGGTGATAATAGAACCCTCCCAATCTCTAGTAAAATGGAACGATGACACTCAGAAATGAGCTGGATGTCATGTACTGACTATGGGTGTGAAATACATAGCAATGAAAAAGAAAGTGCAGACTAGTGGCCAAAGGACCCTAAGGTCTGGAAGCAGAGTAAGAAGACAAAGAGAAAAGAGCAGGATAGGACTTCAACATTGAATACAGCCCTTCAGGAAGGCCAGGCCTCGCTCCCTGATATCCCATATCTCTCAGAAAATCTCCTGCCTTTCCGTATGAACGATACCACCCTAGCCAGACAGCCCATGGACTCATCGGCTTTTACTCCCCTTTACAGCCAAGCAGGCTCTGACTCCGATGAGGCAACAAATGCCAACCAATTCCTAAGCACCCTACACTCCCACCTTATAGGTATCCTCGCTGAGCGAGTTAGAGAAGCCCTTAAGAACGACGCCCTCTAGACCAGGGTCAAGGAAACCGATAACAAATTGCACTATTCCATCCGCGATGGCCTTCTACTAGCCCAGAATACCAATGGGTACGAAAACCTTTATACACCGGTGGGACCTTTTGAGAAGAGGGTATCCCTAGGGGATTTCATCCTCAAGACTGTCCATGAAGGCCTCGGGCTTTTCTCAGCCTACAAATGCTACTCCTATGCTGCTTGCTTCTTCTGGTGGCCACAGATGGGCCAGGACTTTGTCCTATACTGTCGATTATGCAATAAGTACCAGATTAACAAGGAGCCCACCACCCTACCCTATGGACGATCCCTTCCCCTTCCTGACCCTGACGAAGCCTACCAATGCCTAAGCATAGACTTCGCCAGCCCCTTTAACCAATCGGATGGCTATACATCTATCATGGTCATTATGGACCGCTTTACCTCCTACAGACATCTCATCCCCCTCAAGGACGCTGCTACCTCGGAGAAGATCTTCAAGAAAGTTAATAGCACTATCTTCGATGACCATGGCCTCCCTCTCAGCATTGTCCTTGACCAGGACTCTCGCTTTACCTCTAAGTTTTGGTCACAAATGATGAAGTCCCTTGGTATCCAGGTCTGGATGGCAACCCAATACTACGACCAAACGAATAGCCAGGTTGAGAGAAGGATCCGTACCCTCAAACAGCTAATGAGGAACTTGGTTAACCCCAGACAGAACAACTGGTCTGGCGCCCTCCCAGCTATTCCCCCAGCCATGAACGGCGCCCCCTATGAATTCCTAGGCATCTCGCCATACTATGCCCTCTATGGACATCCCTGGAAGATATTCAGCCCTGTCCTGAGATCCGCGGGCAAGGTACCAGCTGTGGACGACTTTCAAAATGCCCATGAAGCAACGACAATGGAAGTAGACATGGCGAGAAAGCATCCAACCTTCCGCCAGACTGTCCAGGCAGACAAACGCCGCAAACCCCTAACAGAACCATTCAAGAATGGCAGCAGAGTTCTTGTTAGAGGCTGCCCTGATACCTCCTCCCCTGGACAATCCAAGAAGCTAGAACCAGGCTGGTTTGGACCTTTCAAAGTCCTAGAGCACCTACCTGATACAGACAATTACAAGCTACACCTCCCGGTCAGAATAAACAGCCAGAAACCCTACTTCCACGTCTCCTCTCTTAAGGAATACAGAGAGAACGATCCCGATAGATTCAAGTCCGGCAGAATGGACAAGCCAGCACCTGTAACAATCCTATTGTTAGGTAGGTATGCAACAGGCAACGATAGTGGTTTCCTATAGTGATCAAGTCTTCTTCTTTGTAATAAGGCGTAGGGGAATACTATCTCTTCAGATAGTACGGAACTGG